>Ga0315280_10005711_pt1 | contig 17598 bp, 22 predicted proteins | sample YL17G06_40_MG_FD_203697 | JGI IMG/M metagenome (GOLD analysis project Ga0315280, IMG submission 203697) | Sediment microbial communities from Yellowstone Lake, YNP, Wyoming, USA - YL17G06_40 | ecosystem: Environmental > Aquatic > Freshwater > Lake > Sediment | place: USA: Wyoming | collected...
ACAAGATTAAATATTAATTCCTAATACCACTCTAACAAAACTATAAATTTCTGAAATCATTAGATAGGTATTAGGAATGAGCAAAACAAGGAGCGGTTAAAACCCGTCTGGTTCTTAAATTGTGAATAAAATAGAAAAGTATTTAAGAAAACTCAATGACAATAGTGATATTATGCCGATAATTCAAACTAAAAATCTAACAAAATTTTATGATAAACTTAAGGCTGTTGACGATCTGAGCATTGAAGTAGAGGAAGGAGAGATTTTTGGTTTGCTCGGACCAAATGGTGCTGGCAAGACCACTTTGTTGATGATGTTGACGACTTTGAGGAAACCGACATCAGGGACAGCAACTGTCAATGATTTTGATATTGCCAAACAGCAAGATCAAGTTAGGAAATCTATCGGAATTGTTTTTCAAGACCCAAGTTCTGACGATATTTTAACTGGGTATGAAAATCTAAAGCTTCATGGAATGCTCTATGGCATGCCTGCAGACCTTAGAGAAAGAAGAATCAAAGAAGTTCTTGAGTTGGTTGATCTTACTGATAGAAAAGATGATTTGGTGAAAAAGTATTCAGGAGGTATGAGAAGAAGATTGGAACTGGCAAGGGGATTAATGCATCGCCCTAAAATTTTATTTTTGGATGAGCCAACACTTGGTTTAGATCCCCAGTCACGCGAGCGCCTCTGGGAATACATAGAAAATCTTGCAAAAAATGAAAAGATTAGCATTGTAATCACAACTCACTACATGGACGAAGCAGACAAGCTCTGCGACAGACTGGTGATAATTGATTCGGGAAAAATTGTTGCTATTGGTTCGCCTGAAAAGTTGAAAAAAATAATTGGTGGGGATATTGTGATTTTGGAAGTAGATAAACCAAAAATCGATGAACTAAAGAAACTAAGTTTTGCCAAGAAAGTCGAAACAAAAGACGGTTTGCTTTATCTAACTGTGATAAATGCAAACAGACATCTTCCGGAGATTCTAAAAACTGTCGGGAAAGTTAAGTCTGTGGAAGTCCGTTCGCCGACACTGGACGATGTTTTCATATACTATACAGGAAAGGAAATCAGGGATGACTCGCCTGAAGGCGGTTGGATTCAAAGAGTTATACACCAGAGGTCGAACAGATGAGTGAAGCAACTGGAATTTATGCACTTTGGTACAGAGAATTCAAAGTTTTCTTAAGAGAGAAATCTAGAATAGTTTCATCAATAATCAATCCAATTCTCTGGTTTTTAATCATTGGAGGCGGGATAGGATCCAGTATCTCTTTTGGTAAAATTAATTATCAAACTTTTATCTTTCCGGGAATTTTGATACAGACAGCTCTTTTTTCTTCAATTTTCTTCGGAGTTTACATTGTCTGGGATAAGAAGATAGATTTCCTGAAAGAAGTTTTAGTAGCTCCCATATCAAGAACTTCGATATTCGTTGGAAAGATCCTTGGTGGATCTACTGATGCATTAATTCAAATTTCAATCTTATTGATAATTGGAGTAGCTTTCGTGCAAACTGGAATAATTTCAGGGCTCAACATAAGCATCACCTCTGTTCTTACTTCAATGGCATTTATGTTTGTTGCAATAGTTGGGCTGGTTAGTATAGGTCTAATCATAGGATCTCAGATGGAAAGCCCTGAAGGTTTTCAGTTGATAAGCAGCTTTTTAATATTTCCAATGTTCTTCCTTTCTGGAGCGCTTTTCCCAATAAATAATTTGCCGCCATGGATAGCCACATTCACGTTTCTTGATCCAATGACATATGCTGTAGATGGACTTAGAGGAGTGTTGGTAGGAATTTCACAGTTTAGTATTTACTTCGACTTCCTAGTGGTGAGCGCATTTTCATTTGTGATGGTTCTTATAGGAATCTTCGCCATCAAGAGAATGAAACTTTAATCACTTGAATCCTGAAAATAGGTTGTGTTAGTGACTTTCCCGTTTTCTACAGAAATTTTTCCGATCAAATGCCACTTACTTGTTTTCTCGAGCTTGTTTTCAAGAGGTTTTGCAAACTCTCCTGTTTTTTCTGGTTTGATGAAATAAAAAATTAATAATAATGAAAAAAGAAAAACAAGGAAAAGTAAAGCTAAGATCTTTCTCACTCAATCACCTAGTAATTTGCTAGAATATAGAATGTTCCATTGTATGCTAGGCCACAGAATTTTCCACTGGGCTGTATTTGTATAGAAGTTCCTGTGTTGTAGATTTTAAATCCATCACCGAATGTTTTGTTGTGGTAGACAGCAGTTCTGCAAGTGCTCCAAGTTATGTTCGCGGGAAGTTCCAAAGTTTCTCCCATGCTCACATTTGATTTAAAGCTGTCTGGGTCTGTATCTGTCGGCAACAACCATACTTCAACAGGTTGCCATGAGAAATTTCCTAATTTAAAATTTATTTCTCCTGTTATCATGCCGAAATTAGTCAGTATTTGCTTTACTGCCACATCAGTTATCGTACCTTCTGTTATTGTTGCTGTCAAAGATTTTGCTAGAGGTGTTAGAGCGATTAATGCTAGAATTGCTCCTAATGTCAAAGTTTTTTTGTTCATAGTCTCTTAGGAACTGATGGAAAATTTGGAATGATATAAATTTGGAACTTTGAAAGATGTGATAGATGAATGAGAACAGAACTTAAGTGAGTGATGTTTACAAGTTCTTGCTCTCGTACGGACATAGATCAAGAACAGGACAGATTTTACATTTGGGATATCTTGCTGTGCAGTATTCTTTGCCGAATTCGACTAACAAGTTATTTATTATCAATCTTTTCTTTCCTTTGAATATTTTATGCAAATCTTCTCTGATTTTTTCTGGATCTTTGTTTTTTGTCAGATGTAATCTTCTACTCACTACTGACACATGAGTATCCACAGGAATAACATATTCACTGAAGCCAAAACATATCACACAGTCAGCAGTTTTCCCTCCCACTCCTGGTAGTTGCATTAACTCTTCTCTTGTTTTTGGAACTTTACCATCATATTTTTCAACAAGAATCTTTGAAAGTTCTTTTATTCTTTTTGTTTTCTGATTGTAGAATCCAACAGGTTTTATCAGATCAGCAATTTGTTTTTCAGATAATTTCAAGAAATCTTCAGGTTTTTTTACAATTCTAAATAGTTTGTCATTAGCCGGCCATGTTACTTCATCTTTAGTTCTTTGGGAAAGAATGGTTCCGATCAAGACTTTAAAAGGATTGCCTCTTCTAACTCTTACATGGTAAATCTTATTTAGTTTGAATATGATTTTTAGCATAGTTTTTTTATTATTCATACACATGTATAACTGTTTTCTGAATTTTTATCTCCGGCTCAAAACAAATAGAAATCAAATCAATCTTACCAGTTTTGGTTGAGGCGTATTCTATTGTATCTTTAGGTATATCTCCCACTTTTGGGGTTGGTAATGAGTTGCTATTTAAATGATTTTTAATTATCCATATACCTTCATCACAATCAACAATAGTTTTTGAATAGCATTCTTTGCCAACATGACAAAAACCACTAATAGCAGTTGATACGGTGGTTGTACTAGTAATCGATGTGGTGCTTGTTATTTTTTTACATGGTCTATCTGGTTTAGTTGCTATGCCATAACATGTTTCATCTTCAAAGCAATATCCATCGGTACCATCTGAACAAAAATAATACTTGTTAGGTGAATCTGGATCTTTACACCCACACGAAATTATTTCAGTAGGTTGACCTTTTCTAATTTCCAAATCTATTTCTCCAACTTCTTCAAAAGTACCACTTTTAGGAGAATACACCATCAACCAATTTTTCTCTTTTATATCCTCGGGCCACATTGGTATCCATATTAAATCAGTTGAACTAGCACCAGAGTCTACAAGATTTATAGGTGCTGAGATTCTAAGTCCTTTGTTATTAGTTTTCAAACCAATAGTTTGGCTTTCGAATCTAAAAGATGTGCCCATTGATCCTGTGTTTTTATATTCCATGTCTATTCTTATATTACCAGGAGGACAATCTCCTTTTTTCCATTCTGGTATTGTTATTGTTCTCGGCTGTTCGCCTTTATAATATACTAGCCAAGTTTGTTTTGGTTCACAGTTTGAATCCAACAAATTAATAATTATACCTTGAATTTCTCCTAATGCTTCAGCGGGTGTTGAAGTAGTTGTTTCAGTGGATTCTCTCCAAAAACATCCAGCCCTCTGGCAATCTGTTTTCATATCATAGTTTTCACATGAATTCGGATAACCCCCACACACCCAAGGGGTTAAAATGAATTCATGGACAGTGCAACCTGCAAATTCACATCCTTCTTTATCATTTTGTTTTTCATACAAACTACAGTAATAAGGATGACAGTTCCATTTTAAAGTATCACTGTTTGGATCGCAATCAGGACCATCTCCACCATAGCATTGGTCAGTTAATTGAAATACGCTACCTTTAGTTGATTTTTGTCCACTGAAAAACAAGCTTTGAACATAACTTATAAAATCATTAAGAGTATATGCAGAAACTGTTTGAATAGAAATTAAAAATATTAAAACTAAAATCAAGATTTTTCTAGACATGTTATCTAAAATATATTTATTCTTTTGAAAATTTAATATAGTAAAGTTTATTTAGTCTGGAAATAATTGTTAGTATAGTTTTTGTTTGCATGATTTTACTTATGCAACTGCAACATATATTACTACTCCTGAACGAGGTTAGAGGCGAGACTAATGGTTTTTGAGCTATTAAACAAACAGATGCAAAAAATAATTGCTAAGAGGTTTAAAGAGCCCACTTTACCGCAATTGCTAGCATTCAAACCAATACTTGAAGGAAGAAATATTTTGCTTTTGGCTCAAGTAGGAACTGGTAAAACAGAATCAGCCATGCTGCCTTTGTTTCATTTCATTTTAGAACAAGATCCAAAACCTATAAGCATTTTATACATTACTCCTTTACGTTCGTTGAACAGGGATCTTCTTGACAGGTTGATATGGTGGTCTAAAGAATTAGACATAGACATTTCAGTAAGGCATGGCGACACTTCTCAGTATGAAAGAAAAATGCAGACAGAATTCCCACCCCAACTGTTGATCACCACGCCAGAAACTTTACAAGCAATCCTGCCTGGAAAAAGGATTCGTGAACATTTGAGAAATGTGAAATGGGTTATTGTAGATGAGATTCATGAGATTGTTGACAGCAAGCGTGGAATACAATTGACAATAGCTTTAGAGAGGTTGAAAGAACTTTGTGGTGATTTTCAGGTCATTGGATTGTCAGCAACTGTTGGAAACCCGGAAAAGGTTGCCAAGTTCATCTGCCCTCTCAAACCGATTGAGATAATCAAGGCTACAACAGAAAAGTTAATGGAAATCAAAGTAATCAACCCAAAAGTTGAACCAGGCGATAAAAGATTGGCAAACAAAATTTTTACATCCGCTGAAACTGCTGCTAGGCTGAAAGCTATAATGAAGCTGATTAAAAATTCCAGATCTGTCTTAACTTTCACGAACACAAGAGAGTTTGCAGAGATACTTTCCTCAAGAATAAAAACATTGGACAAAAAATTTCCAGCAGGTGTTCACCACAGTTCTTTAAGCAAGGAAGTAAGAATAAATACTGAGAAAGAGTTCAAAGAAGAGAAAATAAAATCAATAATTTCTACGAGCAGCTTGCAACTGGGAATAGACATTGGTTCAGTCGATTTAGTTCTACAGTACATGAGCCCAAGGCAGGTTTCGCAGATTATCCAAAGATGTGGCCGAAGTGGGCACGAGGCTGATAGAGTTTCAAGAGGAATAATCATTTCTACTGATGAGGATGATATTTTTGAGTCAGCTGTGATAGCTAGGAAAGCTCTGGCAGAAGAACTAGAACCCATACAAATTCATGAGAACTCTTTAGATGTTCTAGCTCACCAAATAGTTGGATTGACTATGGACAATTGGAAGTTTGAAATACCAAAAGCTTATGAGATTGTTAGAAGGGCTTCGCCTTATCAGACATTAAGCTTTACAGAATTTCTAGAAGTTTGCAAGCAGCTGCAACAGCTGGGTTTGATTTTCTTGAACGGAGAAATTAAAAAGAAGAGAAGAGGATTTGAATATTATTTCACGAACCTGTCAACAATCCCAAACACAAAACAATTCAGAGTTTTCAACACTTTGGACAATTCTTTTGTTGGGGTTCTTGATGAAGAGTTCATTGCTTTGCATGGAGACCCTAATACAAGCTTTATTTTGAAAGGCGAGGCTTACAGGATAGCTTCAATTGAAGAAGACAGAGTTTTAGTTGAACCTACTGTGGATATAGAAGCCTCAATTCCTGGATGGGAAGGCGAGCTTATTCCAGTTCCATATGAAGTCGCGCAAGAGGTTGGAAAGTTGAGGTCTCTCATAGCTGAAAAATTGGAAAAAAATTCTGAAAAGGAAATTCACGAAGAGCTTCAACACTTGTATCCTATAGATGAAGAATGCGCCAAGAAAATGGTTAGGATTGTCAAGAAACAAAATGAATTTGGAATTGTTCCTGATGATAAGACAATTCTGGTTGAAGAATACGAGAACATGCTGATTTTGCACACATGCTTTGGCTCTTTGGTGAATGAAAGCTTGGGAAGATTTTTGTCAAATTTGCTGACATCAAGAATTGGCTCGGTTGGATTGAAGACCGATCCTTACAGAATAATGTTCCAAGTACAAGTAAGAGCTGCTGATTTGGTAAAAGACAGTTTGTTTCAAACTCATCCAGAACATCTGAGAACTTATTTAGAAATGGGTTTAACTAAGAGCAATCTATTCGAATGGAAGTTCGTTCATGTCGCAAAGAGATTTGGAGCCATTTCTAGAGATGCTGAGTATGGAAAAGTTAGAATGGGAAAAATTATTGATAGCTACATAGGATCACCTATATTCAAGGAAACTTTGAAAGAACTTGAAACTGAAAAGCTTGACATAGAGAAAGCGACAAAAATTTTAAGAAAAATTCAAACTAATGAAATAAAAGTTATTTTTAAACCCGGCTTATCGCCTATAGGAAAGATTGGATTAAAGCACCAGTATGCAGAAGTGGTTGGACCGGAAAGGCCTGATGTAGAAATATTTGAACTCTTCAAGAAAAGATTACTGAATACAAAAGTTAGGTTGGTCTGCGTGAACTGTGGGCAGTGGAATCAAACTTTTGTTGTTAAAGATATTCCAAAAAATATCAAGTGTGGAAGATGTGAAGCAAAGTTATTGGGGGTGGTTCATCCAAAAAACCAGGAAATTCTGAAAATCATCAAGAAAAAAATAAGAAAGACAACGACTGAAGAGGAGAATAAAAAATTTGAAAGAACTATAAGAGCTGCCGATCTCTTTTTGGTTTATGGGAACAAAGCAGCAATCTGTCTAGCAGCAAGAGGTGTCGGACCTCAGACTGCTAATAGAATACTTGCAAAATTCCATAAAAATGATGATGAATTGTTGAAGGATATTTTAGAAGCTGAAAGGTTATATATAAAAACTAAAAAATACTGGAAAGTTTAGACCAAATTGCAGTCATCGTCTGTTCTGCAGAAAGCCCCTTTCATATCTCCGCAACTATTGCCGCACATGAAGTCTTGCCAATTTGAATTATATTCGCACTTGCAATTTGCGTTTGATATTTTTGATTTTTCATTTGTAAATCCGGCCTGTATCGATCCTGCGTTTAATCCAAAATTTGGGAGCATGTCTGCTACAAGATTGATCGCGACAAACACCAATAGAAACGTTGCAATTATCAAAGCTCCTCTTTCTGCTATCATAGATAATATTTGGGACCGATAGATATAAAAGATTAATGTTTTTCTTTTTCAGAGAAAACATAAAGAGAGACAAAGCCACCAATTACCCCACCCAAATGACCTAGGTTGGATGTTCTTGTAGGATAGCCCGAGATAATTACTATCAAAGCGCTGACTAAAAACATTAACAAAGCTATGTGGATTGAAGGGAACTCTGGCATCAGCAGTAGAATTGAACAAACCACAAGAAAGATCAAACTTCCTATCATAAAAGCTGTTTGTGGTCCAAAAGCAGATCCCTTTTCCAATATCCAAGAGATTAATGGATGAGTCAAAACAATTTTTCCGTCTACAATTGTCGGCCCAGTGAAGTTAAGAATTATGGTTATTAGAAGTAAGAGATTTAAAATTGTTGGTATTCTCTCATTTGCCTTTATCACACTTGCTAGAGCCAATAACCCAAATATTCCTCCTGAAGCTCCTACAAACGGGGAATTAAAAATGGCTGGGTCTCTGGAATAAATTAAAAATCTTCCTAGAATGTCGAAAATTATTGCAAAGTTTGCTGAAGTGATAAAAACACTCAAGAAAACTTTTTTGCCAAGAGTTTCCTCTATTGCCAAACCAGCTATGAAAAGAAAAACCAAGTTGAAGAACAGGTGCTCCATGCCATCATGAATGAAAACATAAGTTATCAAGGAATAAATTGTTGGAGAGGTTGGAATAAACCCAAAGATATTTTCGAACAATCTCAATTTTGGTATAACACAAATGCAGTTTGTTTCATCTGCTTCAGAGCAAGCTTCGCGACCAAAATAACTTTTACAAATTTTTGGGCAAGTTATGTTGCAAATTCTGCCTTCAAAACTTTTCGATACAGGAGCTATTGTTTCGTTTGCTGTAAAAAGAAAAGCCACAAGCATTACAGCTGCCAGGGCGAATGTCATGATGGGAAAATACTCCGATTCAAACATAATTAGAATTTGTATTTTATTATTAAATTCCTATGATCAACAAGGAGAATATTCCAATAAGAATTAAAATGCTGAAGTATTTGCCGACCTCTACTCCCATGCTTTCATTTCCCATCCATCTTGAAAGAAACCATTTTGAAAATGTATTGGAAAGACCAGCAATTAAAATTCCTAAAGCCGCAACACCAGGTGACAGGACAGTGGCAGCTAGAGAAGAGTAACTCATTGTTATTGCGTCTACATCAATCAAGCCAGCCACTAGAGCAACGATGTAAAGTGCCTTTGTTCCAAAGTAACTTTTGATTAGTCCTGAGATGAAAAATATGAACACAAAAAATATTCCATACTTGAGTGTTGAACCTAGAGCCAGTGGGGATTTTATTGAAATAGATGTTTTGTCGTTAGAAATTTTTTTCCAACTGGTAAAGCTTAGCACAAAACCGCTGACGCTTAGGATGGCTAAAGGCAAAACCAGTTTGAGAGCGACATCGGAGTTGAAAATGAAAGACACTGCAAGCATTCTCAAGAACATGGTGCTGGATGCAAGCACAACTGCAAAAACAGCCGAATAGAGGATTTTTCTGTTGGTTTTAACTTTTTGGACCATATCAATCGTTACTCCTGTTGAACTGGCCAGACCGCCTAATAAGCCAGCAAGCGGCAAACCTTTCTTTGCACCAAAAACTTTCATTGCAATGTAGCTCAAAAAACTGACAGTAAGGACTATCACGATGGAAAACCAGATCACAAATGGATTGAGAACGCCTAGAGGATCAATGGTTTTTGGCAGACTACTTGGCAAAAGGGGTAGGATGATGAAGGCTACGATGCCGAAAATCGCTGCGTCCCAAATCTCCGTTTCTGTCAGATGTTTGGCAAACCTGTGCAAGAAACCTTTTGAGACTAGGATGAATGTCAGTAGAATTGACAAAGAAACTGAAAGGTAGTATGGATAGGAATCGAAAAAGACAACAAGTCCTATGGCGAAAGTTAGAATGAATGCCATCTCTGTTGTTAAGCCAAAATGTTTTTTTCTAACTTTTGAAAGATAGCCAAGTATGGTCAGCATGCCAACAAGGAATAAACTAATGAATATCACAAGAGTTGTGTTCAGTATTTCGGAAAAATAGCCCGACAAAGTTCCGAGCAGAGATACTAGAATGAACGTTCTTATTCCCTCAACAAGCTCGCCCTTGCCCCTTTTTTCTCTTTCTATTCCCACCAGAGCTCCTAGAGCTAGAGAAAGAACAATTTTTGGAAAAATATTTACTACCATTAAAATAAATTAATTTTTCTTTCAAGATAAAGGTAATGAAATTTAAATATTGAAAGACAAAATAGATTGCATGAGCTTTGTTCTATCTCTTTGTCCCGGCATAATGTTACCTAAGGTATTGTGGGCCCAAGGAGAATCGAACTCCTACCCTCGCGACGTCAACGCGACGTTCTGCCATTAGACTATGGGCCCGATCCAATTAGATTTTATACAAATGGCTATAAAAATGTCCTGTTTTTATTCTTTTAATTTCTTTCCATCCTTTGAATACATGATCAGCAGAGACTATTTTAGTTCCTCTCTTCAATTCTTTTTCTAGTTTTGGTTTTAACCTGTCATTAGTTTTTTGGCTCAAGTAGACTAAAACAACCGTAGCTTTGCTTAAATCTTCTTTGAAAAAATCATTTTTGATTAGTTGAATTTTATTTTTTAGTTTATTTTTTCTTATGTTTCTTTCAGACAGCCAGAAAAGCAAAGGATTTTTTTCTATACCTACAGTTTTTATTCCATATTTTTTTGCTGCAAAAATCAAAACTATACCATCCCCGCAACCCAAATCATAGAGTATGTCATTCTTTTTTATATTGGTTAATTCAAGCATTTGTTCAATGGTTCTTTTTGGCAAAGGGATGAAAATTGCTTCTGAACGAATTAATTTGAAAAGAAAAAATAAAAGAAATGGGAGTAAAACTAGCAAGATTTCAAGCATTCAATCACAAAGCGCTCGAGGCGGGATTTGAACCCGCAAGTAGCAAAGCTACGCCAGCTGTCTACAAAATTTAGCAGACTGGTGCCCTACCTGGTTAGGCGACTCGAGCACGATATTTATATTAATGAAGTTCTTTATATAATTTTAAGTATAATTCTATATCAGGAGGTTGTTAAATGCCAATAAGCGTAAAAGATGTTGCTGATATGTTTGGAAAGGATGTTTTTACTGGAAAAGGATTTTACTGCGGAAAAATTTCAGACCTAGAATTTGATCTAGCAAGGTTTAAGATTCGTTCACTAGTGATCGAGGCTTCTAGAGGAAGCTTTCTAGGCAAAGTAGTTAGTGGTAAAAAAGGAATTGTAGTTCCTTATCCATTAGTCCAAGCAATCGGTGATATTGTCATAATCAAACATGTGGTAACACCAATGCCTTCAGAAGAGGAAATGGCTGAAGAGCCTATTGCAGAAACTGCTTGATTGAAATGGAAGAGAAGAGACCTGTAAAGGTAAAGGATTTGCAGTGGTCAAAATCCGGAGAACTTTATCTACTTCTTGATAAGGAGACAAATAAAACTTACACCATAGATCCTATTGCTTTTTTAGTTTGGATACAGTGCGATGGCAAAACTAATCTTGAGCAGATAGTGGATGTTTTTTCTGTTGACGGGAACAGAGATATAGTAAAAGCTGCGATAAATGGAATTCTTCAGAAGCTGGAAGGCAATGGGCTAATCAAGTGGATTTGAACCTACTGAAAGAACCATAAGTAACACTTATATAATAGTTTATAAATGTCAATGATATTTATGAGAAGAGAAAAAGATATAGTAGAGAAACAAATAAGACTTAACGGTCATGTGGTTAGAGCAAGAATTCCTGTTAGAACAATTTCTTTAGAGGAGGCTATAGAAAGAGGAAGAAAAATTTTCGCTAAATATCGTTAGTATACATTTTTCTAAATTCTTCATAGGTTAAAATCTCGGTATAAAATACTTTAAATCTATCTTTTAGTGGTTTATCTCCTGTTAATACTATAAGTCTGTTTTCTTTAGCAAACAACAAATGAATAATATTAACTATCATTCCTCTTCTTGTTGGTCTAGTTGAAACTAATTTCAAAATTTCATCAAAACCAATGGTTTCGATTCTTAGTTCTATGACTCTTAAGGATTTTATAAAATCATTCCAAGTAAACTGACAGTCTTTATAATCTGAACCTATAGAATGCAAATATCTGAAGATTTCCACTTTTGTAAGGTTTGAAACAAAATATTTATGTTTGTCTTTAATGTTGTACAAATACTTGAAAACTTTAGGTGTTAGTTTGTTTTTAATTAAACAGTCAAAATAAGGAAGAATGGCATTAGTGTCTAAATACAAATTCATAAAATAGAATTGTTTGCTTCCAATAAAAAGATTAATTTCATGCGGGAGGTGAGTCTTTCAACTGTATTCAAATCCCTAAAGAGACTTGACTACAGTTCAAGTGCCCCAGTCATTTACTTGACAATTTATATGATCCACCAAAAATCTTTATTGCCTTACCATGAACTATGGCATCTGCAATCTTTTTTCTTGCCGAAGAAACAAGCCTATTAAAAGTGGGTTGAGATATATTCATTTTTTTAGCTGCTGTTCCCTCGTCCAATCCTTCCAAATCCTTCAGCCTGACAGCTTCAAACTCATCAACTGTAAGTACAGACTCCTCTAAATCAATCATTCTTACTCCAGCCGGCTTGAAGTAAGTCACATCAGGCTCGATCCATACTCTTCTACATCTTCTTGGTCTTGGCATCCCGTTCCACTACTTGAATTCTTTTAATTTCTTTTCTATTGCTTCTTTTTCTATATCTATTTCTTTAAGTTCCTCTTCTAAAATTCTTTTCTGCTGTTCTTTTGTAAGCTCTACTGGTTCGCCAAAGTATTGCCTTCTCCAACCAAATCCTCTACAAAAGCCTCTTCTAAGGCCTAAACCTCTACCGCAAGGTCCAAATCCTCTTCCAGTCATTGGTCCTTGTCCTGAAGGCCCTGTTCCGTCTTGTCCTGGCATTTTATTTCACCTACCTTTTTTGTTTATAAGGAACCCCAATGGGTCCTTTTCCTTTGCCTCTACCGAGGCCACGACCCTTTCCTTTGCTTCTTATTTTACTTCCTGGGCATGGCATATTGTCACCTCATTATGAATTCTTATTCATAATCTATATTGAATATATATTCATTACATATAAATACTTTTCGGTTTTTGAATTTGAGCAAAAGGATTTAAAATCCCTACGTTTTGAATACAATTCAAGTGCGGGAGGTGGGATTTGAACCCGTCATAAATCAACCTGTATTAACTTCTTTAATGAAAATAACGTCTAAACCTAAATCTTTTTTGATAACATTAACTAATCCTTTCATTCCAATTGATTCCGTAGCATAATGAGTTGCAGATATTATATTTAGACCAGATTCTATACCATACAAAACTGCAAACATTTTTGTTTGACCACTCAAATATGTATCACAACCTAACTCTTTAGATTCCTTAATCCACATAGATTCTAAACCACCACCAGTTATTATACCAATCTTTTTTACTTTGTCTTTGCATTTCCACGAATCTATTTTACAACCTAATTTCTTCTCTACTAAATCAACAAAATCTTCGAAATTCATTTCTTTTTTCAGTGTACCATACACACCAACATAAACATCTTTGACTCTTTTATCGTCTTCCTTTTTAGACCAAGGTAGTATATTCCAATCAGCAAATCTACCTTCTACTTTAATACCAAATAATTTAGCTAAAGTGTCTCCCATACCAATTTCTGTAACACAATCCATTGCATCATGGGAAACATAAAGAGAAATACCATTCTTTTCCAATAATTTCAATTTCTTTTCTCTATTATCTTGGTCTGCCCATTCCCAAGAAGGATGATGAACTATAAGGAAATCAACTTTTTCCTTGATTACTTTATTTATCGTTTCAAAGGATGTATTTGTGGCAGTCGCAATTTTATTAACTTCTTTTTTACCTTTGATTAGTACGCCATTATCCTTTCTATCATCTTTGAACCTTTTTGCTTGTAGTTTATTATCAAGGTATTCAATCACTTCATCTACTTTCATATTTTACAATAGACCTCCCGAAAATATAACTTTAGAAGCATGTGCGGGAGGTGGGATTTGAACCCCTGAAGCATATAAGCTACTAATGCATCAAGGATAAAGTCTATTGATGAGATAGGGAATAAAAATTTATAAAAGTCTGCTCTTTGAATTGAGTATAAATACTTTTCTTTTTTATTTAAATATAGATTTTATGGTCACAACGAAGCAATGTTTTGCATCATTGGGAAAAAATATAGGACAAGTATCTTTAAAAGAAATATTAGATGATTTTGCTGCTGCAGGCACATCATCCTCAAGGCTTGATTCTGCCCGAACCAATATGAGGGTTAGAATGGATGAAAAAATAAAAAGTATAGTTTCACCTATAGCTCAGAAACACCGATTTGATGTTTTCCATCAATACAAGCTCGGTCATTTCGATTTATCTACTCAAGACAGTAGTGTTTATTTTTATATTGGTTCAGGATTAGAAGATGTACTCTTAGCACTCCAGTTAAATTTTCCACCTAGCTATCATACAAGGGTTTTTTATCCTGCAGACGGTGGGGCATTTAAAAGGGCTGAAAAATGGCTAGACACTCTTCAAGATTTCCAGGCAGGTAATTTGGAGAAAATTTTTAGAGAATTCGTAGGAATAAAGGATATGGCAAAAGCTGATTTGAGAAAAAGAACATATACGCCACAACAAATTCAAAATTTATTAGAATATTTTGATCGGGAAATGGCACGAACGGCACCAGGATGCAGATACCCAGATTTTACCTGCAGCGAGTATGTAATAGGTAAAGGATTTGCTAAATTTTCTTATAGTACTCAAACTCCAGATGGAGAAAAAGCTAACATAAGAGTATATGATCCTACGCAACATACAAAAGAACCAGAAAAGATAGAGATTATACTTAAATGAATTTATGGATAGACTCTGTTCGTCATCCTTGGAAAAGCAACTGCATCTCTTATATGCTCTAGCTTGCAAATCCAGCTCACCAATCTCTCAACACCCAAACCAAACCCTGAATGTGGAACTGTTCCATATCTTCTCAAATCTATGTACCACTGATATTCTTTTGTTGCCATCTTCTCTTCTTTCATTCTTCGCAATAGCTCATCTACATCATGAATTCTCTGTCCTCCGCCTGTGAGCTCACCATAGCCCTCAGGCCCCATCAAATCTGCAGACAAAGTGACTTTAGGATTTTTTGGATCTGGCTTGTGGTAGAAAGCTTTTATTCCTTTTGGAAAGAACATCAAGAAAAATGGTCTATCAAATTTGCTTGACAAAAGTTTATCATTCTCCCAAGTTATGTCATCGCCCCATTTTATTTTCACGCCTTCTTTCTGCAAAATTTCTATTGCTTCATCATATGTAACTCTTGGAAATGGTGATTTCACTTTCAACAAATCTTCAGGATTTCTCCCCAATTTTTTCAATTCTTCTGAGAATTCTTCTACAATTTTTTTACAAATAAAACTAACAAGCTCTTCTTCTGTTTTTAATATACATTCCAAATCGCACCAAGGTTCTTCAACTTCCATGTGCCAGTATTCTGTTAGATGTCTTCTTGTCCTAGATTTTTCAGCTCTAAAAGAAGGAGCGATTGTATAAATTTTTCCTAAAGAAGCAATAGCAGCTTCTGCATACAACTGCCAACTCTGGGCTAGAAAAACTTTTTGATCAAAATATTTTACTGGAAATAGTGTAGCTCCGCCTTCACAAGCTGCAGCAGTGAAAATTGGTGAATGGAATTCTGTGTATCCGTTCTTATCAAACCACTCTCTTGCTGCTCTTAGAACTCCAGCTTTTATTTTCAAAACAGTATGAGCTGTCTGTCCTCTTATCCAAAAATGCCTATTGTCTAGAAGAAATTCAGGGCCATGTTCTTTCTTTGCTATAGGATAATCTTCTGTTGCTTTATGTTCAATCTCTGCTTCATCAGCAACAATTTCATAACCATAGGGCGAACGTGAATCTTTCTTTGATTCTCCTGTGAGTTCAAGAACAGATTGCAAAGGCAATCTCTCAATTTCTTCTAAAATTTTTCCAAGTTTATCTTTTCTTAACGTGCACTGAATGAACCCAGTTCCATCACTCAATATCAAAAATAAAATTCCACCTGAAGATCTTTTGTTGTGAAGCCAACCATGAATTCTAACTTTGCCTTCCTTTCCTTTCAGTATTTCTCTGATTTCTGTGAATTCCATATAAATCACTTGATTTTTTGTAAATTAAATTTAAAAAGAGGCTGCGGAGGGGAGAATCGAACTCCCATCACTAGGTTAACAGCCTAGTATGCTAGCCGTTGGCACCACTCCGCTATCGCAGAAAAAAGATAGATTCCTCGGGAAATTTTTTGTAGTGAAGAGTAAACAAAATTCAGAATAAGATTCAGCCAATATTGTTTTGGCGTTCACCTTTCATCTCTTACACCTAACATTTCTAATGTTTTAGAAGTATTTAAATTTTTAATTTAACGTATTAATCTATAGATATCATGGCTCCTTTATCAAGAAGAGAGCGAGTAGTATATGCAGTTTTGGGTAGTGCTGCAGTTGGAACATCATTCCTTACTCCTTTGGTGCATCCAGCGGAAATTCTATATCATCCTTTTGAACTATTCATTCAAACTTCAGATTTAGTCTTGGGTTTAAATTGTCTAATGTCTAGTGTTACTGGTAGAACGATGTATCTCGGTATTCCAACAGTGTATAGGAGTTTGAAAACAGTTGCCACGAAATCTTACAGTAGTTTAAAATCAGTTGCAAAAAAATCTAATGATATTTTAAAAGTAATTCCTGGAAAAATAAAGAGACAAAGAAGTGAAAGCATTGGTCAAAGTTATCCAAATGCTTTTTATGGTTTGCCGAGTTATACCGAGTTATAAAATCTGAGACCGTTAAAGATCTCATATCAAATCATTCAATATTTTTCTTCTATTTTGTAGAAAATCTATCCACAAGAACATATACAAACTACAACAACAATCGATTTAAAAGCAGTTCAAGAAGAATAATTTACTGGGTTAAATTTAAGTTGGGTTAAGTTAAGGTTAAGTAAAGTAAAAGGGTTAAGTTTTGGGTTTTGAACTAGTTACTCATTTTTCTATCAAACTAATTCTAAGAAATAAATTGGAAAACCTATTTAAAAGGGTTTTCGATGAAACAAAATATATTTTGTTGAATATAGGAGGAAGGAAAATGGACTCGATAATCAAAAGCGCGCTAGGAAGAACAATGGGAGAAGACAATCCATCAACGAGATTTAAGCTAGAATCAACATCAGGAGCAACATTTAGCAATGTTGATTATTACAAATTGGCCGAACAAGAGTTTGGTTTTTCAATAAAGAAAGCTAAAATTGCAGTTGTAGGTTGCGGAGGAGCCGGACAGAACACAGTTACAAGATTAACAGAAGTAGGCTGCGAAGGTGCAATCACTATTTCTCTCAACTCTGATGCTAAACATCTTGCCGTGGGAAAAGCTGATAAGAAAATTCTAATTGGTAAAGAACTGACCCGTGGTTTAGGTTGCGGAGGATATCCAGAGGTTGGAAAGAAAGCAGCAGAAGAAAGCAGAAACGAAATCAAAGAACAGTTAGAAGGAGTAGATCTGTTGTTTGCAATCGCTGGCCTAGGAAAAGGAACAGGTACAGGAGCCATACCAGTGGTTTGTGAAATAGCAAAAAGCATGGGCGCCGTTGTGATAGCAGTAGTTGAAATGCCTTTCAAGTTGGAAGGAGCAAGAGTTGCTAAAGCTGAGGATGGGCTTGTAA
>Ga0315280_10005712_pt1 | contig 17597 bp, 14 predicted proteins | sample YL17G06_40_MG_FD_203697 | JGI IMG/M metagenome (GOLD analysis project Ga0315280, IMG submission 203697) | Sediment microbial communities from Yellowstone Lake, YNP, Wyoming, USA - YL17G06_40 | ecosystem: Environmental > Aquatic > Freshwater > Lake > Sediment | place: USA: Wyoming | collected...
CATGGCATAGGTGTAGTAATGCTTTTAGTGGCTTTAGCCTTGAGTCCGATGCTGTTGGTAACCTCCAAAAAGACGTCAAAGAATGAATCGCAGCCAACCGTTTCTGAGACAGACTTTTGGTACAGCACTGTAGATATATGTCCTGAATCGCGCCATACCTCTCCATTTACCTTTAGAACTACGTTGGTGACCGGGTAATCGCCGCCGGTGAGGTCCTTGCCTTCAAAGTCAATGGTGAGGGTGCAAGTGCATTTCGTGTCGGAACACATGCACTTGGCACTAACCTTAACGTAGGCAGATAGTACCTCCTGGGGAGGAATCACCATAACCGTGGCCGTGTCTTGGTCAAAAACGACGTTACTATAATCAACGGCGCAGTGAGCGCTAGTCTGAAGCATATTAACATTCGCCCCCGGATATACAGCGCTGGCATCGTATTCAATGGCTATGTCTTCTCCCGGTGCCAGGGTTTCTATCTCGTCTAGGTCCCAAACAAGCTGTAGCCCCATTTCGCTTTGGTTAATCTCATCGGGTGGTCTAGACTTGTGCTGTCCATTGTAGAAGATAGTGGCTCCACCTTCGTAGTCCAGGCAGCCTGGCAGAAAGTCTATCATCTTCGGTTCGACGATATCGCGACACTTTCCGTCGTTTTCAATCTCCAGCCTGAACGTTACCGGTTGCCCTGGCGAGGCATTGATTCCATCCACCCAATCGTGGGATACGTCACTCCATACCCACTTTTCTCCATCTATGCTCGGCTTACACGGACATTTACACTCGCACTCCTGACTATTGCTCCAAGGTGCCTGGCTCTTCCCTTGCTTGCTGTTGTTTTTATCGACTGCGTCCTTAGCTGTTTTATTGGCTTCCGCCGGGTCTATATTGCCGTCCTGATTTGTATCCGAAGCTGAGTCTCTTGAATCCTTATCAAAACCTTGGGTATACACGCCGCCTCCGGGATAAGTTGCCCATGATGGAGTATTAGTTGACGTCCCGACTACTGTCCTACCCTCACCGGTTACCCCTGGGACGTTAAAGCTGCCAGCATAACACGATTCTATTATCACCGTAACATGGCAGCATTTTCCGGCTGTTTCGCAGTCCATGTCCGCGCACGGAGGGATTTTCTTCAAAAAGTCTCCCAGGCTATTATCTTTATTGTCTCCGTCTTTGGTGCCCAATGTCTCTTGCGTGGTTCCACTGGCGTCCTTTAGGGCAACGCCCCCGTCCTTCTTGCCGTGCCCACAGATATATATCAGAACATAGTCACCACACTTCACTTTTCCTGCCAACTGGTTAAATGCCTGACCAATATCGCTCAAGGAGTTGTTGCCGGGACTAAGATTACCCATTGATTGATAACCTTGTTGACCAGCAAGGCCTGCCATCGTGTCAACGGACTCCTGGACGATAGGTGTCCCTTTAGCCAGGTCTTTAGAACTGTCCCCGCCATTAATGATGATGACGTAGTAGTTTATGTCATAGCCACAAGGACCCTTTGTCGAACCCGGCGGTTGCCCCCCACCTCCCGGTGGCGGTTTCCCGTCTCCTCCTGGTGGCAGCTTTGGCGCCGGGGGTCAACGGGTATACTCAGGTAGCGACGGTTTATCCGTGAGAAAGGCGAAGTAATCCTCAACCTCGCCATATTCAAACTGCCCGCTCCCATCCCAGCCACCTACGTTGGCGAATAGACTCTGGCTCACTTCTTCTCTGGCTAGTAGTAACCTCATCCACACCGGAGAAGGAAGCACAGCCTTGTTCCTCCAGGAGAACCAGGGAGTGATTACTGTTTCCGAGGAACCAGGGTCAACGTCCACTGTCAGGTTAACCACAACCCATTCTGTCCCGTAGGTGCCAGCGCTCCAATTTCCGCTCTGGTCAAAATCAATCAGTGCGTTGGCATGCCGGGTTACATCTGGGGCATTGGGACTAACAGTAACAGTAAACGCCAATTTAGCCTGTGTGCCCTCCATGATGACATAAATTCTTTCATCGCTGTCGGCGTCTACCAAATTGGGTACTCCATCGGGGTCATTAAGGTCATTGGCATCCACCTCAGCACTCACGTTTACTCCTAGAGTCTCTGCGCCGATGTTGAGGGTATGCCCTCCGGGGCGACCGAACTGGCTGTTGGTGGTGTTAAATAAAGTTGGGTAACGACCTGAGACTCCGTAGTAAGCATCCTGCCCATCCGGGGCATCTCCATAATCACCCCTGGGAGCTTGACTGGTACTGCCAGTGATAGGAACAGCACTATCCAAGACAGAATAGAGCTCAATGAGGTGTCCCCTACCCAATCTTTGGGTATCCCACATAGATAGATTGTTTATTTCAGGTGGCCAGGTTTCATCGCTGACGTCATAGCTTCCAGTTTGAGCATCTATAAAAACGTATCTGGTGTCATGAGCAAAAAATGCCAGCGGGTCATCATCAACAAAGATGAACCAGGTACTGGCATCTATCGGGTAGTCCTCACCGCTTTCTGAGGTAACAACATCACCCGGTTGGAGAGGCTCGGACAGCATGGATGCCGAAATTCTTTTATACGCAGAGGCAGGCTTTATTATTTCACCGACTAATATGGCGATAGCTCCATCTTTGTCGATTCCCGCCGGAGGTGATAATACCGTTATGGTAGCGGTTTGAGTATCTGAAGCGCCATCATCATCGGTAACTGTCAGCGTAACGGTGTAGGTTCCTGGACTCCCAAATGAGTGGGATGGGTTCTGTTCTGCTGATGTGTCCCCATCACCGAAGCTCCAAGCCCAAGAAACTATATTCCCGTCAGCATCTGTGGAACTATCGGTAAAAAAAGCAACTTGACACTCGAAAGGGTCGGAACCTGGGCCAAAAAAATCTGCCACCGGTGGCATATTTCTAGGGACTAGTCCTCCCATGCATCCAGTTACTGGCATAGTGATTGATGCTATGAGCAAAACACTCAAAATTATTTTATTTATACCTTTCATTACCCCTCTCCGATTTTCCTTTTTGATTCTGCCTCTTCCTCACTTTCAAACACTCTACTATACGAATTGCCTCTTGTCAACAGATAGGCTCAACTTATGACTAAGACTTGACAAAAACTGGTTACCTTCTTAAAGTTTCCATATTAACGCCGTTCACAAGAAAGGAGGGTATTATGTCAACTAAGAGTCCCTTCCGAATAGCTGGCATCATCCTGGTTTTGGTGGCATTTCTTTCAGCGTCATGTGCCGGTGGAGCGCCGAAGCCTAAAACTTACTCAGCACCACCACCGATGACACTTGATACCAGTAAGCAATACACTGCTACCATTGAAACCAAAAAGGGAAACCTAGTGCTGGAGCTATTCGCCAGTGATGTTCCGGTAACGGTCAACAATTTTGTCTTCCTCGCCCGTGAAAAATTCTATGATGGGACTACATTCCACCGGGTTATCCCCGGCTTTGTAGCTCAAGGAGGCGACCCTACTGGAACTGGAACCGGTACACCCGGTTATTACTTTGCTGATGAATTCACCGAGCATACCCATGTTGTCGGTGCCCTGTCAATGGCTAATTCTGGTCCTAATACCAATGGCTGTCAGTTTTTCATCACCTATACCCCACAGCCCCAACTTGATGGTAAGCACACGGTATTTGGTCAGCTAATAGAGGGAATGGATGTTCTGGAAAAGATTGAGCCGGGTGACACCATAATACGAATAACTATAGAGGAAAGATAACCCTGGCTTGCTGGCTTAATCCCAGCTTTTTATTATGTCAACTACTATTCTGGCGGTGAGCATGGCTGTGGGCACACCGCCGGGAGAGAAGCACCAGTGACCGCAGGTGAAAAGGTTTCTGACGGGGGTTTTCAACGAGCCGACTGATGAACCGTATTTTGTAGTAAGGATAAGCCTTGGGTCCCAGCTCCACCCGGCGGTGGCACCTTCACTATTCAAGGTATAGCTTTCATAGGTCAGTGGGGTGGCAATTTCACGGGCGATAATATGCTGGGACAGGTCAGGGATGACCCCCTCGGCGATGGTTATTAGCTGATCGGCTACCTTCTCCTTCAGTTTTCGATAGGCCTTAGTTCTCCTGCCATCCCTGGTCTTCCACTTGCCAAGGTAGTGGTAAGGGGCGTAGGTTGTCAGGACGACCACACCCTTGCCCCGAGGTGCCAGAGAATCGTCTGAGAGGGAAGGGAGGGTTATCCCAAGGCTACAATCGTGGAAGAAGTCTGGGTCGTTGGCATCCCTTTCCAGGAAGGGCTTACCATAGGCGGGGAGGTAGAGGATGTGGTGGGCTAGTCCCTCAAAGCAGCGTTTACTAAGGTCGGTGCCTAGATAGACACAGAACGCAGATTCAGATACCTTGGCTTTCTCTACCTGATTAACGAATCCCTCATCAAGGTACTGCCTGTCTATTAACTTAGTAAAGGTTTGCTTCCAGTCAATGTTAGAGATCACAAATTTGGACTGAACCTCTCTACCATCGGCTAGCTTGACCCCGGTAGCCATGCCATCGTCTATCATGATTTGGTCTACTCGAGTTCTCAGGCTTATAGTGCCGCTATTCTGCTCAATAAGGTCAGCAAATAGGTTGGCAAAGTTTCGCATCCCCCCGATGGGATACCAGTAGTCCTTCATGAATGAGTACCACATCCCTACCGTAGTCATAGCGTTCATTAATGGGTAGCCTAGAGAAGTGAAGATGAGCCTTAGTTTATTATTGGTGAGGTGCCGATTTACCAAGTCCTGTGAGGTTGTCTTCTGGTATCGTACCAGGTTCCTGATAAAGCTGAGGTTAGTAAAGGGGAAAGAGAACAAAGCTGTTGTCTTTTGTGAGCCAGAAAGCAGGGGCAGTGCCGGCTTGTCGCCACCAAACATCTTCTCAAACGGTACTAATAGTCTGTCTAGCTCCTGGAAATATGCCTCAAGCTCGCTTTCAGCTCCGGGAAATGCCACCTTAAATTCCTCCTTTACTTGGGGGAGGGAGCTCATCTTAACCTTTATATCCGGGGTGATAATCTGGTAATTAGCACGGACGAATTGCACTCTGTCATATAGCCCGAGCTCTTTTAAGATGGGGAACACCAGACCATTTGAGCTGAATGATTGTAGCCCGCCATCAAAGGTGAAGCCGTTCCTGTGGAAAGAGGTTACGTAGCCTCCGGGCTGGGTATACTGCTCGCAAATCAATACCTTCTTGCTGGCTTTAGCTAAAGCAGCGCCGCAGGTCAAGCCACCTATCCCGGCTCCAATTATAATTACATCGTATCTAGCTTTTAATGCTGGCTGTCTTTCTTGCCTTGCCATGTTGTATCCTTTTTTGATTCCTATTCAAAGGGAGAAAAGGGTTAAGTTAATCATAGAAAACGATTTACTTACTCGTATGAGATATGATATATTACTTATTATTGTAGCAAGATGACAAATAGAATACCAGCTGAGCTGCAATCATAAGGGAAAAGAAGAATAGATGCTCAGAAAAGTAGCAGTCCTAGGTGGAGGTAGTGGGGCTCATGCCATGGCAGCTGACTTGACGTTAAAAGGGCTGGAGGTAAATATGTGTGAAGCGCCTGAATTTAAGGAAGGCTTCAGCACTACCCTTGAGCGACAAGAGATATGCCTGATTGATGCTTGGGGTGAGGAGAGGGCAGTAAAGCTGGGTATAGTCACAACCGATTTTGAGCAGGCAATAAAAGGCGTTGATTATATTATGATGACTATTCCAGCCATGGGGCACAAGCACTTTTTTACCTCCATAATGCCTTACCTGAGGGATGGTCAAACTATAGTTATGTGGCCAGGAAACTACTCAGCGCTATTATTGGCTAATATGCTGAGAGAAAGAGGGATAAAGCGGGATATTACTATAGCCGAGGGACATACCCTTCCCTGGGGGTGCCGTTTAGAAGCCCCGGGTAGAGTAAGGGTATTCGTTGACGCTTGGAAGCTACTACTGGCGGCATTTCCAGCCAAGAATACAGGTAGGGTTATAAATGACCTAAAGGGTATTTACCCGGTGGTTCCTGGCGAGAACGTTCTGGCTACTTCGCTAAACAACCTAAATCCGATTGTGCACCCGGTTGGGACGATTCTAAATGCCGGCTGGATTGACACCCTGGGCAAGGACTTTCACTTTTATAAGCATGCCACCACCCTGTCCATAGCCAGGGCGATAAAGGCGGTTTATGAAGAAGTAGCTAGAGTAGGGGAAGCTATTGATGTAAAATTACTTGAATGTCCTGAGGAATCATTCTGGGCAAAGAGTACAATCATGTCAGTCTACTTTAAGGCTCCTTTTGATAAAGAGGGCACTGTGGCTAATATCACCGAACCTTCATCAATGAAAAGCAGGTTTATAATTGAAGATGTCCCTTATGGGCTGGTGCCTGTGGCACGATTGGCACACAAATTTAATATTGACATTCCAATTATTGATGCTACAATCAGATTGGCTTCGGTGATAAATCAGGCAGATTATTATAAGAAGGGAAGGTCGCTTGAAGAGTTAGGGATAGCCGACCTGAGCAAGGAGGAATTGGCTGGAGTTCTACATGAAGGATTTTGGGGAGGCACTAAAATCTAATAGTGAAAGGGGTAGTAGATGATCGGCTTCATATGAGATACTGGCAAAACAACATCTTTAAGGAGGTTTCAAGTGAAAAGGAAAGGTTTATTAATATTGTTAGGTAGTCTATGCTTAGCCTTAGTGTTAGCAGCGCTACCGTTCATGACAGGTTGTGTTCCTGGTGGGAAAAAGGTGTATAAGGTTTGCATAACACAGATAGCTACCCACCCTGACCTAGACTCCAATCGCAAGGGTATCATTGACGCTATGGCTGAGAAGGGCTTTATTGAGGGGGAAAATGTTGAATTTATCATAAGAAATGCTGAGGGTGATATGCCAACAGCAGCATCAATCGCCGATTACTTTGTTTCCCTGAAGCCAGACATAATCCACGCCATAACTACTCCCTCTGCACAAACGGTAGTGGCTGCCGCCGAGGGCACGACTATACCGATAATCTTCAGCTCGGTTACTGACCCGGTAACGGCTGGGCTAGTCCCCAGTTGGGAACAAGCGGCACCCACGGTAACCGGGGTCAGCGACTGGTTTGAGATGCCGCCTCAGGTGGAATTTATTAAGGAAGTCTTGCCTAACATCAAGGTACTGGGCACTGCTTATAACCCTGGCGAAGTGAACGCGGCGGTGCAGGCAAGGATACTCAAAGAGGTTGCCCCACAGTATGGGCTTAGCGTTGTTGAGGCTACAGCAGCCACAACTGCCGATGTTTATGCTGCCGGGATGTCACTGGTTGGTAGGTGTGATGCAATATGGATTCCTACCTGCAATACAGTAGGCGGAGTGGGAATTGAATCCATAATCCAGGTTGGTGAGGAGAACCAGCTACCAGTCTTTGGTTCCGCAGTGGGCATGATTGGAAAGGGCCTGGTTGGCGGTTGTAGTGTTGATTATTACTGGATTGGCAAGCAGGCAGGATATATCGCAGCTAGGATACTGGGCGGTGAAAGCATAGCCAATATCCCGCCGATGAAGAGCGCTGTGTCAACCGTAGTCTACCCGGCTGCGGCGGCAAGAATGGGAATAACCATTCCTCAGGCAGTGATAGATAAAGCCGACACAGTAATAGAAGAATAGGCACCTACGGGAACAATAACCGCCACCAATTGAATAGATTAAAAGGTACTCACCCAGGTCTTAAATGGGAGAAAAAGGATGCTGGATGTAATAAGTGGTGTGTTGTCTTTTTCCTTCTATGAGGGGCTGGTATTCGGCTTGGTTGCTATCGGCGTATACCTTACGCTACGGGTGCTGGCTTTTCCAGACCTTACTGTAGATGGAAGTTATACCCTTGGTGGGGCGACTACAGCGGTTCTTATTGTAAATGGTGTGCACCCCTTCCCGGCAACGCTGGCGGCTATGGGCGCAGGTCTATGTGCTGGTTTGACTACCGGGTTTCTCAATACCAAGCTCAGACTACCGGCTTTACTAGCTGGCATCCTTATGATGGTGGGGCTTTATTCCATAAATCTGAGGATTATGGGTGGAGCTAATGTTTCGCTCCTTCGCCAAGTAACCACCTTTGATAAAGTTGCCGGATTTCTGGGGCTTCGCAGCGGCAGCATCGTAGTCTCAATCATTGTTGCTTTAGCGATTGCAGTTATTGTTTTTCTCATTTTAAACTGGTTTCTGCGCACTGAGATTGGTCTGGCATTGAGGGCGACCGGTGATAATGAGCAGATGGTGCGTGGCCTAGGGGTGGATACCGATAAAAATATATTGATGGGTTGTGCTATTTCCAATGGTCTGGTTGGACTGGCCGGTGCTGTGGTAGCCCAAGGTCAGGGGTTCGCTGATGTGGGTATGGGGATAGGGATGATTGTGATGGGCTTGGCCTCGGTAATAATTGGTGAGTCACTATTTCGACCCCGGGGTGTGACTAAGCTTCTGCTGGCAGCAATAGGCGGTGCTTTTTGCTATCGTTTATTCATAACCATTGCCCTTAGATTGGGCATGGCCCCGGGTGATTTGAAATTGATCACCGCAGTGCTAGTGATTATAGCTCTTGCAATCCCATTTATACGAAAGAAGTTACGACATGAGTGGATGCCACCGGCGGTGAGGTGGTAAGAGGAGACGTTGAAATGAGCCAAAATAGGAGTTTATTACAGCTTAGGGGAATAACTAAGATATTCGCTAAAGGCGCTATAGATGGAGTTACTGCGCTTAATAATATCAACCTAGAGGTCAATGCTGAGGACTATATTACCATTATTGGTAGCAATGGTGCCGGAAAAACTACTCTGCTTAATATTATTGCCGGCGTCTTCCCCCCAGAGAGGGGTGGCAAGGTTATCATTAATGGTACTGATGTTACCGGCTTGGGTGAATATAAGCATGCAGCCTACGTTGGCCGGGTATATCAAGACCCTCATACTGGCACCGCAGCCAAGATGACCATAGAGGAGAACCTAGCTATGGCTATACTGCGTGGGCAACCAAGAAGGCTAAAGGCAGCCAGTAATAAGGAGCGTAGAGAGCTATTTCGCTCGGTCTTAGCTCCTCTAGGGCTGGGATTGGAAGACAGACTAAACGCTCTGGTGGGCACGCTTTCCAGCGGACAAAGGCAAGCGGTAGCTTTGGTCATGGCTACTATAAGTAAGCCAGCGTTGCTATTGCTTGACGAGCATACCGCCAATTTAGACCCTAGGACGGCTCAGATAGTGCTTGACCTAACCGAGATGATTGTGCAGCGGGAGAAGATGACCACGGTAATGGTTACCCATAACATGGAGCTTGCTTTGCGCTACGGCAATAGGCTGATTATGATGCATGAGGGTAGAATTATAGTTGACCTCAATCAGGAGCGGCGAGCCGGGCTTACTATCAATGACTTAATAGCCGCCTTTGAGAAAGCCAGTGGCAGAATATTTGACGAAGATGAGGCATTGCTTACAGGTTGAGCAGAACCTGGAAAATTCTTACCATCAATGATCCTCACCTACCCATAACGCTCTGACTATCTTTATGACTTTTTCATTCTGTGTTGTTAGTAGTCCCCCTCCTTGGCGATGATTTGCACTCATGTAGACGAGCTTCATAAAAGTTGACTATAATGTAGGCGGGATGGGCATAATCCAAAGGAGGATAATTGATGGCTAAGTCATATTTAGAAAGAATAAAAACCGAGCTTGTCACTGACCCCAAGCTTAAACAGCCGATTACCGAGAGGACCAGGCAGTTAAGGGACACAATGCTGGCGGTTACCCCCAAGCTTTGCTCCGAGCGGGCTAGGCTATATACCGAATCGTGGAAAGAAACCGAAGGGGAGCCGACAGTGATACGACGGGCAAAAGCTTTGGAGAAGATACTGAGAGGGATGAGTATATTCATCCGTCCCGGTGAGCTTATTGTGGGTAACCAAGCCAGTGATGTGCGAGCCGCCCCAGTATTCCCTGAATTCTATATGCGGTTTATTACAGAGGAACTGGACGGGAAGCCCTATAGGTTTGAGGAACGACCGGGAGACCCATTCTGGGTAAGCCAGGAGGATGAGAAAATTCTGAGGGAAGCTGCCGAATGGTGGGAAGGGAAGACGATGGCTGACTATAAGCGCAAACTCCTCCCCGAAGAGACATATAAGGCTTGCTATGATGTTGAAGCGGTTGAGATTTACACCTGGGGGGAGGGAGGTGGCTCGGGACACTTTATTGCTGATTACCCCAAGGTTCTTAATAAAGGCATGCACGGGATAATCAAGGAAGTGGAGGAGAGGGTTAAGCACTTGAAGCTGTGGGAGCCTGGAGCCCTTGAGCAGAGGGAATCCCTAGAAGCAGTCATCATTGCCCTGAAGACAGCCATCAACTTTGCCCAAAGGTATGCAGTATTGGCTAGGGAAATGGCTGGTGCGGAGACAGACCCGAAGCGTAAAGCTGAGTTAATTAAGATTGCCGAGCACTGTGAGTGGGTGCCGGGTAACCCGGCGCGAACCTTCTGGGAAGCAATGCAATCCCTATGGTTTGCCCACCTGATTGTTCAGATTGAATCCAATGGACATTCTATGGGCTATGGCAGGTTTGACCAGTTCATGTATCCCTTTTACCATAAAGATATTGACGAGGGTAGAATTACCCCGGAGGAGGTGGTGGAGCTGCTGGAGTGCCTGTGGGTTAAGACCACCGAGATAAATAAAGTAAGGGACTGGGCGGCGACCCGAGTGGTTATGGGCTACCCTATGTTCCAGCAGCTAACCGTTGGCGGGCAAACGGTGGATGGCAAATCCGCCATCAACGACCTCTCATGGTTAGTGTTAGAAGCAACCGCCAACCAGAAAGTTATACAACCCTCAGTATCGGTGCGCTGGTGGAATGGGTGCCCCGATGACTTTCTGCTCAAATGTTGTGAGGTCATCAATATCCACCGCGGTGGGCAACCAGCAATGTATAGTGACGAGGTCATAATCCCATCCCAGATGGGTGTGGGCATAAGCCTGGAAGATGCTTACGACTATGCCATTGATGGCTGCGTTTCACCAACAGAGCCGGGGAAAGCTCGAAGGGAAGGGCCTTCCGCTGGCTACAATATGCACAAGGTTCTGGAGGTAGCCTTATTTAACGGTAGAGACCCACGGACTGGAATTCAACTATGTCCCAACCCGGGAAATAAAGACCTGTCTACATTCCAGTCATTTGATGAAGTGATGGCGGTGGTGAAACACCAGCTAGAATATTACGACCGGCAGGGAGCAATTGCCCTGCTGTGTATAGAGAGGGCTTATGCCGAATTGACGCCAACACCATTTGCCTCAGCGTTGATGAATGACTGCATCCAGAGGGGCAAGGACATTGAATGGGGTGGAGCCCACTATAACACCCTATTTCTACGGGGTGTGGGCATGTCTAATGTAGGCAACTCCCTGGCTGCCATCAAGAAGCTGGTGTTTGAAGACAAGAAGCTTACCGGCGCTCAGATTATGCATGCCCTGGAGACAAACTTTGAGGATACCTCGACCACACCAACCGGACCGGAGATACAGCAGATGCTTTTGGCAGCCCCAAAATATGGGAACGATGACGATTATGTTGACCTCTTGGTGAAAGAGGCAACCGCTCACGCCATGAGGGATGTGCGTCGTTACACTAGCTGGACAGGGGGGAGGGGCGGTTTTGCCTTACTTCCGGTGTCCCAAAATGTCCCTTTTGGGGAGATAATCGGTGCCACCCCTGACGGGAGAAAAGCCGTTGTACCGGTCGCTGAGGGTTGCTCGCCGACACGGGGGACCGATGTTAAGGGGCCGACGGCAGCGGTAAAGTCGGTCGCCAAGTTGGACCATATCCTAGCTGATAGTGGTTCGCTGCTCAACCAGAAATTTAACCCCATTGTCCTTAAAGACATATCCGGGCTAAGGAAACTGGCGGCGTTAATCAAAACATACTTTGACCTTAAGGGGATGCACATCCAGTTCAATGTGGTATCTGCTGAGACCTTAAGAGATGCCCAAAAGCACCCGGAAAAGTATACTGACCTAATGGTAAGAGTAGCTGGCTATAGTGCTCTGTTCGTCTCACTGGATCCTGCTATGCAAGAGGATATCATCTTAAGGACAGAGCATAGTATGTGACCGGGTTGAGTTAACCTGACCCCAGTACTATATGGACTGGGGGGTTCTTGTCCTAAGACAATTCCAAGAGAGGGGACATTTAGTAGGTGTCAAGTGGAGCGGTTTTAAGTGAGCGTAAGCAAATTACGGGGTGGGTATTTGACATCCAGCGATTTTCCCTCCACGATGGACCCGGTATCAGAACCCTAGTATTTATGCAGGGGTGCCCGCTAGCCTGCAAATGGTGTTGCAATCCAGAAGGGCAAAAACATCATCCCCAGCTTCGCTTCTTAAGTATAAAGTGCGTTGGTGCCGATATATGTAAGGCGCCATGTGTCGACGCCTGCCCCGAGGGAGCAATTAGTCTATCACCAGAAGGCAAAGCCGCTACCAACTGGGAGCTTTGCCAGGCTTGTGGGAGGTGTACCGAAGCTTGCCTCTTTGGGGCTCGAACTATTGCCGGGAAGAGAATGACGGTAGACGAGGTGTTAGCCGAGGTCGAAAAGGATTGGCCCTTCTACAATAGGTCGGGTGGCGGGGTTACTATAGGTGGTGGTGAGCCGTTGATGCAATTTGAGTTTGTGCTAGCCCTTGTCAAGAGGTGCAAGGAGCGGTTCTTTCATACCGCCCTGGAGACATGTGGGGACGGGCGGTGGCAACACCTGAAACAAATCTCAGAATATCTCGACCTGCTGTATTATGACATCAAGCATATGGATTCGGTAAGGCACAAGGAATTCACCGGGGTGTCAAATGAGTTGATTTTGAGTAACGCGAGGCGAGTCCTTTCTGGCGAAGTCAATTGTGAGGTTATTGTCCGCATCCCAATAGTCCCGGGTTGCAATGATTCGGAACAGGACGTAGCAGCTATAGCCAGGTTTGTGGCTGAATCAGGTGGCACAATGATAGAGTTGCTGCCTTATCATGCGCTTGGCTCATCTAAATATAGACAGTTAGGCATACAATATGAGCTGGGAGAGGTTAGACCCCCTAGCGAAGAGCAAATGGAGCGGCTTAGAAGAATGGTAAAATCGTTTGGCTTGAAGGAAATGACCGGGGTATTTTAAACACCCGCCAAGTTGTGGATGAGACAAAGACTTATTATGTCTTTAGGAGGTGAAAAGTGAAAGCAGCACTATTAAAAGGGCCGGGAGATATTGTTCTTGAGGAGGTGCCAGTGCCCGAAATTTCTGACGATGAGGTGCTGGTAGAGGTTAAATGGTGTGGAATTTGTGGCAGTGACCTAGGTTCATATAGAACTCGTGACTTTATCCAACCAGGGACCTATTTAGGGCATGAATTTTCCGGGGTTGTTGCCAAGGTGGGGAAGAAGGTGAAGGGTTGGAAGGTGGGGGACAGGGTGGTGTGCAACGAGTTATATGAGTGCGGTGAGTGCTACGCTTGTGAGCGCGGGTTTACCTCATGTTGCCGGCAGGCATTGGAACACGAGATAGGTTGCGTTCCCGGGCTAGGGGATGCTGGCGGCTTTGCCAAGTATGTCAGAGTCCCTCATCCAGAATACAGGTTATATGCTCTCCCTGACGAAGTATCCTTTGAAGAGGGGACGCTGGTTGAACCCCTGGCTTGCTCGCTACATGCGGTCAGGATGTCAAATTTTAAGCCCAGGGAGAGAACAATGGTGCTGGGCTGTGGGATGATAGGGCTGGGGGTTATCGCGCACCTAAGGAATGCTGGTGCTGGGTTAATCATTGCTACTATAGGGAAGAATAAGAAACGGGGTGAGGTGGCAATGAAGCTCGGGGCAGACCATGTGTTTTGTCCTGCAGAAGCCCCCGACTTGAAAGAAAAAGTGTTTGAGTTGACAGACGGCGTGGGGGTTGATGTGGTATTTGAGTGTTCGGGAAAACCCGAGGCGTTTCAAAGTGCGCCTAGCTTTCTCCGACCCAGAGGGCAAGTTATTCTCGTCGGGCTTCATGCTCATGAAATCCCGGTCGTTCCCCTACCTTTTACTCTCTATGAATACAGCTTACAGGGTAGCTTTTGCTACTACCACGATGAATTTCCCATGGTCATGGAGTTCCTGAAACGGCGCCTTTTGCCAGTTAACGAGATAATAACCTCTAAGATTAAGTTGCGCGATATTGTCAAAGAGGGGTTTGATGTACTCACTTCGCCAGGTCATGATGAGATTAAGATAATAGTAGAACCTGACAAGTAAGTCATAAATATCAGCCAAAATATAAGAGTCTTCTCAAAATGAGAGCCAGCTAGTATAATTTGGTAAGAGGGCACTACCTTGAATATCACCTTTGATAACAAAGTAGCCGTGGTAACTGGAGCTGCCGGTGATATCGGTTTAGCTTGTGCCCAATTGCTAGCTGACAGTGGGGCACGGGTTGCTTTAATTGATTGTCAACCAGACCGTCTGGCGGAAGCCACCAAGAAGGTTCAGGAGAAGGGTATGGCCAGGGGTTACCAGTTAGATGTCACTGATACACCGGCAATCGCCCCTACAATCAGCCGCATAAGGCAAGACCTGGGTGAGGTTGACATTCTTGTCTGTGTGGCTGGAATTAATATCCCCAAGCTGGCTCAAGAGGTCACCGAGGCTGACTGGGATACAACCTTATCAGTCAATACCAAGGGATTATTTTTTTGCAATCAGGTAGTAGCTGTCCAGTCGATGATACCACGCAAGACTGGGGCTATTGTTAACATCGCCTCAATATTTGGTCTCGTTGGTGGACCGAAGCGTGCTTCTTATTGTGCCAGCAAGGGAGGAGTGGTTCAACTAACCCGCCAGGAAGCTATTGAATGGGCACCATATAATATTCGGGTTAACGCCGTGGCACCAACGTTTACTCTAACCGAAATGACCAAGAGCTATTTAAACGCCCCGGAATTCAAAGCCTATGTTTTAGACAACACCCCCCTTCACTGTCTGGCAACGGTTGACGATATAGCCGCTGCTACCTGCTTTCTAGCCAGCGATGCGGCAAAAGTGATTACCGGTGTTGTACTCCCGGTAGATGCTGGATGGACGGCTCGGTGATTCGTCCACTTCCCATTTAATGTTTTATTGTCTTGCTTTGATTTCTTCACCGATGCTGAATGCTTTAGCTATGACCTCGCCTAGAGCTTGATATCGCTGAGCCGGGGCTCTAATGTAGCTAAGAGGCTTAATTTTATTAACGTCCGGTTCCCCGTTGGTGAGACAGTCCTCTGAGATATAAGTTTCCTCAATTCTGCCAACAACAAGTGAATGACTGCCTAAATCCAAGATATGGGCAACCTTACACTCCAGATTGATAGGGCATTGCTCAATAAGCGGGGCGTTACCTAATTTACCGTAAAACACCTTAAACCGACAGGCTTCTGCTTTATTGACTTCTAAGCCATGGATAACGCCGCAGTAATCTACCTCCCTTACCATGTCAGCAGATGGTAAATTAACGGAAAAGGTCAAGTTTTGCTTTATGCCGCTGAGGGTGTACCGAGTATGTCGTATAGCCGCAGAAATCATCGGCGGCTCCCCATTGGCAATACCACCCCAGGCGACAGTCATAAAATTCGGTCTATTATTGACATTCGCCCCAACCAACAGTGTCGGCATGGGGTAAATTAACGTTTGCGGTCCCATCGGAATCTTATTCATAAGCCTGTCTCCTCTACATTAGTATTAGTATTCATATTCCCCTCTAAAGTTATCACTGTCAAGAAGGTCAAGGGCACTTAGGAGTTTTTTTCGTCTCGGTGAAGAAATAGACCTCAGCCATATCGGTCTAATTATGACTTATAGATTTATGTTGGGGTAAAGGAAGCCAATTCTGGAAGTTAAGGCTTCTTCGGTTAGATTTAATAACAGGACGAGCTGCTTGGTCAAGTTATGATTTCTATGGCGTAATAGTAACAAATTTATAGATGTTAAGGGAGTAAACGACGCATCCCAGTGTTATAATAATTAGAGAACGAGCAAGAAAAGAGGTGGTTTCATATGCTGAAAGAAACGGTCATATTTCACCTGGTAAAACCCGAGGATCTTCAACACCACGGAACTTTGTTTGCGGGACGTATGGCAGACTGGTTTGTAGAAGCTTGTTTTATCGCTGCATGTCGGCTGGTGGGAAAACCCGAGGACGTAGTATGCGTTCAGATACACGGAATAAGCTTTGACAAGCCAGCTACTAACGGGGATATTGTGAGAATCAGAGCCAAGATAGCACTTCTTGGTGCCAGAAGCATAACCGTTCATGGCCAAGCGTTTGTCAATGAGGATGAGACCCCCGCAGTCTCTGGTATGGTTACGTTTGTCACCGTTGATAAACAAGGGAAGTCCTACGAACATGGACTAAGACTCCCAGATGAGTATATTGCGCAAAATCGCGAAATCTATGAGGAAGCGCTCAGGGTCAAAGGAGACAAAAAACACCCCAAGCATAGTTACGAACATGATTTGGGGGATTAAACCTCAACCAAGTCAGTTGCTTACCCAGCTTTGAAGTGAGCCGCACAGGACTCGAACCTGTAACCAGCTGATTAAGAGTCAGCTGCTCTTCCTATTGAGCTAGCGGCCCATGCTATCTGGCCCAGTGCCATTTGCTAACATTTTGCTAACGCTTTCGGCGATTACCCTTGCCTCCAGCATCTCGTCAAAGCGCTCGGCGGCTCTCTCCTGTAATCCAGGAAGCACATGGCTGTAGGTGTCAAGGGTAATACCAACGCTTGCGTGCCCCAATCTTTCGCTTACTATTTTAGGATGTATGCCAGCTTTTAGCAACAGGGTGGCGTGCGTATGTCGTAAATCGTGAAAGCGGATATGAGGTAGCCCTGCCTTCTTAAGAACTTTACTAAACGTGTGGCTGACTACACCTGGGTCTAGGGGTTCACCATCAGGATGACAAAATACAAGATCACTATCAGCTAAAGGCTTCCCCAGCAAGATTCTTTGTGCCTGTTGGTCAGTTTTGTGTTTACGTAGCAACAATGCTAGCGATGGTGACATAGCTATCTGCCGCCGGCTGTGAGAGGTCTTAGGCTCTATCATCTTGCATACGCCACAGCGCTTGTAGAGGGACTGGACCACAGAAAGGGAAGCCATATCAAGGTCTACATCACACCATCGAAGACCTAGCAGCTCCCCCAAGCGCATCCCAGTATAAAGTGCCGTGTAGAATAAGACAGAATATGGTGTATCTTGAGCTGCTTCCAGGAATTGTGGGATATCCTCAGGAGCCAGGCTTGCCAGATTCTTACGTTCAACCCGTGGCGGGTCTACAGCTTCAGCGACATTGCGACCGACTAATCCCATTTTAACAGCGTGACTCAGTGCCTCGGATAGAATACGATGATGATACCGCACTGTTCGGGTAGAGAGACCACCTTCCCCATCAGTACGGCCGCTAATGAGAGCTTGGCTATAGTAATTCTGTAGGTGCTGTGGCTGAAGCCGAGTTAGAAGTAGCCTACCTAAGGCAGGAATTAAGTGGTTATGTTAATTACCTCTGAAATTTAACCCACCTTTATCCCGCAAAATTGACCCT
>Ga0315280_10005714_pt1 | contig 17594 bp, 21 predicted proteins | sample YL17G06_40_MG_FD_203697 | JGI IMG/M metagenome (GOLD analysis project Ga0315280, IMG submission 203697) | Sediment microbial communities from Yellowstone Lake, YNP, Wyoming, USA - YL17G06_40 | ecosystem: Environmental > Aquatic > Freshwater > Lake > Sediment | place: USA: Wyoming | collected...
GTTTCTACCTCTACATGTAAACAGGCCTCAATCGACTGCAAACTGTCAAAAATGTCCAGTCCGACCGATCAATGCGACCAGTGCGATGCCGCCTGCAAGGATTCGACGACAGGCATCGAGATTTTCTCTGGTGCCACTGATTGTTGTAAGGCAGGTAAGACCGATATGATTTATACTGGCACGCCCGGTTGCTCTTCTGTTCCTGTTCAAAAAGAGCTGTTTTCTGATGAGTTCGCGAATCTTAATGCTTGGTCCGGAGACATAGTTGGTGTTATTTACTGGCATGTGGTCGCCAGCGGTTATAGCGGGTCAAATTCAGCCCTCCTGCACCAATACGGTAACTGGTTCATAAACCACACCCAAAGCACTGTCGGATACAAGGATATCCAGGTATCGTTTTGGGCATATCCTAACTTACTTGAGGCCATACCAGCTCCCGGAGAATGGATGAAAGTGGACTGGAGCGCAGATGGTATCACTTGGAATAATCTTTATACTAAATTAAAGACAACCTCATGGGAATATAATTCTTTTTCTCTGCCAGCTACAGCCAACAACAATCCGAATTTTAAGGTAAGCGTCCATTGCTATGACTGGCACTCAGCAGGAACAGAATCTTGTGCCATAGATCTCTTTAAGATTATAGGCACACAGATATAGTTCGTAAGCAGAAACAGATAACATATTTTTATATATGTAATGCCTTTTTCTATTCATGCAGGCACAAGGCTCACTGGAATACCTGGTTATAATCGCAGCAGTTCTGGCTATCACAGCAGTAACTGTACTTTTTCTTTCCGGAGTGCTTAGCGGGCAGAGCTCACAGGTTCCAGTAGCCACGTGTAAGCAAGCGTCAGAAACCTGCAAACTCTCGAAGATGTCCAGCCCCAACGACCCCTGCCTTTCTTGCGACACTGCATGCAGCAATCCTGCGACTGGAAAAGAGATTTTTGTGGGCGCCACGACCTGCTGCAAGCACACAGAAACAAACAAGATATATGCAGATTCCGCCGAATGCTCTTTCGCCGTCCAACTCCAATCCCCGACTGGCACATATGTCCGATCCTCTTTTACTGTGACACTGACCACCTCCAGGGCAGCGGATTGCCAGTACAAAAACTCTACCAGCCCATTTACCGCAATGAGCAGTACCGGCGGCACTACCCACACTCAGCCACTTTCTGGCTTCGTGGACGGGCAGAAGCTGCAGTATACATTCAGGTGTTATGACAAACCGCCCCTCTATTACACTGGTGAGATTTCAAAGGCGTGGATAGTCGATTCAGTTGCGCCCTCTGTCTCGCTCACAGATCCGGGGAGCAGGACTGTAAGTGGAAACGTCTGGGTCAGGGCTGTTGCTTCCGACTTTGGTAGCGGCTTACAGACCATATCACTCCAAATAGCCAGATCCATTGCGCCAACCAGCTTCCGCGAGTTTTACAGCCGTCCTGCGAGTTCCTGCGTACAGCAGGCACACTGTTCGACCTCTCCCTGTACATATACATGGAATTCAGGGAAATATGATGACGCTGATTATATACTTCGTGCCGTAGCAACAGACAACGCAGGCAATACATTTATCTCAAATACTAATTCGGTAACCGTGGACAACGTCATAGGTCCAGGAACCTGTGGCTACAATTGGGTAACCTGCACCTTTAGCTGTTGCCACTGTCCGGACTACTACCACTATTGTTCAACCTGGACAGGCGCCTGCTAATCCCACCTTTTTATATAAGAAGAAGTATAACTATATGAGGCAGCGTAGGTGATTTTATGTTCGAGATTGTGTTCGATAATGCAAAGATTTTCAAGGACTGCGTGGACGCGCTAGTCACACTCATAGACGAGGGAGAATTCCAGATAACCAAAGAAGGCCTGAAGCTTAGGGCTATGGACCCCTCACAGATAGCTATGGTCGATTTCAACTATCCTAAGAGCGCGCTGGAAAAATATGATGTTCCGAGCGAGACCAAGATAGGGCTGAACCTAGATGATTTGTCGAAAGTCACGAGCCGAGTGAGAGCGGGCGAGAAGCTGATTCTCAGGCTGGATAAGACCGGTTCCAGACTAGAATTGGTGTTCAAGGGCAAGACAACTAGAAGATTCAACCTGCCCCTGCTAGACGTATCTGGCATGACCCCCAAGCAGCCCAAGATAGAGTTCGACTCAAAGATCAAGATAAACGGCTTTACCCTGAAGGAAGGGCTGAAGGACGCCTCGTTGATATCTTCCCATGTAGTCCTGAAAGCCGATAAGAACGGATTCGAGATATCTGCTCATGGAGACAAAGGCGAAGTCCTGATCGAGGCGAAGAAAGAAGACGACGTCCTTCTGGAGCACACGGTAAATGCGGAGTCCAGCTCCATGTACCCGTTAGAGTATCTTAACGACTTGCTGAGGACAACGGAGAACGAGGCTGTAGTCTCGCTTGACATGAAAACGGACAATCCGCTGAGGATAGAATACCCGATAGGCCAAGCGACTGTCGTTTATTACCTCGCCCCAAGGATAGAGAGCGCCTAACCTATTCTTTTTTAAACCCTATTTCTTTAACTATTGTCATGGTCCAGCCTAAGTTGATTGGGGCAGCCATTGTAATAGGGTTATTGATAGCTGTGGGCACTACCTTCTACTATTACGCAGAGGGCTGGTCCTGGATAGACTCACTCTTTTTCAGTGTTTCCTATATCACCACAGCAGGGCACGCCACGATGGCCCCATTGACTGACATTGGAAAGCTTTTCACTTCGGCCTATCTTTTGATTGGCGTATCCCTCGGTCTTTACATACTCATAGACATATTCGGTGGCTATACTAGCAGCGCACTGACAAGAATAGGCGAAAAAGTCTCAGGGCAGAAAGCCAGCAAAAAATGAGCGTAAACTTAATTAAGAACAAACTGCACAAATCTCTCGGTGTTCTTATGAAGCTAGCCTGGGCAATATTCATAACCTTCTTCGTGATGGGCATACTATTATGGGTTATATTCTGGGCAGTGGCATGGCTTTTAGGGATTACTGGCTCTGCGCTAGTATATGGTGTATTCCTATTTATCGGCTTCATGGTCTTTATCCAATGGCTGATAGGACCAGCGATAGTCAAAGCAACCACCGGAGCTAAGGAATGCAAAGACCAGAAGATAATCGCTATGGTCTATGAGATAGCGGACAAAGCCAGAATTCCAAGGCCAAAAGTCTATCTGGTCAATAACCCGACGCCAAACGCCTTTGCTTTCGGCAGGACACAAGCCAGTTCTAATATAGCCTTACACACGGGCTTGTTAGAGAAACTGAGCCAAGATGAAGTAAAAGCGGTTATAGCACATGAGATAGGCCATATCAAGCACAGGGACATGATAGTCATTACGCTCGCTTCTGCCCTGCCCGCCATACTCTACTACATCATCTACTTTGGTGTCATAGCCGCTTCTTCGCGCAACAGAGAAGGTGGTGTTAACTATCTTGGCGCATGGCTAGGGGGGATGGTGGCCCAGTTCTTTGCTACCATCTTAGTCCTTTACCTGTCGAGAGTGAGAGAGTACTACGCCGATTCCTTTTCCGGCCATGTGACGAAGAAGCCGAAAGACCTTGCCAGCGCCTTAGGTAAGATAAGCTATACTCTCACCCAGGTCAGACAGCCAAGCCCCACCGCCATGCGCTCTTTCTACATAGCGGATGAGGTGAGCTCTAAATACTCCAGCCAGATGGAGAAAGAGAAAGGAAGAGCCTGGATGGAGATGTTCATGACCCACCCGCTGACCTATAAAAGGATAAAAGCGCTGGAAAAAGCTAGTCAATCTTGAGTATATTGCCCCTGCCCTTCTTTATTTTCTTTATCAGCCCGCGTTCCTCTAAGTCAGCTACAATCAGACTCACTTTGGCTTCAGACCAGGGCAGTTTTTTCCTGAGCTCTTTCTGAGTTGTTCTTTGTTCTTTCTGGATTATCTCAAGGACCTGTCTAGCCTCCTTGGACAATCTTTTCGGCCTTTCTTCCTGAGTTTCTTGCCTTTGTTCCACTCTAGATTTTAGTCCGATTTTCACTGCAAAGAAGAGGATTACTGCAGCGAGAATTACTGAGAGAAATATGATACTCGACCAATCGTCCTGCCTGCTGTACAAGTATTGCTCATCCAGGTCTGGCCAGGTCTCATTGAATAGGGGCTCGCCAAGATCCAAGGCAGGGAACATTATGAGGTCAAGCAGGTACCTCCCTTCAGTCCCAATTGTTATGCTCTCTGTTGTTTCCAAGGCAAGGCTATTGTTTTCGTAATATCTAGCCACTATCTCGTAATTACCCATGGGCAGTTCAAAGGAATAGTTTCCATCCCTAGAGACCAGCTGTTGCGCCGGAGTAGAGTTGACATACACTATGCTATCCTCTAAAGGCTCGAGCGTAGACCACTCGTAGATAATTCCATGTACTGTCGCGGCTAAAGAGACCGAGGCAAGGAGTAAGACAAAGAATAATGTTTTTCTAAGCATGGTGTTATTCTGTATCAGCGCGAATATAAAGTTTTGCTATGAAAAATAAGCCAGGATAAAGCTTTATTTTCAAAAAGAAGGCGTTATAAAGCTTTAATTTTGCTTCGGAGAAAGTATATTTAAATATAATAAACATCAGAACTCTCTCGGTGATTAGATGAAAGGCAGTTTGTTAATCGCAGCAATCATGGTATTCAGCTTGATTCCTGTTACTGCACTTGCCGCATCCAACGGAAAGGGCAAGCCAGAATGGGCCGGAACGTATGAGCAACAAAAAGAGCAGTTTGAACAGGCCCGCGAGCAGTTTAGGAACAGGGATATGGACGAGAAGCAGTTTACAGTTCAGGTTCAGAAATACCTGGACAAAAGCATAGACAAGATTGATTCTATAGTTTCTAAAGTAAGAGCAAGAGTAACTGATTCCGTTTTTGACCAGTTTCTCAATCAGACGAGACTCAGGCTCTGGAACGCTACAAACAAGTCAGAGATCATAGATATAGTAAAAGACATGAAGCATGACTGGAAAGACTTTAAGATTAGGGCAAAGTACAAGATAAATGAGAACGTTTCCGAAAAGATGAACGGGATTATCCTCAACGCGAATGGCCTCGCGAGAAAGATTAACGCAACCATACAGCAGCTAGACAGTCGAGGAATCAACACTACTGACCTAAAAGCCGAGTTCGCGCAGTTCAACGTCCAAATAAACATAGCCTATGGGAACTGGACCCTAGCCCATAATATGCTAAAGAATTATCCCAATGCAACGGACAAAGAGGCGGCAATGGACCAGGCGCATGTATACCTCCGTAACGCACAACAGGCGCTGAAGCAGGCTCACCAAATCCTGAAAGATATGGCAAGGGAAATTAAAGGCCTGATTGGAAAGCCATTAGCCAAGGAGAATGAAACAGACACAGTGCTCCCAAATTTGGCGATAATCACCCCGCTTCATAACCAGAATGTCTCGGGAGTGATAGATGTCAATGTTTCTGCCTCAGACAACACGAACATAACTTCAGTCACATTTAAGGCAGGAACAAACGGAACCTGGTACAACATGACAATATACGCAGGCACGATAGTCCGAGGCAACTGGAGCGCATCGTGGAACACCAATTCAACGAGCGACGGAACGGTGGTCATTTTCGTAATAGCCAAAGACTACTTCAACAACTCGCGCGAAATCAACACCAGTGTGAACGTGAATAACTCAGCTCAACTAAATGAGACAGATACTAGCGCACCAAATATGTCAATAATAACCCCCCAACCAAACCAGAACGTCTCTGGAACTATAGACGTCAACGTATCGGCATCTGACAACACCAATGTCAGCTCTGTGACATTCAAGGCTGGAGCCAGCGGAACGCTCTCCAACATGTCGCTATATGCGGGCAATGTGAGCAGTGGACGATGGTATACCACTTGGGACACAAACACGATCCCGAACGGAGCGCTGACACTCTTCGTAACTGCCAAGGACTACTACAACAATTCGAGAGAGATTAGCCTTGCCGTATACGTGAACAACACGGGTTAGGCGATGGCATGAGACTGACCTATCTGGCTGTAGCGGCCTTGGTTGTCATAGCGGTCGCATTGTTATTCTACACGACCGTCTCCCAGCATGAAGCCTACTCTGACAAAGAGATAACCGACCTGGGCAACGACATAAATTCAGTAGATGACCTGCTTGGGCAGTTCGACACGCTCGACAACCTGGACCTCTCGGAAGTGAACGACTCGCTATTTAACCCCTAATTTGTTTTCTTCAACCTTTACTTGTTTTACGACCCGCTTATCTTTCGGAGAATACTTCCTCTCGATTATGGCCACGCCTATTGTCGCGATCACCATGGTCGTTATTATGACGGTGAACACTATCTCTGCGAAATTCTCGGTCCCAGGCACCTTCATGGAGATAGGCAGATAGGCCAGAACCGCGGCAGTCAGGCCTTTCGGGAAGAGCATCCATATGGTCTTTTTCTCCAACTCGCTGAACTTGCCCCTATAGACGGTGATCCGCATGGCCCCGTATCTGACGAAGAGGGAGGCCACCGCAAGCAGCACGCCTATCGCTATTAGATTCACGTTTTGGATTGTGACCACGAGCCCGAGATAGACAAAGAAGAACGTTGTCATGAAAAAAGTAATCAATGAATGGAAGCCCTTTGTGGTCTCATCAATCTCGTAAGCCATGTTCTCGAACTTTATCATGCCATAGATTTTCCTGCCATTGGCAAGCACCACTCCGAAGAGCAGGCAAGCCATCGCTCCGTTCCCGCCCAACGCCTCTGTCCCGGAGTAGAGGAGAAAAAGCACGGCGAGAGTCACTACATAAGAGAAATCGAAGTTGATTAGTTTCCTCATCGCAGGCAGCCACAGAATGCCCGCGAATATGCCCGCCATCGCACCTATCGAGAAGCCGCCGGCGAGGAACTGCAGAGCCCCCGCAGCACCCACCCCGCTCGTCGCAGTGTTTATGGCCGCTATCGCTATGACTATGGAGAAAACGTCAGTAAGCGAGGTCTCCAAATCTATTATAGTCTTGGTCTCCTCTCCTATCCCCTTGAGCTTCTTCACTATGGTTATGACCGTCGGAGAGCATGTGCCCCCTATTATCGCACCCATGAGTATCCCTATCAACAGGCTATAACCGAAGGCGGCCATTATCGCAACAGTCGCGACCATCGTGAAGAGGAACCCGGTTATCGCCAGGGTCATGCTTCTCGGGAACTCGCTGAACAGCTTATAGATGTCGAGATAGAGACCCCCGTCAAAAAGTATGATGATGATGGCGAGCGCTGAGAAGATCTGCGAGACGCTCACAAAAAAGCTCGGCTCCACGATTCCAGTCAATGGGCCCAGCAAAAGCCCGAAAAGCATCAGCCAGAGCACGCTCGGTATGTCTGTCTTCTTGAAAATTAGGTTGCCGAAGAAACCCAAAAGAATGACAAATGCAGTCAGACTAAGACCCACTAAGACTTCCATGCCTGAATAAAGCGTTTGTTATTTAAATACGTTTTTTCTAGTAAACTTGGTGATCAGATGGTACCGGCAGTAAAACAGAGTGCAAGCGAACTCAAGGGCGAAGTCAAGAAGCAGATAACAAATCTAGTCACGGCTGCCTTCGGCTTCGTCGCCGCTCTATCCTGGAACGATGCGATAAAGGCGATGATAACCGCGTTCATCGGGACTGCGCAAGCATGGCCATATATGGTATTGAACGCAGTCGTAGTGACTGTTATAGCGGTCATAGCAATTGTCTTAATCTCCAAGTACATGAAATAAGAACCTTGCCGTAGAAAATATTTAGTATGGCAGAGAAGAAGAAAACAGAGATTACTATAGGCTTTACTCACCACACCCCTTCTTTTATTGAGAAAGAGCTCGAGAACATGAAGAAGGCGGACGTCATTCTGTTCGAGTCCCCGACCTATCGCATAGAGCAGCTGAAAGAGGGAACTATAAACCCGTACCAACTCGCTAGCACAAGCAACTTCCCGGTCTCTGCCGAAAAGATGTACCGGGGCCTGAAGTGGATGAGCGCCAAAGGAAAACCGGTCTTTGGGTACGAGGACTTCAACAATCCAGTTTTCTGGTCTCAAGAGGAGAGAGCCAGGTATCACAGGCTGAATAACGAGATGGAGAGTTTTTTCAAGCCGAAGAAGGAGTTCTCCGAAGGCAAGATTCTGAAGAGCGCGATGGCCTTTGCCGAGCTCACCAATATGCGGGACAAGAAGGCCGCGGAATGGATCAAGCACAACATAGCCAAATTCGAGGGGAAGAGGATCTATATAAGCGCAGGTTCTACCCACACCGCCCTTTATCACACCTTAAAGAGGGAACTGGAGCCAAAAGGAGTTTCGGTAAAGCCGCTGTTTTTGGCAAAGGGATTCTACAAAGACGCAAGGGCTATTGAGAAATACGGCCCCTACCCGTCTCTCGGCAGGGCGTTGGCTTTCAAGACCCCCTCTTCTAGGAATGAGGCAGAGCTAAAGAAGAAGCTCAAAGACACACAGAGATACCTGAAAAAGGCGTTCAAGCTCTCAAAGAAGTATGCAAAGGCCATGCCCTGGGAGTATGCTTTGGAGCGCGCCGAGCTGGAGACCATCAACTCTTGGAAGGGAAGAGGAATGCTAAAGAGAGTTTTCAGAAAGAGATAATTGTTTAAACTTCTGGGGACATAATCTAGTCATGACCATGGAAGACCTAAGGTTCTGCGCCAAATATCCTTTCACAAAAGAGGCCAGAGACTATCTCGATTTCTTGAAAGTTAACCTGGACAGTCTCGACGATGCGATGATAGAGTATGGCGCAAAGAGGATAACCGAGTCACTAGGGGATTTCTCAAAATATGCCAGAGAGAAATTCGAGCAGATAAGGACTTCGAAAGAGCCATACCTGATGAACGAGCTAATCTCCTATCCTGTGTCTAAGATTCTGACCGCCCTAACCGAGGATAGAGCTTTGAAAAAGAAATTTGCTAAAGCCGAGGCACAAAAAGTTTATTACTTTTTGCAGTTAGAGAATGAAGATAGTCTATATAACATAGCGAAGCAGTTCTTTCACCCCCAAAAAGAAAAGGATTGGTTCCTGGTGCCTTTCCAGGAGTATCTAAACAACATGCCGGAAGAGAAAGAATACGCCCTAGTCAATCTGGAGATAGAAAACGGCAGGATAAGATTGGATAAAGAAAAACTGGCGAAACTAGTCAGCCAGTACTTATACCAAAGCATAGTTACCGCAAAAATCGATAAGCGCGACATCAAGAATAAGATGTTTCTCTATTTTGTTGACGAGATTAAGAAGGACAGGAGATATACTGTTCCTGAGGATTTGGGAAAAGTGGAGTTCGAAGCTTTCCCACCATGCATGAGAAAAATCTACCATGAACTCCAATCGGAAGAGAAGGTTGGCCATATGCCAAGATTCGTCTTCTCCACGTTCCTTGCTAGTATAAAGATGCCGCTAGAGGAGGCGGTTAGTCTCTTCAAGAACCAGTCCAATTTCAATGAGAAGAAGACCCGCTACTATCTCGAGCATTCCTATGGCCTGAAATCGAGCAAGGTCAAATATTCCGTACCTACCTGTTCCAAGATGGATAGCTATGGTGTGTGCTACCGCGACCAGACCTGCAAGTGGAACCACCCGATGACCTATTACGCGAAGTCAAAGAAGGCCAGAAAATGAATCCAGCTGCTGACTTCATCAGGAAAAAGTTCCGGGAATATTATCAGAAAAAAGGAGTGACAGCGCCCGAGTCCATCGAGAAGCGCGAGTTCGGCTTCGGCAACGACAAGAAAATTGACTATAGGCATCTGAGCTTCACGAAAGAGGATGAGCTCAAGAACTATTTCGTAACCAATAGTCCTCTCTATGCTTCATTCTCCTCTGCTTATTACGAATTTCCCGGCGCCCAGCCCATGCCTAAGAAGAACATGCTCGCTGCTGACCTGATATTCGAGTTCGACGCCGAGTGCCACCACGATAGCCTGACCTGTTCCGAATGCCTGGAAAAGGCGAAGCAGAACACCCAGAGGCTGATCGATGACTTTCTTATTCCTGACTTTGGGTTCGATAGGAAGGACATCAAGATAACCTTCTCCGGCTCGAGAGGCTACCACCTCTATGTCGTCAATGAGGAGGTCAAGCACCTTAACGCCGAGGCAAGGCGGGCGATAGTCGATTATCTCCAGGCCAAGAACCTCGACATAAAGAGCATAATCAGGGGAGGGGCCACGTTAAAGTCCAAGGGGTGGAGAGGCAGAATGGCGAAAGCAGCCCATGAGTATGTCCAAGTCTCTAACGAGAAGAAGTTCACAGAGAAGGAGGAGATACTCAAGAAGATGGCTGAAGGCAATTACGACCTTTTCAGGGGAGCGCACTCGTTCTGGGACAGGATGCTGAACGAGCAGGTCATACATCTAGGCTCGGCGATAGACCAATCCGTGACCATAGACATATCTCGGCTCATCAGGTTGCCTTCCACTCTGCACGGCGGCTCTAGCCTTTTGTGCAAGTACGTCGACAATCTGGACAAGTTCAATCCGTTTAGCGATACTGTCGTCTTCTATAACCCCCCGATGAAGATAAAATTCACAAAAGACGTCTCTGAGCTAGTCCTAAAGGAGCAGACTCTGGGGCCGTTCAAGGCAGGGGAAGAAAAGAACGTCCCCGAGTATGCCGCCCTATACCTGATTTGCAAGGAGGTGGCACTACCCGCATAGCTTTTAAATTCTTATTGTGTAATTAATTTGCTTCTTTTAGTGATGAGATGAACTACGAGGATTTGAGAAGGTTCCAGCGCATGGAGAGAAATTCTTCAAAGTTGGGAGAATTACCCAGAAACTTCTATGACGAGCTGTCCCAGTTACTGGCGTCCCAGAAGGCCAAGTGCAAGGAGGCCAGTTCCGCTGAGGAGACCAAGATATTCGAGAACATGGTCAAGACGGCGAGAGACGTCTTCGACAGGCGTGAGCAGAAGATACTGACTAAAGCCATGAGGTTCGCAAGGACAAACGAGACGGAGAAGGACGTTATAACTGATGAGGAAAAGACCTTGTTCGAAAAACTCTCCGAAGACCTGAAGAAGAGCAGGCAGGAGTTCGAGATGCTGTTGGTAGGCAATGGAAAGCCGAGGAACCTAGAGAAGATCCAGAACATTAATGATATCCCCACTATCAACAACGGCCAATCGGGAGAAGATTTAAATATAGTCATGGTGAGAATTCTAAAGAAAGTTCCGAAGTTCGTTTCCGGTGATTTGAAGGAATACGGCCCGTTCGAGGCAAATTCTATCGTTAAGTTACCAAGAAAAGAAGCGGACCTGCTTTCTAACCGGAACTTTATCGAGCTAGTGTAATTCTAGGAAGTGATTTGAGTGAAGATACCAGCGACCATTAACACATACTGTCCAAAGTGCAATAAGCACACCCCGCACAAGGTAAGAGAGCTTAAGAAGAGCAAGGGCAGGAGGACTCTCTCTTTCGGCCAGCAAAAGTTCTTGAGGGCGACGAAAGGATATACCAGCAAAAAGGCAGGACAGGTCAGGAAAGTCAAGCAGAGCCAGAAGCAGACCCTCATGCTCGAGTGTACTGTCTGCAAGAAGAGGCACCCCAAGGGAATGCCCCACGCTAAGAAGAAGATAGAGATAAAGAAGAAGGAGTAATTATGCCAGTGAAACAGCCTAAGTCAAAGTTCTTGAAGGTCAAATGCGATGATTGCGGCAGCGAACAGGTAGTGTTCGGCAATCCGGCGATGGAAGTCAAATGCCTGATATGCGGCAAGACTCTGGTCGAGCCCGGCGCAAGCAAGCCGCACATACTCGCCAAGAAATCCAAGGTTATTGAGTGAGGTTATGAAATTATCCGAATGGCCGAATCCAGGAGATTATGCAGTTGTTAAAGTGAAAAGGGTAATGCCCTATGGAGCGATAGCGGACCTGGAGGAGTATTCTGGGAAGGACTGTTTTATACATATTTCTAACGTCGCCAATGCCAGGATAAAGAACATCCGAAGCTACATATCCGAGGGGAATGTCAGAGTAGGGATGATTATAAACGTCGACCAGACCAAGAAGTCGATAGAACTGTCCCTGAGGAGAGTTTCAGAGCAAGAGGAGAAGAGGAAGCTCGAGGACTGGAAGAGAGAGAAAAGGGCGGACAAGCTTTTCGAGAGATTATGCAAGGGCCTTAAAGAGGACTATAAGGCGGCCTACAAGATGATAGCGCCCAAGCTTATTGACGAGTTTGGCGACCTATTGGCTGCTTTTGAGAACGCCAGCCTCTATGGCGATGAGGCGCTCAAGCCGTTGAACCTACCGGATAATTTTGTCAATTCTTTCGTGAAATACGCCAAAGACAATATAGTGCCTGCAGAGGTTGTCGTGAAGGGAGACCTCATCCTTGGCAGCAAAAAGGGCGACGGGATTACAGCCATAAAAGAGGTGCTGAAGAAGATGGAACAGCCCAATGTCAAGCTGGAGTACATTTCAGCTCCCAAATACAGAGTTCAGGTTACTGCCCAGGATTATTCCGATGCAGAGAAACTTTTAAACTCCATCGTGCAGAATGCTATACAGGACATGAAGAAGCTCGGCGGAGAGGCCAGCTTCGAGCGAATAAAGGGATGATATGGATTACAAGAAAGTGCTGGAGAACGCTGGGAAAGTGGCTCTAGTGATAGCCGCATTCGTGGCATTCATAATCATACTGACCCTGATAATGATGTCTCTAGGACCCCAAGCGCCATCCACCCCGAAGATGATATGTGATACAATAAACGGTACCACTTTCTGCCATTTCTGATTTTTATGCCGTTACTGAAGTGCTCCAAATGCGGGAGATACACGACGAAAGACAATTGCCCATCCTGCGGCGGAAAGACTTTTAATCCAGAACCACCCAAATTCTCACCTAAGGACAAATACGGCAAAGAGAGGAGAAAGATGCTCTATGAAGGAGACTGAGATTGTTCTGAAGAAGGAGGTTAGCCTGAAGAGTCCTATCCTTATCGAGGGACTGCCAGGCATTGGTCTGGTTGGCAAGCTAGCGGCTGAACATCTCATAAAAGAGCTCAAGGCAGAGAAGTTCGCAGATCTCTATTCCCCCGATTTTCCGCCCCAAGTCGTGATAGAGGAGGATTCAACAGTCAGACTATTGCGGGGCGAGTTCTACTACTGGAAGGCCGAAACTAAAGACCAGAGCGATTTGATATTCTTCGTCGGAGACAACCAGGGCCTCACCTATGCTTCCCAGTACAATATCTCCGGCGCGGCTCTTGATTTCGCTGAGAACTACAAGACGAAAATGATCATTACTCTGGGCGGATTAGCGATAGGAAAAATGAGCAAGACGCCGAAAGTCTATGGTGCTGTCACCCATAAGCAAATCGTGAGGGAGTTCAAGAAGCATGGCGTCAGCTTCGAGAGGAAAGCGGGACAAGGCATATTCGGGGCAGCCGGGCTATTGCTAGGATTAGGCCAGCTCAGGAACATGAGAGGCATATGTCTGATGGGCGAGACGCAGGGGAACTATGTCGACCCCAAAGCGGCTAAGAGCGTGCTAGAGGTCCTGCGCCAATACTTAAAGCTCAAGGTGAAGCTGGACGATTTGGACAAGAAAGCGGTCGAAATAGAAGAGATGATCTCAAGGTTCGAGCAGATTCAGAAATCACAGCAGCAACCGCCAGTACCTCAAATGCCAAAGGATGAGAGTTCCACTTACATAAGGTAGTGGTCGCTTGAAAATCACAGCCGACCTTCACATACATTCGAAATACTCTAGGGCTACTTCTGGCAAGATGAACGTCCTTGAACTGTCCGAATCAGCGAAAGTCAAGGGCGTTAATCTGCTCGGGACCGGAGACTTCACCCACCCAAAACACTTGGCAGACCTGAAAATGGGCCTGGAAGACGCGGGCGATGGTGTCTTCAAAAAGAACGATGTTTATTTTATTTTGAGCACCGAGATAGCCAATCTCTTCACTTGGGAAAAGAAAGGCAGGAAAGTCCATAACGTAATTTTGGCTCCTAGTTTTGAGATAGTGGACCAGATAAACGAGAGGCTATTGAAGTGGGGCAGGCTAGATTATGATGGCAGGCCCATGTTCGGAAAGACCTGCGTCGAGTTGATGGATCTATGCAAATCTGTCTCCAAGGATATAACGGTTATCTGTGCACATGCTTGGACACCATGGTTTGCGGTCTTCGGTAGCAATTCCGGCTTCGACAGGCTGGAGGACTGCTTCCAAGAGCATACGAAGGACATTTTTGCGATAGAGACCGGCATGTCGAGCGATCCAGCAATGAATTGGAGACTCTCTGCTCTGGACAAGGTCTCTCTAGTCTCTTTTTCAGATGCCCACTCACCCTATCCATGGCGGCTAGGCAGAGAGGCCAGCGTTTTCGAACTAGACAAACCAGACTATTTTGAGATGATAAAAGCGATTAGAGACAAGGACAAAGATAAATTCCTTTACACTATAGAGACTGATCCATCCTACGGAAAATACCACTATGACGGCCATAGAGGCTGTAATGTCGTCCTATCTCCGGAAGAAGCCAAGAAGTACAACAACATCTGCCCCGTTTGCAGAAAGCAGCTTACTATCGGTGTGGCCCATCGAGTAGAGGAGCTAGCAGACAGGCCACCCGGGTTTGTCCCAAAAGACGCGATACCTTTCAAGACCCTGCTCTCGCTTTCAGAAATAATCGCCGGAGTCTTCAACACCTCTGTGGAATCAAAGGCAGTCTGGCGCGAGTTCAACCAGGCGATAAAGACTTTCGGGAATGAGCTATCGATTCTGCTAGATTTATCTGAAGAACAACTCAAAAAAGAGTTGAATGGGAAGGTTGTCGACGTAATCATGAAAGGGAGAGAGGGGAAGATAAAGATAAAGCCCGGCTATGATGGAGTCTACGGCACGCCCGTCTTCGAAGAAACCGAGACTGTATCTGATTCCAAAAAGCAGAAGAGCCTGCTAGATTACTGAAGTTCTTTAACTATCTTTTCTAATCCTAACTTTTTCTCTTTCCCGCTCTTCATGTCGCGCAGAACCAGCTTTTTCGTTTTGAGCTCTTCCGGCCCAACGATGATAGCAAATGGGATATTCTTCGCATTAACATAATCTAACTGTTTCCTGAGGTTTCTCCCAGCGGTGTCAAAATCAGCAGATACTCCATTGCCCCTGAGTTCCTGGACTATCTTCACGACCTCGGCATTAACCTCTTCCTTGACCGCGCACACAAAGACTCTGGCCGGATAATCTTCTATCTTAAACAGCTTCTTCTTCTCCATCTCATCGATTATCCGAGACACACCAAGGCTGATTCCGACGGCAGGCGTAGGTTTTCCGCCATATGTCTCCACCAACCCGTCATACCTCCCACCACCCGCTATGCTCAGCCCGCCGGTGCTTATCTCGAATACAGCGCCAGTGTAGTAGTCAAATCCTCTGACAAGCGAGAAGTCAACCACAATCTCCTTGCTGATCCCAAATTTCTTGAGCTCCCTCACAAGACTCTCGAGCTCGTCCATCTCTTCCGGTTTCGACCTGACCAGCTTCATTATCTTCTCTATCTTCCCGGTGTCTATCTCCTTCTCCCTGAGCTCCTTGATTACGCATTCCTCGCCCATCTTCTCGAGCTTGTCCAGGCAGCGAAATACCTCTAACGGGTTCTTTATCCCGAGGTTGACTATCTTCCTCTCAATCACTCTTCTGTCATTCAGCCTAACCTTGAAATCTTTGAACCCTAGCTTGCGCAGGCAGTCGACAGCTACCACTATCACTTCGGCGTCAGCCACGGGCAGCAGCGTCCCGTAAATGTCCACGTCCGCCTGCCAGAACTCACGATAGCGGCCTGCTTGCGGCTGGTCGTAGCGCCAGACCTTGCCGATAGAGTAACGCTTGAACGGCTTAGGGATGGACGGGTCAGAGGCGACTATCCTGGCCGTGGGTACTGTAAAGTCATAGCGCAGTCCCAGTTCCCTATCTGACTTGTCCTTGAAGTAGTATGTTTCCTTCTTGAGCTCCTCCCCACCAGCGCTCTTGGCCGATAGTAATTCCCAGTCCTCGAATGCCGGGCTGTCCAAGGGCTCGTAACCATAGTTATTGAAAACCCGCTCTATCACTGAGACCAGGTAGTTCAATTTTCTCATGTCCGTTGGCAAAAGGTCTCTCGTACCCTTTGGTGGTTGGAACATAGTCTTTTTAACGCCAGAATTAGATTTAAAGCTATCTAAATCTTGCTCAGAAGTGTTGGTGAATAAAACCAGCCATTTTCCTCAGCTATTTTCCTTACATAGACCTTTATAAAAGTTTCTCGAAAATCAGCTTGTCAAGATAGTTCCCTTCTGCCAACATATGTTTCTTTAGAGTGCCATGGAGCTCAAAACCGAACTGTTTCGCTAGGTTTATGCTTCTCTCATTAGGAGAATACACATCATACATCAGCTTTTTCAGACCCCTCTCCTTGGCAGCATTTATCCCTTCCTCTAAGAGCTTGGTCCCCACGCCTTTCCCCCAAAGTTCCTTCCTGACAAAAAGGCCTATAGAACCGACATGCGATAATTTGTCTCTCCCAATTCCTATAACAAGATGGCCAGCAACTTGTCCATCCTCTTCAGCGACCAGTACGATATCCTTATTTCTGATTCTCTCCGAAAACTGATGGACCATATTCTCCAAAGGCAGTGGAATCGCTTCTTGGCTATACCTCACCACCTCGGGGTCGTTGATTATTTCATTCAATGCGTCTACGTCCTTCCACTCGAACGGCCTTATCTTGAGCATGTTTATATTCTGAAAATCCTACTATATAATCATGAAAGAAGCTATGTTCTATCGGAAGAAAGGCCAAGTCGCCGAATGTTATCTATGTTATAGGAGCTGCAAGATACCTAAAGACGGATGGGGGTTTTGCGGAGCGAGGCATAATATAGACGGCACCCTCTATGCGATGACCTATGCTAGGCCGTGTTCTTACGCCGTCGATCCGATAGAGAAGAAGCCCTTTTACCATTTCTGGCCCGGTTCTACATCCTTTTCAATAGCGACCGTGGGATGTAACCTAAGATGTTTGCACTGCCAGAACGCCGATATCTCCCAAGCAAGGGCAGACTCTTTCCAAGGCCCTGAGCTGGCTCCAGAGGACGTGGTCGAATTGGCCAAGCGCTCCGGCTGCCAGGGGATATCCTATACCTATACCGAGCCGACCATCTTTTTCGAGTATTGTTATGATATCGGAAAGTTAGCAAGGAAAGAAGGGATGTACAATAATTTTGTTACTAACGGCTATGCCCAGACCGAGTCCATAAACAAGTCAAAGGAGTTCTTGGATGCGGCGAGGATAGACCTGAAAGGAGACAAAGAGCATTACCTGAAAGTCTGCGGCGGAGTTATTCTAGACAACGTCCTGAAGTGCATCAAAGACTATTACAAGACAGGCATGCACATCGAGATAATAACCTTGGTGATAGAGAAAGACAATGACAATAAAGACTGGGTTCTGGCAATGGCTGATTTTCTGAAAGGTCTGAACCCGGAGATGCCCTGGCACTTCACCGCGTTCTATCCCGCATACAAGATGATGGACACACCTCGGAC
>Ga0315280_10005715_pt1 | contig 17590 bp, 15 predicted proteins | sample YL17G06_40_MG_FD_203697 | JGI IMG/M metagenome (GOLD analysis project Ga0315280, IMG submission 203697) | Sediment microbial communities from Yellowstone Lake, YNP, Wyoming, USA - YL17G06_40 | ecosystem: Environmental > Aquatic > Freshwater > Lake > Sediment | place: USA: Wyoming | collected...
CGCTTCACGAGCGCCTGGCGCGAGGACTGCAGCCCCTTCGCCTGGACGAAGGAGGAGGTCCACCAGCTGACCCTCAAGCGCCGTTATTCTGACTTATGCAACTAGGCACTAGCTCCGCTCCATTTCAATAGCTCGGGTACTGAAGGGCCAGGTAGCGCAGCTTCTCTAGGCAGGCGCGGCCCTTGCCGGTGCGCGAGGGGCCGCCCGCCTCCAACCAAGAGCGGGCTGAGTCCTACTCGAGCAGCGCCTCCTCGCTGAGTTCCACCACGAGCGGGCGCTCCAACTGCGTGGCATCCGCTAGCAGAAGCTCGAGGTCTCGACTGTCCTGAGCGACAGCCGCCTCACAGCCAAACCCGCGCGCACACATGACAAAGTCAGGCGAATCGATATCGAAGCGCTCGGGCGGAATGCCTTGCTCCCTCAGAAGGAAGCGGATCTCCTCGTAGCCAGCGTTCATCCAGATGAGCACGACGATCGGAATGCGTTCTTGCACGGCCGTCGCGAGCTCCGGCAGCGTGAACTGCATGCCGGCGTCACCGATCAAGCAGACAACGGGGCGGTGCGGTGCGCCGATCTTCGCGCCCATGGCGGCCGGCAGTGCAAACCCCAGCGTGCCGTAGCCCGTGGACGCTGTCATGTACGAACGTGGCTCATTCGCCTCGAAAAGGTGGTCCGCTTCGTACGCGTGCTGGGCCGAATCTCCGACGACGACGGCATCCGGGAGGGTGCTGGAGATGAGGTCGAAGAGACGCTGATAGGCAGGGATGCCGGCTCTCCAGTATGCTCTGACCTTCTCGCGTACTGCGCGCACCGTCTCGGTACCCGTTCGCCGGACTGGCGATCGGCAAGCGGGTTGCGCCTTCAATGCCGCCACCAGGGCAGCCAGGGCTTCGGCAGAATCGCTCACGATGGAAAGGCTTGAACACTGAGCTCGACTCAACTGCCGGGCGTCGATATCGACACGGATCAGCCGTCCACTGAACCGCATCCTCGTCCCAATGAGCTGCGTGTCGGTCTCGCCGAATTCCGTGCCCACCGCGAGAACGACGTCCGCCTCTTCCAAGAGAAGGCGAACGGGCTCGAACTGCAGATTGGACCCGAGACTAAGCCTGTGGCCGCGAGGCAGGATTCCCTTTCCGTTCGTCGTTAGGACCGCCGGTGCATCCAAGAGCTCAACTAGCTCGCGAGCGGAATCGGCGGCGTGTGTGGCTCCCCCTCCGAAGATGATCACGGGACTTCTGGCTGAAGCCAATAGACGAGCGGCCTCCGCGATGGCGCCCGCCTGGGGTGCCGGGCGACTGGGGGTGTGCCAGACAATCGGCTCGAAATCGACGGGCTGCGCGGCAACATCAAACGGTATCTCGATATGGACTGGCCGAGGTCGTTCGCAACGGAAGTTTGCATAGGCTGCAGCGATCACTTCAGGGAGCTGCTCCGGACAGAGCAGTGTGTGGCTGAAGGCTGCAACCTGGGCGGTTGCCTCCCTCTGATGCCCCAGCTCGTGGAGGGTCCCATAGCCCATTCCAATACTTGAGGTGCACCCTGCTCCCGAGATGACCAGCATGGGCACAGACTCCGAATACGCCTGCCCCATTGGGGTGGTTACGCTTGTGACTCCGGGACCGCTAATGACGAAGCACACTCCTGGCGTCCCGGTCACGCGCGCGTATCCGTGCGCCATGAACCCCGCACCCTGCTCATGCCGAGTCGAGACGTGGCGAATAGTCGAGCCGGCCAAGCCGCGGTAGAGCTCTATGGTATGGGCGCCAGGAATGCCAAAGACCGTTGTGACTCCGTACTGTTCCAGTAGTCGTACGGTGGCCTCGCCGCAACTAGCCATGATGAGCCTCTCGGAGGTTCAAAGGGCGACCTGATCGCCCTCTTCTCGGCCACCAGTCTGACGGCAAGCTCAGCGCCCTCCTCTGTGTTCGAGTAGCCGTACGGTGACCTCGCCGCAACTAGTCATGATGAGCCTCTCGGAGGTTCAAAGGGCGACCTGATCGCCCTCTTCTCGGCCACCAGTCTGACGGCAAGCTCAGCGCCCTCCTCTGCCGTGTCGGCATAGCCGTCCGCTCCGATCTGCTCAGCCCAAGGCTGAAACACCGGCCCGCCGCCGACCATGACGACGTACTTGTCCCGGACGCCAAGCTCGCAGAGTGTGTCGATCACCTCCCGCTGGCTTGGCATCGTGGTCGTGAGCAACGCGGACATGGCGATCAGATCCGCATCGAGCTCATCGGCCTTCTCCACGAAGTCGCCCATGCGGACGTCCACGCCCAGGTCGTGAACCTGAAAGCCGCGGACCCTGAGCAACATGGCGAAGATGTCCTTGCCGATGCTGTGCACGTCCCCGGCCACCGTGCCCACCAGCGCCACACCCGAGCGCTTCAGGCTCCCGCCCGCCTTCCCAATCTCGGGCTCGAGCACCGTCATGGCCACGCTGAAGGTCTCGGCAGCACTGACGAGCTCCGGAAGGAAGCGCTCGCCCTTCTCGAAGTCCTCGCCCACGACAGCCATCCCCGCCGAGAGACCCTGCTCCACCGCTGCAAGGAGATCGCCGCCCTGCGCCACCACCTGCCGGGCGGCGTCGATCGCCAGCGGCTCATCGGCGGTGATGACCGCTCGTTTGAGGTCTGCCTGCAGCTCTTCCATGGCCGTTCCTCTCATGCCAGCCGCACTCCCAGGCCGGCCAGCTCGCCGGTCACCTTCTCGTACAGCTCCGCGTATTCCGGCTTCGGCTGCTTGCGCTGGATATCCCAGCACTCCTCGTAGGTCTGCCCAGCCGACGCATGTACCAGGGTGCTCTCATAACGCTCAAGCAGGCGTCCAACGACCTGGTTTGCCTCTTCTCTGGTCATCCCCGCCGACCCGTGGGCTACCTCGCCCGAGAAGCGCGGCTCGGTGGGTGTGAAGTGGTCGACGTGGGTGCCCTTGGCGCTGCCCGTGGCGGTGATATGGCCACCGGAGACCACCGACGAGATCACGTCAGCGGCGTTCTCGTAGAAGAACATCTCCGTCATGGGGCCGTGGGCGGCGTAGTGGTCGACGAACACCGGCAGGTGACTGTTGCGCGTCATCGCCTGCACGCTGACCGACTTGGCCCAGATCGCTTGGCGTGGCGTGGTACACCCCAGGTTGAAGTGGATGGGGAAGGTAAGCAGGGCGTCGGCCTGCATGGCGATGATGCCGCTAAGGAGGTAGGCGACGTTGGCCACCGCCACCCCCTCCGGTCCGCCGCAGTAGCCGCCAAGGATCGGCGCGCACTCGGCAACAAGGCCACCCCCGGCGCCGAGGACCCACGCGATCTCATTGAGTCGCTGGTAGCCAACCTTGAATTCAGCGGTGTGGCCTACGATCCAGGCGTCCCAAGCGTTCAGACCGAAAGAGCTGCCGGCGATCTTTGCCACGTCGGACCCGGCCGTGGCGATGGAGTTCATGATGGGAAGCCCCGGCCGGTTGCCCCGGCGCAGGGCATCCTTGCCCAGGCCGGTCACGCGCATGGCAGCGATCACCTCGAGGGGAGTGCCGGTGCGCACCGCCCTGCCGTTGAAGCTCGCCAGGCTCGGCGCCGTGATCGAGTCGGCCAGGGGCAGGCAGGTGGCGTAGGCCTCCATGATGCTGGAGTAGAGCTCCTCGGTGGAGACCGGGGCACCGAGGGCGCCGAGCCAGCACCACGGCGGCGTCTCGCAGTCCGGCCGCCGGGGCACGAGGATGCGTTGCTCCTTACCCTCACCCAGAATTGTCTCAGGCGGACAGTCCTTGAGCGCCTGCAACAACTCTCCCTCCGTGAACTTCATGACGCGCTGCGAGTCCGGGCAGTACAGGCCCACGTCCCGGTACAGCTCGAATCCCGCCTGGAACACGCGGTCCGCGAGGTCATCGTCGCAGGGCACCGGCGTTCCCGCGTCGTACGTGATGCCGTACTTGTTGACCACCTCCGCGAGCTTCGGGACGAGCGCCTTCATGGTGAAGTCCTGCTCCTTGCAGTACCGGCCGCTCATGGCGCGGTCGATCACCTCGAGAAAGCTGATCATGTCTGCCCCTTCGGCCCGGTTTGATGGGTCACCATCCCGTCTCCCCATGAGGCAGGTCCGCGAGCGTCCGGGCGACAGCGTCGAACATCCTGATGTGGTCGAGCCAGATGTCCTCGTCGACCGCCGTCGGGAGCGTGGAGAACTTCGCGACGACGACCGCCGCGGGGAGGTCGATGGCCTCGCGTCGGCTTGGCCGGCTTCGTTGACCGCCGCGAGCAGTACGTTGGCACAAGCGCTCCTTCTTCCCCGTCGGCGATGACTACGCCGACGGTGTGGCTAAAGCATCCTTCTTGCGCCATCTCGCTAGGCGCTCTTCACTTCGGTCCAGGCTGCATCGTAGCTAGCCCGAAAAGCACCCACATCGACGATGAACTGGGCACGCGTCATCGTCTCTTCGGAGGGGACAAAGTCCCAGATGAGGGGGTTGGAGTAGGGCTTGGCGGCCGGGACGGGCGAGCTGTACCAGGTGTAGTCGACGATTTGGGCGGCAATCTTGGGCTCGAAGAGATAGTTCAGGAAGAGGTGCGCCGCATAGGGGCTGGGGGCGCCGACCGGTATGGCCATGTTGCCAACCCAGAGGTCGAACCCCTCCTCGGGCAGAACGTACTCGAGCTTCTGCGAACCCAGCGTGTCGTAGGCCTGCAGCACGTAGCCGTTCCAACCCTGAACGAGCGGCGTCCCCGAGATGAGGTAGCGCTTCGAGTTCATGGAGTCATAGGCCTTCACCAGAGGCTTCTGGGCAATGAGCTTCTTCACGGCCTGGTCGAGCTCAGCCTGCTTTGTCGAGTTGAAGGAATAGCCGAGAACCATGAGCCCAACGCCCAGCGTGTCGCGCTCATCGTTCATCATCACGATCTGGCCCTTGTATGTGGGGTTCCAGAGATCGGCCCACTTGGTGATGGGCTCGGTCACGATGTCCGTGCGGTGGCCGATACCCGTCGTGCCCCACTGGTAGGGGACGCTGTACTCGGGGCTGTTCTTACCTGGGTCATAGTCGGGGTGCTGAAAGCGTGCCGCAACGTTCTTGAAGTTGGGGATGAGGCTCATATCGAGAGGCTGGATGAGCCCCGACTTGATCATGATGTGCACCGTGGAGTTGTCGGGCACCACGAGGTCATAGCCGGTGGCACTAGCCTGGAGCTTCGCGTACATCGCCTCGTTGCCGTCGTAGTAGCTCTCGACAACCCGCACGCCGTACTTTCGCTGGAAGCTCTTCAGCACCCCGGGCGGCATGTACTCACTCCAGTTGAAGAGCTCGAGTTTGTCGGGGAGAGCGGTGTCCAGCGCTGTCGGCGATGATGTCGTCGAACTCTGGCCGGAGCCGCAGGCCGCGAGCAGGGCGGCGGCGGCCGGTGCAGAGAGTCCGAGCGCCGCAGCGCGGTACAGAAACTCCCTTCGCGTTATGCCTCCCGAGGCAAGCTGCTTGGTGAGCTCAACTAGCGGAGTCTGGTGGGCCTCATGAGCACTCATTGCTGCCTCCTTCTACCACTCAAGTGCAGATGGGCGCATTCTCGGTCACCTCATGACCTCACGGAGACCAGCTCCTTGGCCTTCTCCACGGCGGCGGCGGCGTTGGCGCCGTAGGCGTCGGCGCCGATCTCATCGGCGAAGCGCTGCGTCACCGGGGCACCGCCGACCATCACCTTGACGGCCTCGCGCAGGCCCTCGTCGGCGAGCAGCTTGATGGTCTCGCTCATCTTGGGGATGGTGGTCGTTAAGAGCCCGCTCATGCCCAGGATGTCGGGCCTTTGTTCGCGCACGGCGGCAACGAAGGCGGCGGGGGAGATCTGGGAGCCTAAGTTGATGACGCTAAAGCCGGCCCCCTCGAGCATCATGGCCACCAGGTTCTTGCCGATGTCGTGCACGTCGCCCTCGACGGTGCCGATCACCACCGTGCCCGAGGAGGCGCTCTCGCCGGCCGCCAGGTGGGGCTTTATGAGATCGAGGGCGCCCTGCATGGTGCGCGCCGATAAGAGCACCTCGGGGATGAAGCACTCACCGGCCTTCATGCGCGCCCCGACCACGTCCATGCCCGGCAGCAGGCCGTTGTCTAAGATCTCGCGCCCGGCAAGGCCCTGGGCGAGGAGCTTCTCGGTGAGGGCGCGGGCGGCCGCGATATCGCCGGCGATGACCAGTTCCTTGAGGCGCTCATAGTCTGCGTCTGACACTGACGTCCCCCTTCCTAGACCTTCAACGCGCGGTCGGCCCGCGCGACGATCTCGCCGACCTCGGCGGCCACGTCGTCGCTCAGCGGCTCGACCTCGTGCGAGGCGAGGATGCGGCGCGCCTCGGCGCGGGCCCTCGTGTAGAGGTCGGTCGCGCCCGAGGCCTCCCAGTCTTCGCGCACGCGGCGGTCGATGAGCTTGCTCTGCGACTGGATGCGCATGTTGCGGTAGGTGTCCTCGTGGCTTAGGAAGTCCTTGAAGGCGCCCACCTCGGCGATGACGTCGACCGACAGCGTCTCGTCGTCGACCCTGATGCCGCCGACCACGAACTTCACCATGCGGGCGAACTCGTTGTCCATGACGAGCTGCCCGAAATCGAACGTGACGCCCGACTCGATCATCCCCGAACCGTAGATCAGGTTGGCACCTGCCAACGCCGGTAGCAGTCCGGTGAGTGTCTTCTCGTGACCGGTCTGGGCGTCACTGAGCTTTGAATCCCCCTACGCACCGGCCACGTAGCTCGGCAGCCGGTACTGGCGCGCCAGGCAGGCCACCCCCGCGCTGATCATCGCGCACTCCGGCGAACCGACCGAGGCGCTGGCGAAGCGCAGATCGAGGGCCGTGGTGGAGCTGCCGTAGATCATCGGCGCGCCGCGCCGCACGAGCTGGGCCAGCGTGATGCCCGACAGGACCTCGGCGTTGTGCGTGACCAGAGCGCCGGCGAGGTTGGCGGGGGCGGAGCCGCCGGCCATGGCCATGGAGAGGATGTTGTCGGGAAGGCCCGCCCGGGCGGCCGAGATGATGACCTCGCAGACCTCCCTGGTGAGCTTTAAGGGGCTCACGGGGCAGACGCCCATATAGACGATCGGCCGCTCGCGCAGCCGCTCCCGACCGCCGACCACGGCGGCCGCCATGTCGATGACCGCCTCGTTCTCGGCGGTCGACAGGGTGCCGGCGCCGATGCACTTCGTGGTGTTGAGAAGGGCGGCGTCGAAGTTGTGGATGGAGGCCGTCTCGCCCGGCGCGTCCTTGGCGCCGATGGCAATCTCGAAGGTGTCGATCTGCTCGAGCGCGTCGGCCAGCCTGGCGGCGTCGCCGACGTCCTTCTTCAAGGGCGCGCGCAGCTCGCCGGTCTCGGGGTCGACGATCATGATGCCCTCGCCGAAGGTGCAGAAACCGACGCGGTTGGAGTCGAGGACGATGTCGTTGGCGGGGTCGCGGCCGGCGAGCAGGATGCTTGAGGGCGCCGAGGCGATGGCCTCCTCGACGACGTGCGGCGGGATCTTCACGATCCTCGCGTCGCGGTCGACGTGACAGCCGCCGGCCGTGAAGTAGTCCATCGCCTCCTCGTCGTCGACAAAGACCCCCGTGCGCTCCAGGATCTCCACCGTGCTTAAGTGGATGTCCTCGAGCTCCTCCGCGGTGAAGACGTCGAGACCCAGGCCCCCGCGGCGCCTGCGCCCGGCGTGCCGGTTGCGTTTCATAACATCCCTCCTTCGCCTCTTGCATTTGCTACGCGCGTCCACAACCACGAGGGCCACGAGCGGCGAGTCGCTGCCATCGATCTGGACGGTGACCGCGGCGGGCACCCAGCGGGCCTCACTCGGGCCCCCTCATCGATCATGCGCTCGCTGGCCTGGTTCCCCGCACCTCCACCTCTTCGACGGCGGGTTGTCTTGAGCCTCACGTACCTCCCCCTGTCACCGTCCTCCGACAAACAAGGCACACGACCGACGCGAGAATCGGCAACCTCCGATAGACCAGCTGCACTGCGGCTGTTCGACCTGGCTTCTGCCGAGCCGCGCCACCACCCAACGGGCGTCCACACCAACAACGCCCGAGTTGACCTATCGAATGTGACGTCGCACTCATGACACTCCGACCGACATCCTGACCGATGAGCGTCCCCGCTGGACTCCACACAATTATCGTCGCTTGTCCATACAAACCGGGGGTCCCCGTCAAACCAGCAGACCGCGAAGGTCGGCCCGCCATCCTTGCACAATCATCTCCTTGTGTTTGGTGATCCCGCGTCCATGCAGTCGTCCAGCTCGCGCAGCTGTGCCTCGCTGAGCAGCGGTCCGCGCTCCTCCGCCGCTGCAAGGATCTCCTCCACACGCTCGCAGGCCACCGCCAGCTCGTCCTTACCCACTGCCTGCCAGTGGTCGTAGGAGCTGCGGTCCGCGATCAGGGGCAGGAGCTGCTCCCCGGCCCGCAGCCGCCGGCGCGTCTCTTTCTCTTTCAGGAAGGCGCCGGTGAAGCCGAGGCGCTCGATGTCTGCCGCCATGATTGTCTCCGGGGTGATCTCCACTCCGCTCAGAAGACGCAGGATCATCTGCATGATCTCGTCGTCGATGACGATCTGCGGCAGCGACGCGAGATTGGCGGACTCGAGCGTGCCGAGGCCGGTCATGAGATCGGCCCCGGTCGAGGTGACCACAAGCGCCTTGAGGGCCTTCTCGAAGGCGGCCTGGATGCCGGGGTGCTTGGCGTCGGTGGACGGTCCCGGGGCCAAGCAGGGCAGTCCCAGGTCGTGGGCGACCTCGACGCTGAGCGCCGTCTGGAGGTGGGCTTCCACGGCGCCGTAGACGAACGTCGTCTGACGCATGTCGAGCAGACCGGGGGCCAGGCTGAAGAACAGCTTGGCGCCCGGCGCCCGCAGCTGGACGGCTGTCATCGTCCCCAAGACCTCAGCCACACCAAGCGTGACGGCACCCGCGATCGTGATCGGCGCCGTAGCGCCGGCGATGGGCATGGACATGACGACCACCGGGATGCCCGCGGCAGCCAGGTCGGTCGAGGCGTCCAGCAGCTCCGGGTGCACCTGCAGAGGCGAGGCTGTGCAGCAGACGACACTCACCCGCGGCCGGCTGCGCAGGTCACCGCCGGTCACCTCCGCCATGCGCACGATGGCCGCCACCTGACGACGGTCGTCGACGTCGTGCTGCACGTGCTTGTGCGTGTACGCGAGCTGGGTGGCGAGCCCGGTCAGCGTGGAACGATCTTCCGGGCAGTCGGTCGGGCAGACCAGTGGCCAGAGGATGCTTGCCGTAGGCATGACGTCGAGGACGACCGTCGCCTCGCGCGCGTCGCGGACAGTCGCAGCGCGACGCTCCCCGCTGCGGAAGTCGAGGATGACGGTCGGCCCGCCGGCGTTGAGGAAGTGGGGCACGCCGTCGCTGATCGCACAGTCGTGCTCTGATGTGGCGCCCCCGAGCACGAACTCGCGCGGGCAGCGGGCCACGGCCTCTTCTACTAGCGCAGATGGGATGCGGGCGATGCCGGTCTCCCAATCAACATGGGCACCGGCCTCGGCGAGCGCCGGCAGCGCATCGCTGTGGCCGAAGCGCATGCCGTGGCGCTCAAGGAGGCCGAGCGCCTCCTCGACGATGAGCCGCCGCTCTGCCGGCGACGACCACTCGAAGTGCATGGTCACGCCTTCCTCCTCGTTTCGACGCCCCTCTATCTCACCTTCAGGGATTGACGATGACGTTGAGACGGGCCACTCAGTGCCGGTGGGCGGCCTCGTGCCAGGGCAGGGCGAGCTCATCGCCGACTCCCGAACGGGTTGCGGTGACCTCGGACGCCGTGACGTACGCGTCCGCCTGTCCGAAACGCACGCCGAAGTCTTCGATGCCTCTCTCTGTAAGGTCCATGGCGAGCGCCAGCACGGCCGGTATTGTATCGAGACCCCACTCATCGCAGGCGGCGTTGAACTTCACCAGCACCTCGACGTCACCCACCCTACATTCTGCATCGCACATCCCAATAATCTCGTACTCTGATCCCTCGCCACGCAGGCCGCCGGCCTCGTGGCACGCGTACACTCCACAACCGCCATCCGCCGTACGGTTGACTGTCGACTGTCGCCAGTCAATCAAGGCCTACGACAAACGTCAAGTGAACTGACTGCGGTGGCTCTCCGCGGCCGGTAGGCCATCGTGCGGTTTGGGCCGCCGCTACCGAAACCCCCCTTGAAGACCTACGGACCGCGGTTTCGGAGGAAGTCGCTCACAACCGACTCCGCGTGCTCGATGTGAGACCGCAACAGCTCGCTGGCTCTCGTGAAGTCGCCCGTCCGCAGAGATCCTAGCAAGGCGCGATGTTCGGCGACGATCTCTTGGAGCGATCCATAGGCGCGTTCATCGAGGCCGAAGAACAATCTCATGGTCGGAATGAATCCCTCGAAGACTCCGACCAACCTCTCGTTCCCGGAAAGGTGGCAAAGCGCTTTGTGAAAGTTGATGTCCTCGTCGGCGACGCGAGCATAATCGCCTCGCGCACAGAAGTTCTCGAGCCTCTCCTGGCCCTCCTGAAGGACATCAAGCCGAACCTTCGGATCACAGAGACCGAGCAGATGGATGGCACGGGTTTCGATTGCCTTGCGGAGTCCATAGATGTCGCGGGCCCTGCTCTCCGTGATACTGGGGACGATAACTCCCCGATTGGGCCCTTGTGTGAGCAAGCCTTCAGCGAGGAGAAGTCGTATGCCTTCACGAATGGGGCCGCGGCTTACTCCGAGCGCTTTCGCGAGGTTGAGTTCGATCAGCCGCTCTCCCGGAGCCAGTGATCCATTGAGTATGTCGTGTCGCAGAGTGCCAGCCACCTCCTCGGCCAACGACTGCCTGGGCTGCAGGTCTCGAGTTGACCCCTTTGCCTCTGCACTCAAACCTCTACGACTCCCTCGTTCTTAAGATCCTAAGGATGCAAGCGCATCCAATGCTCTGGCGATGTGAAGCTCAACTCGGCTCGATGCTGTAGCCCAGTCACCGTCACGGATAGCCTCGACCAAGGCTTCATGCTCTTCTGCCATATTCGTCAGCGAGCCATAGAACTGCTCGTCCATACTGATGAACGAGTGCAAGATAGGCGCGTTCTTTTCGAACAGGTCGGTCATCAACTCATTCCCGGCCAGACTCGTCAAGGTTCGGTGGAAGTCAAGGTCTCGCGACGCCAGCTCACTCTTTCGCCGTCCCTTCGCTGAATTCATCAGACTCTTGAGCTTGTGTTCCAAAACCCTGATTCTCTGTGGATCACGTTCAAGGGCCAGAGTACGTGCCGACTCCGCCTCGATTGCGATGCGCAACTCCATGATGTCTTTCAAGTCCTTAGAAGAGAAGCTCACAACCGAGCTTCCGTAGTTCGCTTCGTAACGCACGAGGCCCTCTCCCGCAAGCATCCTCAGTGCCTCTCGAACGGGTCCTCGGCTTGTGTTGAACCTCGAGGCTAGTGACGATTCGACAACCTTCTCGTTCTGTGCGAAAGTGCCAGCGAGAATGTCGCCTCGCAGAATGTCCGCAATCTGGAGTGCAAGAGGCGGTCTTCTCTTTATTGTGTGCATGTTGACAGTCTACGCTAGGTCAGCAGGAAGCGCATCATCCTGGCTTGGGGGCGACGTAGGTCGTACTTGACAGGGAGGGTATACTGTTCACAGTCAACATTACCGCGAGAGATCCCGTTGTGCAAACGGCGGCACGGTGGATGGCAGGGTGCGGCGGAGGAAGCGCTCGTGAGCGCTGGGCGGCCCAATCATGAGACGGGAGAGTGAAGGGTAGCCGATGGGAAAACGAAGCCGCTTCCTCTACCTGTCCGAACCGGACATGATCGAGGCCGGGGTCCTGGACGTACCCCGCTCCGTCGATGTCTGCGAAGACGTCTTCAGACTGCTCGCCACCGGCGACTACCTGATGGGCGGGCCCAACCACAACAGCCACGGCCTGGGCATCGAGTTCCCGCAGGAGTCGCCCTTCCCCAACATGCCGCTGGCGGGGCCGGATCGTCGCTTCGTCGCAATGCCGGCCTACCTGGGCGGCAAGTACGACGTCTGCGGCAACAAGTGGTACGGCTCCAACCCCGCCAACCCGGTACGAGGCCTGCCGCGCTCCGTGCTCACCGTGATGCTGAACGACAAGGACACCGGCGAGCCGCTGTGCCTCATGTCGGCCAACCTCCTGAGCTCCACCCGAACGGGCGCCGTTCCCGCCGTGGCCTCGCGCTACCTTGCCCGCCACGACTCCGAGACCTGCGCCGTGATCGGCTGCGGCCCCATCAACAGGGCCTGCTACCGCGCCATCGTCTCCCAGATGCCGAGCCTCCAGAACCTCGTCTGCCACGACCTCAACGAGGCGACCGCGCAGGCGTTCGCGGACTGGTCGCAGACAACGTTCGGCATACCCGGTGTCGTCGCCACTTCGCTGCCGGAAGCCCTGAGGGACGCCGACGTCGTGACCGTCGCGGCATCGCGGCTCAAGACGCTCTACGTGGAGGACGGCTGGTTCAAGCGGGGAACGACCGTCTTTCTCACCGGGCCGATGAAGGCCGAGGACTCCTTCTGGCTCACCAGCAGGATCGTCTACGACAACATCCACCTGCAGGAAGCCTACGTGCTGGAGGCGCTTGCCGCGCCCGACAAGCTCGCCTACTACGACGGCGTCATCGGCGGGCCCCTCTACAGGTTGATCGACGACGGCAAGTTGCCGCCGCTCGCCGAGTCGGTGGACCTGGGGAACGTCATTCTGGGCAACAGGAGTGGCCGCGAGAACGATGGGGAACGTGTCGTCTTCGTCGCCTGCGGCATGGCGGTCTTCGACGTCGCCCTGGCGTTCGAGCTCTACCGGTCGGCTCTGAAGCAGGGACTGGGCCAGTCCCTCGTGCTCTGGGATGAGCCGTATCACGAAGGGAGCAGCCCCCTTGCGTCCTCCCCGGATTCCGACGGTCGCGACACGATGTTCGCCGGCCGACGCGCAGACGGCCACAAGGATGCAGAAGATACGTAACTGCGATGCGCTGGCCTCGCACGGAGACAGGGACTCCAGGCGGATGGTGCTGGAGATCGCCGACAGGACGCTCCAGCGGCTCGACGCCTACGACAGGATACGGAGCATCACCTCTCTGCGGGGAGACACCCTACGTGTCGGCACCCGCACCTGGCACCTCTCCCAGAAGAGACACGTCTACCTCGTCGGCGCGGGAAAAGCCTGCAACGCGATGGCGGCGGCCATCGACGAGATCCTCGGTGACCGGCTGAGCCGCGGGATCGTGATCGTCAAGGTGGCGGAGGAGAAGGACACCTTCAGGAACACGGACCTCTACGTCGGCGGCCATCCGCTGCCCAATCAGGCCGGCTACGAGGCCTCCCTGAAGATCCTGGAGTTGGCCGACGGAGCGACCGCCGACGATCTGTTCATCGCGGTGATCAGCGGGGGGAGCTCGGCGCTGATGAGTTGTCCGCTCGACGGCATCTCGCTGCAGGACGAGAGAGACACCACCGACGTCCTTCTGAAGTCGGGCGCCGGCATCTACGAGGTCAACGCGATCCGTCGGCACATCTCGCAGACGAACGGGGGCATGCTGGCGAAGCGGATCGAGGCCTCCGGCGCCGAGCTGATCGGCTTCGGCATATCCGACAGCGTCGGCAACCCGCCGACGGGTGACATTGGCATCCCCTGCCGCGATTACGCGAGCACGCCGATCGGCCCCGACAAAACGACCTTGGCCGACGCGCGGCGCGTCATCGACGACTACGACCTCAGGGAGAGACTGCCCGCACCCGTCGTCCGCTATCTCATGGAGGCGGGGGAGGATTGCGAGACGCCGAAGGCGTTTCCGGACAACACCTACTACCTTCTCAACACGGTGTCCGACTCGTGCCTCTACGCCAGAGAGGTCGCCGCGGACATGGGCGTCACAGCGCATATCCTGACGTCGTTTCTCGAGGGGGAGAGCAAGGATGCCGGCACGTTCTTCGCCTCCCTTGCCCGTGAGGTGCAGGCCTACGGCAATCCGTTCTCGGCACCGTGCGTCATCCTCAGCAGCGGTGAGACGACGACCAGGATCGTGGAGGGCTCGGCGGTCGAGGGACACGGGGGACCGTCGCAGGAACTCGCCGCAAGCTTCGCCATCAGCGCGACGAGCATCCCCGGAGCGTGCATGTTCTCCGTCGACTCCGAGGGGACCGATGGGACGACGCCCGTGGCGGGGGGACTCACCGACTCGACCAGCCATGAGACGGCAACGCAACGCGGCGTCAGCCTGCACGCCGCGCTGCGCGGTCACTCGTGCTACGAGGCGCTGACGGCCATCGGCGACACCGTGGTCACCGGCAACACGGGGACGAACCTGTGCGACTTCAACATCCTCTACGTGCCGACCCGATGAGCCGGATCCCACGCGACGAGACTTGGCCACACGAAACAGGCGCCGCGCGCGGCGTGAGGATCCGGTCCGTTCGGGCACGCCAGATCCTCGACTGCAAGTGCCGGCCCCTGGTCGAGGTCGAAGTCGAGACGGAGGGCGGGTCCGTCGGGAGGGGCGCCGCACCCACGGGCCTGTCCGTGGGGACACACGAGGCGTTCGTGCTCAGGGACAACGACCCTGACCTCTACGCTGGGCTCGGGGTCATGCGGGCGGTCGAGAACGTCCGGCAGGTCATCGGGCCGGCCCTCGTGGGCATGCCGGTCGACGACCAGCGCGCGCTGGACGACCTGATGATCGATCTCGACGGCACGGCCGACAAGAGCCACCTGGGGAGCAACGCCATCTGCTCGACCTCGATCGCCTGTCTGAGAGCCGCGGCGGCGGCCGCCGGAGTGCCCCTCTACCGGTATCTCGGAGGGGACGATCTGGCGACCGTTCCGGTGCCCAGTTTCAACGTCGTGAACGGCGGGCGGTACGACGACGTGATCCAGCCCTTCAACGAGTTCATCGTCATGCCCTACAGGGCGGACTTGATCTTCGAGGCCGTGCACATGGGGGTCAGGTTTTTCGCGGTGCTGTCAGGCATCCTTGAGCGGTACGCCGGCTCACCCCCGAAGGTGGCGCGCTCCTACGGCTACATAGCGCCATCTGAGGATCCAGAGGTCGTCCTCTCGCTGATGCAGGAGGCGATCGACCGTTGCGGCTACAGCGAGAAGATGGCCCTTGCCCTCGACTGCGCCTCGAGCGAGATGTACGACGCCGCGACGGCGACCTACTACCTCGACGGGCGGCGCGTCGGCTCGGATGAGCTGATCTCGTACGCGAAGGGGCTTACGGAGAAGTTCGACCTCGTGTTCATCGAGGATCTTCTCGACGAGGACGACTGGGACGGCTATCCGCGAGCCGTGAAGGAGATCCCCCGCACCATCATCCTCGGTGACGACCTCATCGCCACGAACCTCGGCCGCCTCCAGAGAGCCGTGGCCACGCGGGCGGTCGAGGGGTTCGTCTTCAAGCCCAATCAGGCCGGGACGATCTCGGAGGCCCTGGAAACCTACGGGTATGCCGTCGACCACGGCCTGATCGCCGCCCCCTCGGGACGTTCCGGCGGCGTCGTCGACGACGTGGTCATGGACCTGTCGGTCGGGCTCCAGGTGGCGTTTCAGAAGAACGGCGCGCCGCGTTCAGGGGAGCGGATCGAGAAGCTGAACTTCCTGCTGCGCGCGGCCGAGTCCATCCCCGACTGCCGCCTCGCGGATGTTGCCGGCGTCGTGAGGTTCTGACATGGGAAATCCCCGAGGACGCATCGTGTGGCGGACGCTCTCACTCCATGCGACGGGTCACCCATGGACCTTCGGACGGCAAGAAGTCGTCCTTTCGGGCGGGCAACACGTCTCATGACATCGCACATCGCCAATGTCTGGTCTGCAGCAACCAGACACAATCGAGGGTCAAGTCCCGATGTGTGGTGTAAGTCCGTCGTCGGGATGGTCTCTGCCTCAGGCCGCCGGTAGCGCGCTCACCTCCAGGACCCGATCGGCGTCCGCGGCTCTGGCCAACACGGCCTGCAGCGATTCCTCCGAAAGGTACCTGCGGCCGACCAGCCACTCAACGCTCCTATGTCAAGAGGCTGTCGCTGGAAGGGCGTCCTCCGCCCAGCCCTTCAGTCGGCGATAGACAAGGTTGGCAAGGTGCCGTTTGAGTGCTCGCCGTGCCTCGCGCGGCGTCTTGCCCTCGGCGAGTTTGCGCTCCAGGTATGCCTGGGCAGCGGGATCCCACTGCGCCTGCACGATGGCTATGCGGTGCAGGGCAGCGTTGACCTGTCGGTTGCCGCCGCGGTGGAGTCGGTGTCGCCCCGCCGTGGTGCCCGAGCCGCACGGGATCGGCGCCACGCCGCCGTAGCGGGCATAGGCCGCGCGGTCGCGGAAGCGGCGCACGTCGCCCGACTGCGCGATCAGCGTGGCGGTCACCTGCAGGCCGGCGCCGCAGACGTCCTCCAGGGGGTTGCCGCTCTGCGCCACGAGCTCGGCCAGCTGCTTGTCGAGGTCACCAACCGCGACATCGAGCCGCGCGATCTCCGCGGCGATCCGGTGCAGGCAGGAGGTAGCGGCATCGCCGAGCACGCCACTGCCCAGGTTGAGGCGCCTGAGGCGCCGCAGGGTGCGCGCCGCGCGCATGTTGCCGACCGCCGCCTCGGCCTCGGGGTCGAACTGCGTCCACAGGGCGCGCAGGCGCTGGATGGCATCGGTGCGTCGCGCCACCGTCTGTCGGCGCAGCGTCTCGACGATCGCCAGGGCCCGCACCAGCTCGGGCTCGAGCGCCGGGCCGAGACGCTCGCGGTCGCAGAGCACGACGCGGGCGATGGCCACAGCGTCGCCGGGGTCGCTCTTGCCGAAGCCGTGCTTGCCGCGGTCGCGCTTCGTGCGCCAGGCCGGCACGTTGAGCACCTCGAGGCCGGCGGCGGCCAAGGCCGAGCAGAGCATCTGCCCATAGCCGGCGCCGTTCTCGATGCCGATGACGGCGCTGCCGGCATCGCGGGCGCCGAGCCATGTGCGCAGCTTGCCTACGCCGGCTGCAGTGTTGGGGAACGAGAGCGTGCCCAGCACGACACCCCGTTCATCGATGAGGGCGGCGCAGTGTGCGCGCCTGTGGACGTCGACGCCGACGATCATGACCTGCCTCCCGCTCGCGCTATGATGTCTTGGCCCAGCGCGGGACGACTTTGTTCGTGCAGCCTCGAAGCAGGCGCGAACGCTCCTATGAAGTCACCGTCGCTGGGCTCCCTCACTTCGGCGGCCGACATGTTGAATGAGGGCCAAGCGGCGCGTTCTGCGGCAGCATCGATGCTCCGCGAACACTCGCCAGCAGTCGTTTCTGTGAGTCAGGCCGCCGAAGAAAGGGATGCCTTCGCCGTCATCACTGACGGTGCCTGCCACACTCCTACAAAGTCGTGCTGCTCGGCGAGCACCATGCCGATCAGGCGCACGACCGCGGCGCGGTCCGGGAAGATGCCAACCACGTCGCTGCGCCGCCCGATCTCGCGGTTGAGGCGCTCCAGGGGGTTGGTCGAGCGCAGCTTCGACCAGTGCTCGGCCGGGAACGCCATGAAGGCCAGCAGCTCCTCCTCGGCCGCTGCCAGCAGGCGCGCCACCTTGGGCGCGCTGCGTTCCAGCGCCGTGGCCACGCCGGCGAGCC
>Ga0315280_10005716_pt1 | contig 17586 bp, 13 predicted proteins | sample YL17G06_40_MG_FD_203697 | JGI IMG/M metagenome (GOLD analysis project Ga0315280, IMG submission 203697) | Sediment microbial communities from Yellowstone Lake, YNP, Wyoming, USA - YL17G06_40 | ecosystem: Environmental > Aquatic > Freshwater > Lake > Sediment | place: USA: Wyoming | collected...
CAGCGCTGGCATAAGATCCTCCAGTGAGCGGGACCAGTGAGCTCCGCAGCGCTGGTGGGCAGCCCCCGGATAGCGGAACACGGGGTGTCTCCTTTCTGCCCCTTCCCGGGCAGACCTTCTCGGAGACGCCCTCTCCTTCTTCCTCCCCGCTTTCAACAGAAAATCTTGCAGACAGCTCTGTTCTGCCTGTGTCAATCTCTGGTGACCGAAGCACGAATCGGCCCTGCCGTTCTTTCTTGCCGCGACATCCCCAGGCGCCTGACGCCCACTCGATGAGAACTGTGTTAGAATTTCATTGTAACGTCATCGGGGTGATAGTCAGGGCTCACCGCGGGCTGGAGCGTTGGCCTGTGGTTCTGGAGAGGGCTGCAAGCATGTCAGCTCCCTATGCGCGCCGGGTTTCCCAACTAGGCGGGGCGAGTCTCGCCCTGCTATGCCTGTTGGGGATGCCCGGGGGGCGCGTGCTGGCGAAGGAAAAACCTGCGCCGCAGGATCCCGGCGATAGAGAGGCTTCGCGGATCACGGTTCGCAAGTCCCCCATCCACATTCCCCCCATCCAAGTCGACGTTAACATGGTGGTGGTAAACGTAACGGTCACCGATCCCTTCGATCGAATCGTCACGGGGCTCGAGCAAGGCAGCTTCCAGGTCTTCGATGAAAAAGTTGAGCAGAAGATCGTCGCCTTCTCAACAGAGGATGCCCCCATCTCCGTGGGTCTGGTCTTCGACAGCAGTGGATCGATGGGGGACAAGATCGAGAAATCCAAGGAAGCAGCCCTTCAGTTTTTCAAGACATCTAACCCTCAGGATGAGTTCATGCTCATCAATTTCAACGAGCGGCCGAGCCTTATCGCGAGTTTCACCTCGCGGTACGAGAACCTGCAAGACAGCTTGCTGTTTGTGAAGTCGGGCGGCAAAACGGCATTGCTGGACGCCATCTATCTGGGTCTCAGCGAAATGAAGAAGGGCTCTACCAATCGCAAGGCCTTGCTGGTCATCTCCGACGGCGGTGACAACCACAGTCGCTACACCGAGAGCGACATCAAGCGGGCCGTGAGGGAGTCCAACGTGCAGATCTACACCGTAGGGATCTTTGAGCCTTTGGCTTCTCGCACCCGGACGCCAGAAGAAGCTGGTGGGCCCAGCCTGCTCGCCGAACTGGCGGAAGTCTCGGGAGGGCGAATGTTCGCCGTGGAAGATCCGAACGAGCTCCCGGACATCGCGGAGAAGATTTCCATCGAGCTGCGCAACCAGTACGTGCTCGGGTACCGCCCCTCGAACCTCGTCCGCGACGGGCGCTGGAGACGCATCCGGGTAAAGCTCAACCCTCCCAAGGGCCTGCCACCGCTCCAAGTTTACGCCCGCACCGGTTACTATGCTCCGACTCAATAACCTGAACGGCCGAATCCGCCTCCGAAGCGTGGCCTTCCTCGGGGTGTGGCTGTCGCTGTCGATGGCCCTGCTGGCGCAGACTCCCCAACCCGCCAGCACCCGGACGCCTGCCGCCGAAAAGAAGGGGCGGGAATACATCATCAATGTGGACGTCAACCTTGTCGTCCTCCATGCCACGGTAGTCGATAGGAAGGGCCGGATGGTGGATGGCCTCAAACAAGACAACTTTCGCGTGTATGAGGATGGCGTGCTCCAGAAGCTATCGGTTTTCACCCACGCCGACATCCCCGTCACTATGGGCATTGTCATCGATGACAGTGGGAGCATGAAGGAGAAGCGCCAAGCGGTGAACGCCTCCGCCCTGACCTTTGTTAAGACTTCCAACCCACAGGACCAGGTTTTCGTCGTCAACTTCAATGACGTGTATTACCTGGACACGCCGGGAGACTTCGCAAGCAATATTGAAGATCTAAGGTCTGCTCTGGACAAGATTGACTCGCGGGGGGGAACAGCACTCTACGACGCCGTGTACGCTTCGCTCGACCACCTGAAACTCGGGAACCGCGACAAGAAGGTCTTGCTGGTTATTACGGACGGGGAAGATAACGCCAGCCGGTATTCGTTTGAAGAACTGCTCCGTTATGCGCAGAAATCCAATGCGGTGATCTATACCATCGGCTTGCTCGGTTCAGAAGAGCCCGGCGGGCTCTTCAAGATCCGCGGCGGTGGAGCGCACAAGGCGGCGAAACTCCTGGAAAAACTCGCCGAGGCAACCGGCGGTCAGGCCTACTTCCCGAAATCCCTCGACGAAGTCGAAGGAACCTGCGCGCAGATCGCCCGTGATATCCGCAACCAGTACACCCTGGCGTACTATCCAAGCAACACCAAGAAGGACGGGACCTTCAGAGCTGTGCGCGTTGACGCCACCAACCCCCGCAGCCGTGTCAAGCTGGCGGTGCGAACCCGCCCCGGCTACTACGCTCCCAGGTCCGAGCAGCCCTCTCCTGCCGCCAGCGGACAGTAGGCGCGGCTTTGTACCCCGGCGTGCCGGGGGAGCACCGGCAGGCCGGGACAGGTAAACCCGCCGTTACACAGCCGTGATCTCTTTCAGGAAACTCGTTCCCCGCAGAAGTTGTAGCCCGAAATTCTCGGCGATCGTTGCGCCGATGTCGGCCAGCGTTGCGCGCGTTCCGAGATTCACGTCACGCCGAACCGCCGGACCGGTAGCAAGGATAGGGACGTACTCGCGCGAGTGGTCGGTGGAAGGACCAGCGGGATCGCACCCGTGGTCAGCGGTGAGGACAAGGAGGTCGCGGGGTTTCAGGCCTCGCAGGAGCGCGGGGAGAAACACGTCCACCTCTTCGAGCGCGCGGCCGTAGCCCTCGATGTCCAGCCGGTGCCCGTAAAGCATGTCGAAGTCCACCAGGTTGGCGAAGATCAGTCCGCGCGACTGCTCCGTGAGGGCTGCCGCGGTACTTTCCAGTGCTTGGCGATTGCCGTTTCCTGGGAGGGTGCAAGTGATGCCGTGGTTCAAGAAGATATCGGGGATCTTGCCCACGCCAACCACGTCCAAGCCCGCCGCTTTCAGGTCGTCCAGAAGCATCGGGCGAGGCGGTTCAACCGCGTAATCGTGCCGGCGCTCCGTGCGGAAGAAGGCGCCGGGTTTGCCGAGAAACGGTCGGGCAATCACCCGCCCCACGCGGTGCTCCCCGTGGAGCAGATCGCGTGCTATCCGGCAAATCCGGTAAAGCTCGTCCATAGGGATCACTTCCTCGTGCGCCGCCACCTGGAAGACGCTGTCGGCCGAGGTGTACACGATGGGCCGGCCGGTCTTCACGTGCTCTTCGCCTAGTTGCTTGATGATCTCGGTGCCGGAGGCCGGAAAGTTCCCGAGCGTTTTCCGACCTATCGCTTGCTCGAACTTCTCGATAACCTCCTGGGGGAATCCATGCGGGTAGGTCGGGAAGGCCCGATCCAGAATGATGCCCACCATCTCCCAATGGCCAGTCGTAGTGTCCTTGCCCGGGGAAAGGAAGGCGGCCTTCCCGTACGCGCCGTCAGGATTGATGTGGGGAGTCACCCCCGCCAGAGGACGAATGTGGGCAAGGCCGAGGCGAACCAGGTTGGGAACATTCAGGCCGCGCCGTGCGCAGATGTGGCCAAGCGTGTCGCGACCCTCGTCGCCGTATGCGGCAGCATCAGGCATCGCGCCGATGCCCACACTATCCAGAACTACGAGAATCACGCGCTCAAACGCGCCGCACATGAACGGACTCCCGCTGGTCGCGCTGTCAGAGAAACCCGCACTCGCGAGTTTTCTTAACACCTTCTGACGGCGGGTGCAACACGCCGTACGCTTGGCGCTGCCCCTTTTCTGGACACACGCATACAGCTTCGCGAACTAGCTTACGCTCGCGACGTGGAATGCTGAGTGGATTGTACCTAAGGATGCGAGGCCGAGACGGCGGGATCCCTGGGTTAACCAATATTCAGCTTGGTGTACTTGGACTTCGCAGAGCTTCCGGCATTCTTGAGCATTGCAAAGAGCGCTCCCCCTGCAACGAGCCCTCCGACGATTGCGATAATCACCATAGAACTGCTCACTCCTTCCTTCAGGTTTAGAACTTATTGATGTTCTGACAGCACGAAAAGTGCCAGTTTCTTTTCTGCGGATGCCGCTAACCTTTCCAACCTACCCCGGACACACTGTCCCATTTTGCGCCTTTCAACCCACTTGTCGGGACATAAAGTCAGTGGCACATCACGCCATGGGCTCCTGACGTGTCTCAGGATCTCTTGTTCGATAGGAAACCTATACCGCATGAGGAAATTCTTACCGCATCGCCACGAAGAAGAAGCACAAGGGAATTGCAGCCTCGCTCCTACCCGTGGAGCAGCCAACCAGGGCGTAGCCATCGCATGTCCTCTATCCGGTGGGCTCGTGATGGCGGGATGAAAGGAAAAACCCACGGCACCAAAACCGTGCCGTGGCCACCAGCATCTTAGCCTGGATTATTCACGAGTGGGCGGCGTTTCAGGAACCGCTTATACCACGGAACGCCACGCGACAGGAGCTGGGAAGGCCCGGCAGGGCCGCTAGACCGTAGCCCTGGGCGTGAGCCCGGGGAGGCGAGCGGAGGCAAGCTATGGATGGCACCCCCGGTAGGGGCGGCAGAGGCGCGGCGCAATCCTTACTGTCGCCCCGCTGGGGCTGTGGGACAAGGGAAAGGAGGAACCCACCAGACCCCGCGCTGACGCGCTGGGCTACCGTCTTTCGCCCTTCCGGGCTGACTCCCCGCGCAGCCATTTCGTGAATAGTCCAGGCTGGACGAACCCACCCGCGGCACGCTCCAGAAGATGCGCGAGGTTAAGCGCAAGGTCGCCGCTGTCGATGCACGCCTTGAAAGCGTTGAGCGAGAAGCCCAGGAGATCTCTGCCGACCAGCAGCGCCTGCGCGACAACATTAAGGCTCTCGAAAAGGCGCCGGATGCTCGCCAATTAATCGTCCGCTACGTAGGCAAGGCCAATGAGCAGGAAACACGGATGGAACAACTGACAAACGAGCGGAAGACAGCGCGCCAAGAGCGCGACCGCCTCCAGGCTGAGCTCGACCAGGTCTTCCGCGAGCTTGAGCCGAAGCTCTGACAGGCTGCTGGAGAAGGCTGTGCGACTGTCATCGTGAGGAGGCCGGAGGCGACGAAGGATCTCGTTGGCGGTTGACTCGCTTTAGAACGAGACTCTTCGCTTCGCCCCGCGCCAGACGGTGCAGGGCTTCGCTCAGAATGACACGCGAAGCTTTTTTCAGCATCCTGCCAAGGCTGGCGCAGGAGAACGAGCCGAGGGGTCCGGAATCTGAAGTTCGGGGCGAGCGGGGCGAATCCTGCGGCTCGCCCCTGGATTCGTGCGTCTGCTATTTCGCCTTGAAGCTGGCCGTGAGCTTCATCTCACCCCACTGGATGGTGAGGACACCGCCGGCGCCTTCCTCGGCCAGGCTGATTGTAACCATCTCTTCGGCCTTGGCCGCTTTGGTTTCTTTGAGTGGTACTGCGGCAAGGTCCTGAGCCGCGTCGTGCTGCATCCCCCATTGTCCGTGCTGCTTGTTGAAGACCAGTTTCCACGTATTGTCCGCCTCGCGGCGTGCCCAGAGGCTGTATTCGCCGGCTGGAATGGGCACGTCACCAAAGACCAGCTCAAGCCCGGTCGCGAAGGTTGTGGACCTGTCCGCGCCCAGACGCCACACATCGCCCGGCTTCAACTGGTCGAGGAGTTGTTGCACCGTGCGGCCCTTCAAGGACGGCCGTCCGTACTCGATAGACACCACCTTACCTTTCAAGGTGAGCTTAGAAGTCCCGCGCGGATTGCCCTGAGCCAGCCCGGTGCCCGCCAGAGCCGCAAACACCGCTATACCCAATGCTGCGATGAGCAGTCGTTTCATACCTGCCTCCTCTAAGATGAAAGTTGCGGTTGCCCTCTGATATGGCTATCGAGACGCCAACCAATCGAGCGCTTGATCCCAGAACTGGATGTAGTACTTCCAATCCTGGAACCCTGCACCCCAGTGTGGAGCAATGTCGGAAGCGAAGGCCATGGCTCGGCCCTTCCCGAAGCTCCAGACCACGACCAGCGGGTCGCCGGTTTCTTTGAGGGTGGCCAGAACCTGGGCGCCCTTCTTTACCTCCAGGCGATTGTAGCCGTTGAAAATGGGGCTGGGAGACCATTCGATGCCGCGCATCAAAGGGTGCTGTGGGTCCTTCACTTCCACCGTGACACCCTCCGGGGTTTCCATGCGGTCGTCGTCCTGAGCCAGACAATTTACTGGTAAGGCTTCTTCCACCGGAGTTCCGCGGTAATTGCCAGCATTATGGCGACCAGTAAAGGTGGCATAGCCGCCGATCATCAGCAATGCCCCACCTTGCCGCACGTACTCGCGAATGGATTTCAAGCGGTTCGGGCCCATGGGAGCGCGCGCCGAACGCTCAGAAGGATAGAGAACCAGCGAGTCGCTATCCACGTCGCTCAGGATCACCACGTCGTAGGCGCGCAGAGCTTCCGGAGTCTCCGGGAATTGGGCGAGAGCTTCCCAGCCGGTGAGATACGCGACCTCGTAGCGTGGGTTCTTGCGCCAGGCGTCGAGGATCTTCTGCGCGGCGACTTCCACGCTTACGCCGCGTTGGTCATAAGAGAAGTTGCTGCTGGCACCAACGGCCCCAGTGGTAAGCGCCGAATCGCCCACGTAGAGAACTCGAATCTTGCCTCCCGTTTGAGCCATGGCACACCCCGCGACAACGAACAATACTGCAGCCAACGCGCTCTTATACATCACCAACACTCCATTACGGGTTAAAGGTGCAAACCTCTACTCTAGATCAATCACCCGATGCCTCGATCACTCAAGGACTCAATCCCTCACACCACCTTGGCCTGTTTCCCATCCCACGTCACCTTGCGGCCGCCTTCGCGGTACGACTTGTTCGCCAGGTGTGCGCCCAGCGCCGAATTGTGCCCTTGGAGAGCTCCCTCCGGGCTGGCTTTGCGCGTGCGCACGGATTCAACGAAGTTCTTCACGTGCAGGTCCGTCGGGTCGCCGACGATGTCGTAGTGCTCGTACTTCTCCGGCGCGGTGCAGGTGCCCGGCGCCCAAGTCTGATCGAGACCCACGAGGTTGTTCTGCTTGATGAATTCCTTCTGCATCGCCTCGGGCCAGGCGCTGACGATCCAGCCGTAACTCTCCAGCGGATCTTCGGGGAACCACGTCATCTTCACTTCGTCGAGCTGGATGGTGCCCTTCGTCCCCATGACGTAAGTGCCGAAGCCCTGGTTCTCGCTATTCAACGTCAAGGAAACGTTGTAGGTAAAGTTGGGATACTCGAACAGCGAATTGACCACGTCAGGCACTTCCGCCTCAGGATAGATTTTCTGCCAGCGATAGCTTCCTCCGTAAGTCACCACGCTGCGGGGCGCGGTTTCCTTCATCAGATAATGAAGAGTGTTGAGATGGTGGACCACCAGGTCGGTCTGGAGACCACCCGAGTAATCCCAGTAGCAGCGCCAGCGGAAGTAGCGGCGCGCGTCGAAGGGCCGAGGCGGAGCAGAGCCCAGCCAATTCTTCCAGTCGATGGTCTTCTCCGAGGCGTCCGGGGCAATCGGATAGAACCAGGCGCCCGTGGGCGTGTTGCGATTCTCCCAAGACTTCACCAGAGTGATTTGGCCAAGCTTGCCGTCGTCGATGAGCTTTTTGGCCATGTCCATCAATGGTGAGCTCACAAACTGACTGCCGATATAGAGAATCTTCTTGGTGCGCTTCTCGGCCTCGATGATTTCAAAGCCCTCATCAATCGTGTACGTCATGGGCTTTTCGCAGTAGACATCCTTGCCGGAGTCCATGGCTTCAACGATCATCCGCTTGTGCCAGTGGTCGGGCGCAGCAATAAGGACGGCATCAATGTCCTTGCGGTCGAGGATTTGCCGGTAGTCCTTGGTGGTCGCGAGCTTCTCCCCGAACACTTCCTTGGCACGCGTCAGGCGGCTGTCGTACACGTCGGCCACGGTTACCAGTTCCGTGCCCGGCGCCAGCGTGAAGCTCCCCGTCACGCCAAAGGCCCGCATCCCGATACCGATCACGCCGACGCGCACGCGGTCACTGGGTGCAACCGACGCGGGGCCCGGGCTTGACGCCCAAATAACCTTGTTCCCTGCCCGCAACGCGACTGTCCCAGCAGTGGCGGCCAGCCCAGAGCGCCGCATAAAATCCCTGCGATTCATGGAATTCATAAATCAGAGCCTCCGTGTTCTAAAATGAAGGAGTCCTGGCAGCGCGGACTTGCTTTCAAAGTCCGCGGCTTTTCTTTGGGTGAATTCCCAAAATCTGCGACCCATTCCACGCCCCGCTGAAATTCTGTAAGGGCGCAACGCCTTGCCCCCCTACAACGTGAAGTGGGTTCGTGGCGAGGACGGATTATACTGCCTCGCCAGACCGGATGCCACCGTCTAATCCCCCTGACCGCGGCCGCAGTCTTCCCAGCAATCAGGAAGTCAGAACTGCACATCCACAACGCCTTCCGCAATCTCCCCCAGGTATTGACCGTCGGCCATGACGTCTGCAGCAAGCGCCACTCGGGGCTTGGCTCGGTCCCAGTTCTCAGGGATGGTTACCGTAAAGCCTCCCTTGCCCTCGCTCTCCGCTGCGACGTCGAAGCTCAAAACCTCCGGGGCAGTTTTCCAGCCCGGGGGCAGCACTAATGCAGCTTCCAAGTGCATGGGCTTCGAGCGATAGTTGCGCACTCGCAGCTCGAGTGTGGCGCTCGAGCCGGGCTTGGCCAAGAGCTGGTAGGGATAGAGTCGCACCCAACTGGGGTTGAGGCCGAAATTGCAGTCCGGGTCGGCGACCACGTCGCTAAAGTACTGTTGCTGTTTTTCCAGCCGCCGCTTCAAATCTTCCATGTCTTCCTTGTTACTCAGAAATGGCTTGCCGTGGCCGGGCGCGACCAGGGTGGGCTGGTATTCGAGAATCGTCCGCATGGAACGCAGGTGGCTGTCGTTCTCCACCCAGTTGCGGAAGATGAGGTTGTGGCGAAGCTGGTAGGGCGCGCCGCCGCTGGTCGGGAAGAACGCGTCGCCGGTGAAGGCCACGCGCGCGCCGTCGATCTCAGCGAACATTGCCATCTGGTATTCGGTGTGCCCCGGCGAATGGCAGACGGTGAATTCAAACTCTTCCCACTTGAAAGTCTCGCCGTGTCGGAACGACCGGTCCACTTTCACAGGCTCCGCCAGAATGCACCCCAGATTGTTTCCGCGCGGATTTTGCAGGATGTCCACCATGTTCTCGTAGCACCAGATCTGCGCTCCATGGTGCCGGACGAGATGCGGGAAGCCGTTCAGGTGATCGTCATGCATGTGGCTGGGCAGGGCGACATCCACAGACTTGAGACCGTAGCGCGCTTTGAGCTCCGGAATCGTATGCTCGACAAAGCGCATGCGATCGAGCACTGGCGCGGCCGCGTTGAACCCGCCGAAGTAGTTCCCGCTCGCCGAACCGTAGTCCACGAAGAGCGCTTTGCCGGTGTCGCTGATGAGCGCGTAGAAGCTCGAGGTCGTCTGGTGTGCGGCAATCAGGTGCGGCGTGACGGCGTAAGGTTTGTTCTCAATCGTAAGAGCCGTTCCGGGCGCATAGGACTCGACCCAGCCCTTCAGCTTGCCGATCAGGTCGGTGATTCCTGGCGCAGGGCTCGGGAACGGCTCGCCGTGCGAGGGACAAACCAGCTCGGGGCCAAGTTCGCGCAGCCGGGTGAGCGAGAAGATGGCGAAGTCCACCCCATCCGTGCTGCCGTAGTTGTATTGCAGCTCATAGAGGTTCACTACTTTGCCCGGCGAGTGGATCAAATCTCCGGTAAATGCCGTCTTCTTTCCGTCCACCGTCCCCACCAGGCTGATAGATCCCAGCGTGTGGCCAGGCGTCGGATAAATGAGCAACTCGTACGGTCCCCAGCGATAGGTTTCATAGTCGCGCAGGAGGCCGGCCACCGGGATGTCATGCGTGACCGTGAAGAAATCATTCCGAACGTAGTAGAGGTGAAAGACGCGGCGGTTGCGCCAGAAGTTCTCCGCATCTTCAAACAGGTGCCGCTCGTGGGCGGGAACATGGATAGGAATGCGCTCGGCCACGGCGCGCTCGTCACCTTGGCACTGGTCGCGATGATGGTGCGTGTGCAGGATGGCATCCACCTTGGTGACGCCGATCTGCCCCAGGAGCTTCAAAACGTGGCCGGAGCCGAAGTCGATCAGCAGCGCCCGGTTGCCATCCTTGAGCACATATACGTTGCACGTGTCGCGCAGCAGGTAGAGATTGGAAGAGATTTGGGTGAGCCCGCCACTGGGAGTAAAGCGTACAGGGGATCCCGCTGGCGCTGGTTTGCCGCCACTAACCTTCTGCGGGGCAGCCGTGGCGAGTTCAGAAGCTAGCAAGCCTGCCCCAGCGCTTTTGAAGAAATCGCGACGGTTCACGCGGCTCTGGCGAGTAGTCTTCTGCCTTTTCATGTGGCCTCCATCTGTAGCGGCAGTCTCTGACCGCCGTGTGTCCTGGGCGCTCATCCCGACAGGTTGGGACGGGTAGAGCGCCGCTACAACGCCGCCCTGACCTATCCCGATTCACCGGAAAGGTCGGCGCTACACGCCGGACTTTAACGGAACGCCGAATGATTGTCTATGCGGATCGCTCCGAATCCCGGTTCTTCAGGCCAGGGCGTTAAGGAAATCCCCAAGCTCGCGCGGCAAGGGCGCCTCAAGCTTCAGCAGCTTTCCGGTGCGCGGATGGTGGAATTCAAGCGACTTGGCATGCAGGAAGGTGCGCATGAGAGTGGCCACTTCCCTTCCCGCTACGCGCCGCTTGGCAGGCGCGCCATAAAGGGTATCGCCGACGATGGGGTGACCCAGCGAGGAGAAGTGGACGCGGATCTGATGCGTGCGCCCGGTTTGTGGCTCAGCTTCAAGCAGCGTGAAATGGGCCAATCGGCGGATGACCCGGTAACGAGTCAGCGCCTCGCGAGCGCGGAGGCCGCCGACCTTCATGCGCGTGCGCCGGACAGGGTCGCGGCCCACAGGCTTGCGGATCTCGCCGCTTTCATTCGCCGCCCGCCCGTGGACCAGCACTGTGTAAGTCTTGTGCACGGCGCGAGCTTTGAACTGCTCCGACAGTTGCCGATGCGCGGCGTCGTTCTTCGCCACGAGCACGAGCCCCGAGGTCATCTTATCCAAACGATGCACAATGCCGGGCCGCAGTTCGCCGCCCACCGAGGAAAGCTTTCCAATGTGATGCAGCAGCGCGTTGACCAACGTCCCCGATTTGACTCCTGCTCCTACATGAACGACCATGCCCGCAGGTTTGTCCACGACCAGCAGATCATCATCTTCGTAGACGATCGCGAGCGGCAACGCCTCCGGCGTGGCGCGCAGCTCTTTGCGCTCCGCCTGAACGCGGATGCGGTCTTGGGCGTGCACCTGCTCACCGCCCTTGCCCGCCGCGCGCGACCCGACCGTTACCAACCCGGAGCGGATCAGGCGCTGGATCTGGCTGCGGCTCCAGTCCGGCATCTGGCGGGCGAGGAAAACGTCAAGGCGCCTGCCAGACTGTTCAGCGGGGACGATGAATTCGCGGATCTCGGACATATCCACACGACCTTGCATCTTCAGGAAGGGCCGCAGAGTCGAAGTGCAACTCTGCGCTACAAGGACGAATACGCAGGTTCGCCCCTATTCCTTGCTCGAGGCGGAAAATATCACCTGGAAAACCAGCAAGCCAGCGCCCACGACGATGGCGCTATCGGCCAAGTTGAAGAACGGCCAGTGATAGCCGCGGAAGTAGAAGTCCAGAAAGTCCACCACACGTCCCAGCCGGATGCGGTCGAAGAGGTTGGACAGCGCGCCCCCCAGAATCAGAGCGAGGCCAACGCTTGTTTCCCAATGGAGGTGCCGGCTTCGCCACACAATTCCCACCACAGTCACGAGCAGCGCCGCGGAGACAACGATCAGCAGCGCCGTTTTCCACGGCGCCGGGGAGTCCGAGAAAAGGCCGAACGCTGCGCCCGCGTTCTTTATGTGCGTCAGGTTGAAGAAGTGCGGCAAGATGGGAATGACCGCGTGTTCCGGGATGGAACTCTCCACCATCACTTTGGTCGCTTGGTCCCCCAAGAAAACCAACACCGCGATGGCCACCGAGAGGAGGCGCGAAAGCCTTTTGACGCGAGCGGCGGATTCAGACATATCAGTAGTCAGTGGTCAGTAGTCAGTTGTCCGTTGTCACTCCTGAGTTGTGCGCCGCAAATGAAGCAAAGTAAGAAACGGTGACCAATCTTTGCAAGACACAACAGGCAACTGACAACGGACTAGAGCAGTACGTGGCGGGATCGCCGGCCAGCCGGGACAGGTAAACCCGCCACTACACAACCGCTTCGATTTCTTTCAGAGCCGCCGAGCAGCGTTCACAGACCGTCGGATAACGTTTATCTTCTCCGACGTGTTCGGAATAGTTCCAGCAGCGCTCGCACTTCCGGCCCTCTGCCCGCACGACCTCCACATCGACAGGCTCAAGATATGCAGCGGGAATTGTTTCGTTCGTCTTCCAAGTCAGTGCAGGGGTGGCAAGCAGGTCATGCAGAGGCCGGGGCTTGACCTCAACCTGCGAAACGATGAAGAGCGCGGGCAGGAAAGACTGATACTGTTCGAGCATGGCTGCTGCCTCATCCGCAGCTCCGAGTATTATCTTCGCCTCCAGCGAACTGGCGATCACTTTCTGATTCCGTGCTTTTTCCAGCGCTTTCAGAACTTGATCGCGCACGGCGATCAAGCGCGGCCAGTTCTCCAGGCGCTTCACGTGGTTTTCAGGGACGCCCGCGCGCAGTTCCTCCGGCGAGGTGAACTTGGCCAAGTGCACGCTCGGCTCCCGCCGGTTGCAGGCGGGCAGGTACGACCACACCTCATCCGCGGTAAAGGGCATCAAGGGCGCGACCGCCCTCACCAAAGCATTGGCAATCCGGTAAAGCGTCGCTTGGGCCGCCCGCCGTCGCCGCGAGCGCGCCGGAGCAGTGTACAGGCGGTCTTTCAGAATATCGAAATAGAAAGCGCTCAAGTCCACGATGGCGAAATCGTAGACGGCGCGGTAAACCTTGTGAAACGCGTATTCCTCGTAAGCGGCCTGGACCCGCTCCAGCAACTCCGCCGTACGCACCCGGGCCCAGGAATCGATCTCCTCCAGCGCGTCTCCTTCGACCAGATCTTTTTCCGGATCAAAGTCGTAGAAGTTTCCCAGGCAATAGCGCAAGGTGTTGCGCATCTTGCGGTAGGCCTCCGACAGGCGGGTGAGCATTTCCGGGGAGATCGTTACGTCCTCGCCAAATTCCACCGAGGCCGCCCACAAGCGCAAGATTTCTGCGCCATGCGTCTTGATGACTTCCAGCGGCTCGATCACGTTGCCGAGCGACTTGGACATGGCGCGCCCCTGGGCGTCGAGTACCCAACCGTGGGTCAGGACCTGGCGATAGGGCGCCGCGCCATGTGTGCCGAGCGCCACCAGCAGCGAGCTATGAAACCAACCCCGGTGCTGGTCGCCAGCCTCCAGGTACACGTCGGCAGGCCAGGGCAGGTCCGGCCGATGGCCCAGGACCGCAAAGTGGCTCGACCCGGCATCGAACCAGACGTCGAGGATGTCCGTCTCCTTGCGCAGTCTAGCAGCGCCGCAGTCGGGGCACCTGGCACCCGACGGCAGCAGGTCTTCAACGGAGTGGGTGTACCAGGCGTCGGCGCCTTCCTGGCGAAACAGCTCCACGGCCCGCGCGGCGAGGCGGGCATCCAACAATGGTTTCTGGCAAGCCTCGCAGTGAAAGACCGTGATGGGTACGCCCCAAACGCGCTGCCGGGAGACGCACCAGTCCGGCCGCGTCGCGATCATGTTCGAGATTCGCTCCTCGCCCCACTCGGGCAACCAGCGCACTTTTCTGATCTCTTCCAGCGCCCGCTCGCGCAATCGTTCGTGGTCGATGTTGATAAACCACTGCTCGTTGGCGCGGAAGATGACGGGATTGTGGCATCGCCAGCAGTGTGGGTAGGAGTGGGTGAGCCAGCCGGGCGGTCCAACGAGCACACCGCGCGCCTTCAGCAATTCGACGATGGGTTCGTTGGCCTCAAAAACCATCTTGCCTTTGTATTCCGGCAAGCCTTCTGTGAATTCTCCCGCATCGCCGACCGGGCAATAGGTCTCAAGACCGTAGGCAAGGCCGGTCTCATGGTCTTCACGACCGTGACCCGGAGCGGTGTGCACGCACCCTGTGCCGTCTTCCGCCGTCACGTAATCCGCCAGAACCCCTAAAACCTTGCGTTCAAGGAACGGATGTTGCATGGTGATGCGGTCCAGTTGCTTGCCGGGAATGCGCGCCAGAACCGTCGGAGCTTTGAGCCCCGTCTCATGAAGCGTGGGCTCATAACGGCGGGCTTCGACGAGATAGGCTTCTCCGCCGCCGTCCGTCGCCACCAGGTACTCGAACTCCGGATGAAAGGCCACGGCCATACTGGCGGGCAGCGTCCAGGGCGTGGTGGTCCAGATGATGACGAAGAGTTTGCGGCCTTTGAGCGCCGGATCAAGCCGGGCAGGATCGGTCAGCACCGCGTACTTCACGTAGATCGAGCGGCTGCGGTGATCTTCGTATTCCACTTCGGCTTCTGCGAGCGCGGTTTTGCAGGCGATGCACCAGTAAACGGGCTTGAGGCCGCGGTACACGTAGCCTTCCTTGAGGAACTTCAGGAAGACTTCGGCAATGAGCGCCTCGTATTCATAGTCCATCGTGAGGTAAGGCGTGTCCCACTCGCCGAAGACGCCCAGGCGCATGAAGTCCTGCCGCTGCAGGTCAACGTATTTCTCCGCGTAGCGGCGGCAGGTTTGGCGGACTTCGACCGCCGTCATCTGTGCCTTGCGCGGCCCCAGTTCCTTATCAACGTTGATCTCAATCGGCAAACCATGGCAGTCCCACCCCGGCAGGTAGGGCGCATTGAAACCGGCCAGGGTCTTCGACTTCACGATGAAATCCTTGAGGATTTTGTTCAGCGCCGTTCCCAGATGGATGCGGCCGTTCGCGTAGGGAGGCCCGTCATGCAAGGTGAAGATCGGGGCGTCCCGGCGCGCCGCTCGGATCTGACCGTACAGATCCTCCTTGGCCCACTTGGCCAGCCACTTCGGCTCGTTCTGAGGCAGGTTCGCCTTCATGGGGAAATGGGTCTTGGGGAGGTTGATGGTGTGCTTCAGATCGAGCGGCTTCTGCATGACTCCTCCGCGGAAAGCGAAAACAAGCCATTATAGAGAACGTGTAGAGGCAGTGTCCAGCAAACCGAGCAGGCGGTAGTGGGGTCTTTTAGCTTGAAAACCGCACAATACAAAGGACCGAATGGAGGCTATTCTACGGGCTCGTGATAGTACTTTTGATGGAAGGCGCTGATATCTCGCCATTCCTTGACGTATAAGAGTCTCGACTGAACGGTGTCGCTACTTCCAGGCGGTTGCGGCCCAATAGTCTTCTCGACTGGGAACATATGAATGGACCCAATCCCTGCCGAATCACGAAATGTCATTCTGTATTGGATTTCCGTTCCCATGGGAGCGAAGTATTGTGTTGGACTCTCGAACAAAGCCCACCCTCTCACGGTTTCGTGTGGCTGAATCGACCTGTCGGACAACAAATAATCAAGAGCGTTTGGCGTAACATCAATTCTGCGTATTCTCGTGAGATCTGAGCCAAAAAATACTTCGTTGCCTCGCACAGGAATGTTCACAAGTTTTATCCATTCACTTTGCCCAAGCCTCATTTCTACTTTGTACTCGGAAATCTCAGATGGAACAGACTGAAGATTAACGATTCTAATAAACATCGGTATGTCCACCGGCGATACGGTATCTCCGTAGCCCGACCGGTAGGCCACCCAAAATCGATTCCCTGTAAATCCTTTTTGGTCACTAACCATGGACAATTCAATTGCGACATGGAATGGTTCCTGCCTGGTTGCGGGTATTTGACGAGGTACTAGCCACGAATGTATATAGAGCGCACCCGCCAACCCCATGCTTGCCCACGCCCCAAAGCCACACCACACAGCAACCACTGGTTTTTCTTTCAGAAAGTAGAACAGCAGGGCCAAGAAAACAGCGAAAAGAAAAACGGAGGCAATTTGAAAACCCAAGCCCGTAAAAAGTTCAACCATAGATCCACTCCTATCATGTTGTTTGGGCTTTTTCTGGTTTTTGGCTGCGGAATTGTTGTTGGCGTCTTTCTTACGCTTTCGGCGTTTTTTCGCCATTGAGCCCTCGTGGCTTCGGGCCTTTCTTGGGAAATAGTTTGAACAGTGTAGCACGAGATGGCCGCGCACGTTACTGACCTTATGTGGACGATAGATGAGCCTTTGACTTGAACTTAGTTAGGGATCTCCGGACAGGTTGCACTGAGATGCAGCAGGAGGGGGAGGGCGAAGGGAGGGCGTAGCCCGACCGAAGCCCTCCCCCTCCTGAAGGGCGCTCACGGGGTCTCCGGTGGTAGGATTTGGGTTTTCGCAAGGAACTCAATTCTTACCGTAAAGGAGACGCACCATGAACACCCGTGAGAAGCTTATCAAGGCCCGGCTGGGGATGCTAGCCCTGGCCGAGGAATTACAGAACATCAGTCTGGCCTGTCGGCGAGCCGGCATTAGCCGCAGTCACTTTTATGAAATCAAGGAAGCCTTCGAGAAGTTTGGCGCCGAGGGCTTGGCTCCCCGCACGCGCCGGCGGCCGCGCCTGCCGAACCAGACGCCGCCCGAGCTCGAGCAGAAGATTTTGGAGATGACCGAACGCTACCCCACCTTCAGCTATCTGCGCATCAGCCAGCAACTGCGGCTGGTGGGCATCGGCGTTTCACCCTCGGCGGTGCGCTACGTCTGGCAGCGTCACGGGCTCACGCTCCGCTACCAACGCCTGCTGTGGTTGGAACAGAAGACAGCGGCGCGGGGCGGCGTGCTGACCGAGTCCCAGCTCCGCCTGCTGCGCCGCCATCGCGGCAAGGTCACCGATCCCGAGCAGCACGTGGAGGCGCCGCAGCCGGGCTTCTTGCTCTGCCAGGACACCTACTTCGTGGGCACCATCAAGGGCGTGGGCAAGATCTACATGCAGAGTGTCGTCGATGCGCACTGCTCGCTGGGCTTCGGGAAGCTGTATCTGTCGAAGGTCCCCATGACGGCCGTCGACGTGCTCCACGACCGCGTGCTGCCCTTCTACGAGGAGCACCAGGTCGAGGTCCAGCACCTGCTCACCGACAACGGGCGGGAATTCTGTGGCCGGGCCGTACAGCATCCCTTCGAGCTGTTCCTGGCCATCAGTCAGATCGAACACCGGCGGACCGACGTCGCTTCCCCGCAAACGAACGGCTTCTGCGAACGGTTCCACCGCACGGTGAAGGAAGAGTTCTTCCAGGTGGCGTTCCGCAAGACCCTCTATGAAAGCCTTGACCAGTTACAGGGGGACTTGGATCGCTACCTGGAGTTCTATAACCGGGAGCGCGCCCATCAGGGCTACCGCACGCAAGGACGTACCCCCTATCAGGCCTTCTGCGACGGGGTGAAGACGATGGAGGAAGTGAAGAAGATGGAGGAAGTCAAAACGATGTCGGAAGAACCAAAACTCTCGCCCCAG
>Ga0315280_10005717_pt1 | contig 17586 bp, 13 predicted proteins | sample YL17G06_40_MG_FD_203697 | JGI IMG/M metagenome (GOLD analysis project Ga0315280, IMG submission 203697) | Sediment microbial communities from Yellowstone Lake, YNP, Wyoming, USA - YL17G06_40 | ecosystem: Environmental > Aquatic > Freshwater > Lake > Sediment | place: USA: Wyoming | collected...
TGGATTCGTGGAATCAACATAAGAATCAGCAATGGGATACAACTTATAGGAAGCTGAATTCACTGGTAACACAAGGAAAGAAGAAAACATTATAGAAACTATTATCATCACAATAGCTAGATATTTCGTACTAGCCAAACGTAACCTCAATAGTCTCCCTTCTCCCTCGGCACTAATAATTGCAACTTGGAACTTTTTAAGGCTTCTGGAATTAAGTTCTATGTCTAGTGTACTGCTTGCATTTGGAAAACACTACATCATCTACGAATAACGCTCCAAAAATCTATCCTTGAATTTTAGTTTGTCCCTGATAAAATTCCAAAGGGAAAATAGCTTTATTTAATAGAAGCCATTATTTCTTAGGTTTGCACTATGCCTAGAAGGATTATTTTCGAAGCCGTTATTCTTATGCTTTTAATAGTGGCAATCGGCATTAAATACAACGAAATTGCAGTAGCAACCCCGGGCACAATTGTTGTTCCAAGCCCTGGATATGAAACCATACAAAAAGCCATAAACGCTGCAAACACTGGAGACATAATAAGAGTATCTGCAGGAATATATAAAGAAAACTTGCTTGTAAATAAGACCGTTTCTATTATTGGTGAGAACGCTTCAACTACGATTATTGACGGCGGCAAAGTAGGAAACGTTGTTACTATACTATCACCTTATGTTGTGATTGATGGGTTTACGGTGCAAAATGGAAAGAGTGAAGTGTACCCCTATTGGGGGATATCTGTCTATATGTGTAATTCAGCCACAATTAAAAACAATATATTAAGGAACAATTACTACGGTGTGCAATTAACTAGATCAAATAAGAGCAGAATTTTTAACAATTTGATCTTGAACAATTCTTATGCAGGAATTTACATTCATGACAATGCTTCAAATAACGTTTTCTTCGAAAATGATGTACAGAACAATCCGGTTTATGGTTTATGGAGCCAAAATTCTCAGTCAAACATTTTCTATCATAACAACTTTATAAACAATACATATCAAACTGGAATTTTTAATTCTCCCACTATTTTGGATGATGGTGCAGAAGGTAACTATTGGAGTGATTATAAAGGAGTAGATGCGAATCCTCGAGATGGAATAGCAGATTCGAAGTATTTAGGAGATAACTATCCTTTGATGGGCGTGTTTAAGAATTTCACGTTCACCTATAAATCGCAAACATACTTCCTATCCACCATCTGCAATTCTACAGTCTCAAACTTTCAATTCGACGAATCGCACAGAAAAATAAGCTTTAACGTTTCAGGACAGAATGCCACCAGAGGCTTCTGTAGAATCGCCACATTCATTAATCATACTGTCTTGGTAGATGATAATGCTCCATCTTACTTTCGAAATTGGACAATTTCACAAAAGGTTTACAGTTACTTTATATATGAACATACAAATGCTTCACGGGAGGTGACGATAGGATTGAAGTTTCCTGAGGATAGGGGTTCTTCACCATTTCCAATTATGGAGATGGTTGTCATAGTAACTATTCTAATAGTAGTCATGTCAACTATACTTGTTTTAACGATGAGGAAGAAGAAAAAGGGAAGATAAAACAATTCTTAAGACCTGGCTTTCATGCATTTTAAGGGATTATTGTGAATATTGCGGAAACTTCTGGACAATAGGGCACACCACTTGTTATAGGTAAGTGAGTGTAAGCATTCGCATATGTCACTGCACCGCCAATGTAAGCCCATTTGGGAATTTGAATATAGAGTAAAAAGATCACAGAAGTGCCTGAGAGTATTGTCAAACTGGACAAAACGATGTGACCGATAGGCACGCCGTTCTCATCATAAACCACAACCGTGAAAGTGGCAGATTTTGAAACAAAAGCAATGTTTCTTGCAGTGACATTGAAGCACACATGATCGCTTCTCGCAAAGACAGATTGAGGCGTACCTGACGCGTTGACTATGTTAACACTCAATATTTCTACTATCCAGCCGACTCTGAAAGTGAGTGTATCATTTGCAATTCTTCCTAGAATCTCGACTGTTCCATATACCGTGTATATGCCAAATGTTGCATTTGAGGCTAACCTAAAGGCGGTTACAGCTATTCCATATTGGTCAGTTGTGTTCATTCTGTAAGCAATTGTCTGCCCTGCTGGATCCTTCAATTCAAAGGCTACAAACTTGTATTCTATGGGTTGACAGTTATAGTGTGCTTCACCGTAAAGAATTACCTCTTCCTGAGGCGCAAAAGCATCGCTAGGTTGATTAGGTCCCTTGCCGCTGTATGGTTCGGGATGCTGATTGTAAATATCCAAGAATGGACCAGAGATTTTGAATGTAAGGGTGTCGTTCACTGTTTTTTCAGAGACAGAAGCAATTGCAAAAGTGGTCCATATTCCAAAAATTTCGGGCAAGCAATCTCCGCGTATCGTGAAGGTTATTCTAGCTAATCCATTTGCATCTGTCATGTTGCTTCTTATAAGAATTATCTCGCCAAGCGCATTTCTTACCTCGAAGCCCACCAACTTGTATTTTACTGGATCTCCGTATGTCAGCAAAGCTGTTAATTCCACCATCTCTCCAGGTGCGAAGTCTGCGCTTGGTTCTGATGGCCCATATCCGCCTTTCTGGTTATATAGGTCAATTGAGAGTTCAGTTGATGCGATGCCTATGAAATTCTCTTTGGCTAGTGAAGTTGGAGCCTGAACTATCTCTAGAAAAGCGGCACAGATAATGAAGATGAGATAGAGGCACTTTATCTTCTTACTTTTGAGAAGATCTCCAGTTATTCGTGTGAAGAGTGCATGCTTTCTCATTCTTATTTCGACCTTACAAAGAACTGTGTTGATTTTTCTGGACAGTAAGGAACTCCGCCTAGTTTTGGCAGATCTGTGTAGGCATTCGCGTACAGTACGGCATTTCCTACGAAGCTCCATTGTGGGATCGTTAATTTGAGTAATAAATCGAACTCGTGTATGCCAGGAGGCACCGTCACTCCAATATATGAGGCGCCGATTAATTGACCTCTTTCGTCGATTATGCTGTTGGTTAAGGTTGCATTTTTTGTGGTGTATGCAATGTTTTTTATCTTTATGCTGAAGTATATGTCTTCGCCGTAGAAGAAATCTATCTTTGGATTACCGTTTTGATCAGCTGTGGAGACTTCTATTATTTCTAGTAGCCAGCCAACTTTGAAAGGCATCGTGTCATTGGCCATTCTTCCAGATACCTCAACTGTAGCTATAGCTGTGTATGTTCCAAAAGGTGCATCTGATGCTAACGTGAAGTTTATTTCTGCTATCCCGTACTGATCTGTGAAGTCGCTTCTGGAAACAATTGTGATATTGTTTGGATCATTTACTATGAATGTGACTTGTTTGTATTCTGTTGGTTCATAGTTATATGTGACCTCAGCATATAGAAATATTTTTGATTGCGGTGCAAAGGCATCGCAGGGCATATTTGGACCCTTACCACTAAACGGTTCTGGGTGCTGACTGTAAAGGTCAATTGTGAGTTTGTAGAGCAAAACCTTTACGGGTTTTGATGTCGAGTTGGTTTGTTGATCGTTGTCTTTGACAGTCAGGGTTACAGTGAAGGTGCCGGCACTGGTGAAGGTATGTATTGTGATAGGATCGGTTTCTTCGATGATTGGTGTGCCGTCGCCGAAGTTCCATTTGTAGCTAATGATTATTCCGTCTGGGTCGTAGCTTTTCGAGGCGTTGAAGGTTGCTGGTTGGTTTATGATGGGTTCTGACGGCGTGTATGTGAATATTGCGACTGGAAACTTTCCTGGAATTGGAGTCCATGGATGCATAAGTGGATACCAATCTAAACCAAACCAAGATACTCCAGCAACTTGGGAATGCGGTATTCTAGTGTCACCTATACCATCGTTTGCAGTTCTTGGTTCACCCCATCTGCCAACGCCAGTTCCGTCGTCAACTCCTGTGTAGTCGCTCCAGTAGTTTCCTTTCGCACCTGGGTTCATGTTGGTATCCCACAGGTTTGCGGTTAATACGCAGTTATATTTTTCTACTTGGATGGTATTTTCGATGAAGTTATTGCAGTAGAATTGGTTTTGGCTACAGTTCCACATGTAGACTCCATACTTGTTGTGAATCATAGTATTACCTTTAATGAGACATTTGTAAGAGTATGAAAAACGGATGGCGTACTCTATGCTTGATTCTATTCTGTTGAGGTACATGTATGTATAATTTGCATATTCGAGAAGAAAACCGTATTTGCTGTTTGTCAGAATGTTGCCTGTTACGTTATCGTGTTCTGAGCGTGCATAAAGATTTATGCCGTAGTAAATGGAGCCGTTCACTTGGTTATCCGCGACTATGTTGTAGTCAGAGTCGTATAGTCTTATGCCGTAGTAGTTACAGTTCAGAGTGTTGTTTGTAACGGAGCTACTGCCACAGAGACCAAGATATATTCCAGTGTTAGTGTTAAATATGGTGTTATCAGTTATTATGATATTGCTTAGGGCTGTATAAGATTTAGCCACCCAGATTCCATGCTGAGTCCCGTCGCTTTGAACGGTGAAACCCATCATTTTGACACTGTTGACTGTGATGTCAACAACTCTCGGAAGGGCTGATTTTCCAGTTATAATCGAAGCACGATTAGCCCCCTTTAATATTACGGATTTGTTCACAACAACGTATTCGGGGTATGTTCCTGCTTCCACAAGAATCGTGTCGCCTGGACTAGCCGCATTTATAGCTGCCTGAATTGTAGGATAAGGGTTGGGAACTCCTCGAATGACTCCTGATGCTTCAGGTAGTTTAAAGTGGAATGCGGGGAACAATGTTAAAGCTATAATGAAAATAGTGATAACTACCTTTTTTTTCAATTGATTCCCCCTTCTCTATTTCTTATAGCTCCTTTCGAGCATATAATGTTTTTGAAATTAGACTCTATCTTTCTTTATAGCTCAGGGTGAGCGTGGCTGTTCTGAAAATTGCCAGATAAATTGAATAAGGTGTAAACATGGCAATTTGGAAGGATAAAAAGGGAGGTTATAATTTTAGGGTTTTTTTCTTTTAGGGATTGATGTATTCTCTGAGTCTTTTCGGACGAAGAATTTTTATCGAGATGACTATGGCGGCAGTTAGTATAATGAATATCGGCAGAATCATGGATGTTGGGAATTCGGGTATGACTATGACCTGTCCTGGAGCTGTAGTGTATGTTGCATTTCCTGGGGGGCTAGTATCGGTCACAAGTGCGCTTGCGTAAATCGTGATGCCGCTTTCGCCTGGAGCTGTGGCATTAAATGTGAGGTATGCAAGGTCTCCATTACCACTTGCGCTGCCTGTCACCATTAATATGCATGTCATCTCTCCTATTCTGCCTAATGTATTATTGATGTTCTTGTACAGGAATGTTGTTGAGCCAACATTCGATAGGAATGTGCCCTCTCTTGGGTTGCCTTTAAGCTTTAGCACAGCAGGGTTCCAAGATACTCTTAACATCCATTGAATAACTGCTGGTGAGTTTGTTATGTTTATGGTTATGTCGAATGTTTTGTTAATGTTGCTTTCTTGCACCACTTTAGATAATGGACTAACGCTGATGACTGTTCCATCTGCATGGGACGTGCTCAGTATAAGCATGCATAGTGCAAATGCGAATGTCAGAAGACTAAGTTTCTTCTTCAAATTTTTTCACCTTTGTTTTTTTATGTTACGCTAAACTATTTAGATTTTTCGTTCTTTGGTGGTTTAGAATTTTGCGTTACGCCTTAACATATTCTTGTCTGAACAAGTAGAGGTCCCAGTAATCTACATCTGAGTCGAAATCAAGATCTGCATTTATGTTGTACTCGCCTACGTAGATTTGCCTGAAGAGGAGGAGGTCCCACCAATCTACATCGCCGTTATCGTCAAGGTCGCCTAATCGTCTTACTCGAAACGTTGTGCTGTTGAATGTTTCTTCTCCAAGATATATTGAGGAAACATATACCGTGTAAATTCCCCAATTCACCTTTGGTGTGAGTTGTAGCGTCAAATTATAGTTTCCGTCGAGGCTAAGAGTTGTTTCAGTTCTGCTAGTTTGTGTTGTCGGTGCTTGGAGTGCGCTTCCGCTTGTTATTTGGAATGTTGCTGATTTTCCTACACAATATGGTGTTCCGCCTAGTTTCGGCCAGCCAGAATATGCGTCGGCATATACATTTGCATTTCCTATAGGGGCGTCTGTTGGGATTGGTATGGAGATTATGGTGCTAGATACTGTTTGTCCTACCAGTGTTGTTTCGATTGATGCGAGGCCAAATGGAATGTTGTTTGGATAGTAAGTATTGATGGTTATTAAGACATGATGTGGCTCAATGTCATAGTTTGACGCTGTCACTTTGAAGTAGGCAAGTGTTCCTCTCTGGAAGCCATCTTTTGGGTCACCTTTATCATCGCATGGAAGCAAGGCGTTAACGAGCACATATGAAGCTTGTGTTGGGTTTGTTCCAGTATTCACAGTTCTTATTGTTACAAGTTGATTATCTGGGCTTTCTATTTGTATGCCAACCAACCCATCTGTGGCGATTAAACCATCAAGGGTTAAATTCCCATAGATTTGAACAGCTTCATTGACTCGGTAAGCGGGTTTATCGGTTGTTACAGTTAGTTCTAAACTGGGGAAAGAGTGAACTGGTAAAATTGCAACCAAAATTATGAAAACAAAAAAAGAGGGAAATTTTCGGATGGTCAGTTACCATCCTTACAGTGTCTTGTTTATGATGAATACCGCTTCGCCTTCAGGACAGTATGGTGTGCCGCCGGAGTTTGGCCAGTCATCGAATAGGTTGACGTAGACTTTTCCAGTACCCACAAAGGCCCATGGTGGAATCTGTATCTGGTATATCGATGTCAGTCCGTCTTCTGCTGCAACTGTTATTGAGTCCCATGCTACTCCTATGGGTACGCCGCATTCATCGTAGAGTGTCATGGTGACTTTAGCATCCTTGCCCAACGGGTCGAATGAAATGTTCTGTATGTCAACTGCAACTCCCAAAAACTGCCCCTTCTTCAGTGGTGTATTGGACACGTCTACTTCTATGATTGATAGTATGTAGCCGAACAAGAACTTGCAAATATCCTTGACTTTATTTTCAGCTATGTCTACTGTGCCTACGATTGTCCAAGCGCCGAACATGTCTTCAGCGTGTGAACCTTGCCATGGAACTCTGAACGTTGTGGTTGCGATGCCGCTTGCGTCTGTAAAGGCTGTTCTAAAGTCGCGTGCTACTCCAGTCGGATCGATTATTTCGAAGGCAACTGGCTTGTATTCGACTGGTTCGTCATTGTATGTTACTTTTGCGTAGACTGTTACTTCTTCTTGTGGGCCGAAGGCGTCACTCCAAGCTGCGTGATAGCCATATGGCAGACCTGTGATTGGGTCAATGCCTGGGCCTGTGCCGCCTCTCTGTGTGTAGACGTCAATGTTTGGACCTATAGGCTTTGGTATTTGGTGTATCACGTGGGTTTCAGTGTTGTGCGCGTCTCTGAATGCTGGGTCGTTGTATGGAGCATAAGTTGGAGCTGTGGCGGGTGCTGTTGGGTCTGGTGCGTAGACGATTAGGGTTATTGCTGCGTCTCCTGGACCTTGACATATAAAGCTTGTCTGCATTTGGCTCAAGTATAGGTCAATGGAACCGTCGTTGCCAAAGTCGATTTCCCAACTGTAGGTTTGGATTGGGCAGAATTCGCCTGGGACTGGAATTGTGTCCCAACCACCAGCTGAAGCAGATGCATCCAAGTCTACTGTGTCGCCAACGTACACGAATGTGCATGTTGGTGGTGTGAATGCAGCTTCTGGTGGTGTTGGCGGTAGTGGATGCCAAATTAATTGGCCGTTGACTCTGTCGTGTGCCATTGGGTTACCATCTGAACCTACGAGTGCGCTGTCATATATTTCGATCCATGTGCCAGCGGGGTCGTAGGTGATGCCGTGTACGTGGAATGTGATGTATGCAAGGTCTCCGTTTCCGTTCGCGCTACCTTCCACCATTAATATGCATGTCATCTCTCCGATTTGGCCAGGAACAATGTTCTTGTACAGGAATGTTGTTGAGCCAACGTTCTTTAGCCATGTGCCCTCCGCTGGGTTCCCTACCAGATCGAGGAGGGATGCGTTCCATCGTATTCTAGCCATCCATTGGATGGCGCCCGGTACAGCTGGGACGTCGAAGATTTTCAGTGTGACAACAAAGTTTGTGCTTATTGGTGGGGCTGGGTCATACGTGGTTGTTCCAGTGTCGTTGAATATTATTTTCATTGCCGGCGTTGGTACTGCTGCGATTGACCCGATTGGAATTATGGCGATCATCACTGATAGGACGATTGCGAAGCTCAATAGAGTTTTTCCTTTCATTTTTTATTTTCCTCCAATTTAAGGATCAGGACCGTTACCAAGATAGCAGGCTCTGAAGCCGCCTAAGTCCATCCAGTCACATACACCGTCGAAATTGCCGAACACGAACGGCAGTCCGCTGCCTAAGTCAGCCAATGAATATGGCCATGGAATTGGTGGTTGTGGCGCATATAGATAGGCTTGTCTGAAGCCTCCTAAGTCCATCCAGTCACATGAATTGTCGAAGTGTAACCATAGGAACGGCAGTCCAGTGCCGAAATCTCCCCAGAACCACTTAATACAACAGTTGTATGACCATTTCCATCCTGCTCCGTCTTTATTTGTCTCCAAGGTGTATGCACCGCTATCTGGAAGATCGTTGACCGTAAGAGTTACGGTTTGCATGCTCTTTACGCCAAGTAATGTTCCGCTTGCGATTACTCCCCCGACAGCATCCTTGATCCTCCAGGCAATATTATGTGTGGCATCCTGGGCGTTCGTAATGGCTACGCTTACATTTTTGTCTGTGCCTATTAGAACGGCGAGTCCGCCAATTACTCCGTCAGGTGCGCCTGCTTTTCTCACCCAGTAGTCTGGGTTCTTGTTGAGTTGTGCCAAGTCCGCTTCGTTCCAGCTCACCATATACCATCCTCCTGTGCCTATTAGGCATGTTAACACGGCGCCTGGTATTGATCCTGTAGGTGTTCTTCCTGTCCAAGTCACGTAATTTGTTGCCCATGGCTTGAAGGCTGTGGCAGCAGCATAGGTTTGGAGCGATTGCCAAATAATTTGCGGGAACTCTAAGATTGCACCAGAGAAGTCAAGTGTCTTATAGTGGCCTGTTGTGTTGACGTATATGTCTATCACGTAATCGTTTATTATCGTACTACCCTTGTAGTATGACCAGAGAGTAACAAATTCTGGGAACGGTGTGCCAATGTCTGGGCAGACGTGGCATATGTAGTCTAAGTCCCACTTGATGTCTGCAGTTGTAACGTGTAAGCCATCTTGCCAGTATACGTCGTCGCGTATGTAGAACCTTATTTTCTGACCTGGAATATCTCCACCAGGTTCAGGTGAAGTCCACGGGTACTCTTCCATTTTCAGGCCAACCCAAGGCACTTCTTGTCCAGTCGTATTATCACGAGTGATCATACCTTCGATGATTGGGTCCAGAATGTCAACCTCGTAGACCCATCTGGCTTTGATGGGGCTGAGTGAGACAACGTCTCCAGAGCTTTGCCATTTCATGCTTCCTCCAGTGTCTGTACCTGTCACGCGAATAGAGCCTTTAGTGTAATAGAGTTGGTATGCGCCTGCACCGTATCCTGCTGCGTTAACCCAGTGATCGTGTCCTGGCTTGAATAGGTCGTAGTAGTCTCTTCCATAGTTGCCCATTTGTGGGACAAGGTAGAAGACCTTCCAATCGGCTAACCAGACAACTGCCCTGTAGAAGTTTACGTCATATATTATTCTAAGGTATGTGTCCGTGTGGTAGTTTATTTCTAAGGCGTCACCTGCGTATAACGTGATGTCCTTTAGAATGTGTAAGTCAGTGCCTATTAGTGTGTAGTCTAATCCTGGCACTAAGTATTCGTAGTAGACGCCTGTCTTATGGCAACGTTCAATCTTTACGTCCAGAATATCCAAAGGCTGGTTTACAGTATAGTGAGTGCTTGCGTACACATATACTTCTGGGTCTTCACCAACATTGTATGCTAGTATATCAAAGTCTTTCATCTGGAAGAACTTTATTGCCCACAGCAGTTTGTCTAGACCTGCGTTCACTAGACCTGGGTCGTTGTTTCCACCCTCAATGTCTTGATCAGATGAGAATGTATCGTATAGGTAGTCTGGGTTGCGAGCGGTAAAGCTACCACACAGGTAGAATATGTCGTGCTCACGTTGGTACCAGACTATGTTTATCATGTCGCCTGAAGCTGCCATATTCTCAGCGTGGAACAAAGTGAGTGGGTCAGCGAGTCCATCATTGTTGTCACCTGTGAAGAAGCTGTTCCACTTCTTACAGTGCCTTGACACGAATTCAATAGACACAGTCGCAGGAGGCGCCATAACAAATATTCCTCTGCTACCATCAGTGCCTACAACTCGACCGCTGCCAGGACTTAAAGCATTCTTGCCTGCAACAAGCTTCATGCCGTTTGGACAGTACCATGTCCAGTATGTTCTATCGGCTTCGTGACCAACAGGCTTGTTCACAGTGAATCCGTTCTCTAAGAGTATGTCTTCAGCATAAGCCCAGTCTTCACTGAACTCCAGAATGTATGGGTTACGCCATTCACCGAATCCTGGCGGCATTGGGAAATCGTTCCTTACAACGATGTAACTCATCAAGTCCCAACACCAACTTGTCCTTTCACAGCCAATAATGTAACCCAAAGCAAGCCTGAAGCTGCTTTCGTTCAGTGGATAAAGCGAATCTCCTGGTCTTCGACCGTGGTACTCGGTATACATTGTTGTCCACGGTGGCACAACATCCCTGCAGTTGAAGCCAAAGTAGCAATAGTGCAAGCCACCACCAGAGTGAGTGGTGGTCCAGCCAGCATCTACAAGAGCATTAACATCGCTAGTCGAAGTTGCGCCCAAGAAGATATCAATCTTACACTCTAAAGCCATTGTTCGCGCAGTCGCTGCAGGCCAAGCCTCAACATAGTACATAGTATCCAATCGTGGAAAATCCCACGTAGTCGTTTGAATTTGAGGTTTACTAGACCAGCTAAATCCAACATATATTGAATTCAATAGAACAAATGCCAATAGTAGTATCGCTATCTTAACAAATTTACTTCTATGCAATTTTTCTTCTCCTTTCTCGATTTATCAGCGAATAAAAAAGGGGGCGTGGCGATATAAAAGGTTTATGGAATAATCTTCCATTGCAAACTTGAATCGAATGAAATATCTAATTAAAATCTAGCATAGACGAAACGTTCAACACCCCAAAAAAACTTGAAGAAAACGAAATTGCGAATGGAAAAACATTAGCGAATGCCGAATTTCTGACATGATTTAGCTCAGAAAAACATATATCGTTAGCCTTAAATATTCCTTAACTCTCCTTAAAACCTGTGGTCAACCATGACTTTGAGAACTTACATATTGAAGAGAGTGGCAATTTCAATATTTATCCTCTGGTTGGTGGCTTCCCTTAACTTCGTAATTTTCGCTTCCTCTAAAGGAGACCCTGTGAGGTTCATTCAAAGGGGTGGCTCAACAACCATGACACAGGCACAAAGAACATTGCTGGCTGAAGCTTATGGCATGAACGATACACTAGTGGGCAAATATTTAAAGTCTTTAAGAAACCAGTTTACGTTTGGAATTGTTCCCCCATACTTCGGCTGGTCTATTCAAACTGGAACATGGGTGGCCGAGGGTTTATGGTGGCGCCTTGCTATAACAGTTTTCCTGCTTGGAAGCGCACTCATAGGGAGAATAATTTTGGGCATCCCTACGGGGATCTTTGCAGCTTCTAGAAGAGGAAGCAAAATTGACGTAGGAGTCGTAACAGCCTCGCTTTTCACATATGGTGTTCCAGCCTTCTTCACCCAATTAATGGCAGTGTTCATATTTTCTTTTATACTTGTCCATTATGGCATATTCGTTGTCCCGATCACCGCTCCGATTGATGCACAACAACTCGCAACTCTTTCTGGTTTATCATTGTATGTACAGATTGCATGGCACATGACTTTGCCAATCATCACATTAGTTCTAGTTGGATTTGGGGCATGGGCTCTATACATTAGGAATATGTTGATTGATGCGCTAACTCAAGATTATATAGCTACAGCCCGTGCAAAGGGTCTAAGCGAGAGAACAATATTATACAAACACGCCTTCAGAAGCATCCTTCCTTCAGTCGCCACGCTGATAACATTGGCAATACCTGGCGTAGTCACAGGAGCCATAATAACTGAGAGCATATTTAGAATAGAGGGAATCGGAACATGGTACATAAACGCTCTACAGGATACCGTAGCCGACTACGCTGTAGCCCAAGCAGTTCTCTTCGTGTACGCAGCCCTCGTCATACTATGCAACTTAATAGCAGATCTCCTCTACGGCATTTTAGACCCAAGAATACGCGTAGGCATGAGACGCTGAGGCAAAAAATATGTCGATAAGAAGAAAAATTTGGGAGAGAAGAATCAGAAATTTCTGGGAAGACTTTTCACACAACAAAATCGGATTACTAGGCTTAGCAATAATAATGATGTACGTCATAGTAGCTTTCATAACACCAGTTTTAGCACCCGTTAATCCAGAGACTTCTATGGTAGCAAACCAATATGCATACCCTGAATGGTATGCAACGCTTGTCCCATCCCTGCGTAATCTTCCAAGAACGACAGATGCAGTCTTAAGCTGGACACTTCAAAATGAATCTAGCGCGCTAGAGCTCGCGCGCGTTACAGTTCAAACAATGAACGATACTCTCTGGATAAAGTATAATAACGGAACAACACAAGTCCAACTTCTATTCACTGCAAAATGGAATTATTCATGGGATCAGCCAAGAGCCTTCGACCTTAAACTTGCTTATGGAGCCGACCCTGGCAGAGGAACAACCTCGTACGCGCTTGAACTCAAGTTGACAACACCAAGCGGAGCAAACAAATCTTCTTCCCTCTGGGACGACACATTTCCCATCTGGGATTCATACTGGTGGAGATACCAAATCTATAATAAACAACCTCCAATACGATATGATCAAATACGCACAACGATAGGCTATAGTTCCTGGCCTTTCCTAAAGTCTAAAACAAACGCTAGCTTCGACATGAGTCCCAACCACTTATTTGGCAGATTAGGATACAGCGACCCCGTAAGTATAGTTAATTTCTATCAAGGAATGCTTAAGGATGTTTTTGGGCCGCCAGGAGAATTCACATTCAAGATGTACGTGACCATAAAACCCATAGCTGCAACGAACACAACATGCACAATAAACCTATCAAAACTCAGCCTTCATATTCCAGGCCTTGTTTACGGTCTACTCGGAACCCAGGTTTTCGGATGCGACTGTTGGTCACGCTTAATTTATGGTGTCAGAGTATCCCTCGCAGTTGGACTTGTGGCTGCACTTCTCTCAACATCTCTTGGCATCCTCGTAGGAGTTGTAGCAGGATTCATGGGTGGAACCATTGATGAAGTTCTAATGAGATTTGTAGATATATTGATATGTCTGCCAGCATTGCCAATATTAATAGTGTTAGTAGCGCTTTTCGGAAAAAGCATATGGTACATAGTTCTCATCATAGCCGTTTTTGGATGGCAAGGTCTAGCAAGGATGATAAGAGCTCAAACCCTCTCCATCAGGGAAATGTCATTCATCGAATGCGCACAAGCCTCAGGCGGCTCCAAATCATACATCATGACAAGACACGTAATACCAAACATTATGCCGATAGCCCTAGCAGACATGGTCCTAAGCATTCCAGGAGCCATAGTCCTCGAAGCTGCGCTTAGCTTCATAGGATTTGGAGACCCCACCACTCCAACATGGGGAAGAGAATTCAACCTAGCCTACAACGTAGGATCAGGATTCAGTGACTTCATATGGTGGTGGGTTATTCCACCAGGAATAGCTATCACACTCCTTTGCCTCGCATTCGTATTTGTTTCACATGCCATCGACGAGATCGTGAATCCGAGATTGAGGAGAAGGCGATAAATGGAAATACTTGATGTCGAAAACTTGAAAATGTACTTTCTAACATTGAGAGGCTGGGTTAAAGCCGTAGACGATGTCAGCTTCACGTTGGAAAAAGGAGATACCCTTGGACTTGCTGGCGAATCTGGCTGCGGAAAAACAAGCACTGCATTATGCGTGCTAAGACTCTTACCCAGAAATGGAAAGATATTCAGTGGAAAAATCAACTTTGAGGGAAAAGACATATTAAAACTTGGCGAAAAAGAACTTCGCCGAGAAATTAGATGGAAAAAGATTTCTACAATATTTCAAGGGGCCATGAACGCTCTTCACCCCACCACAAAGGTCGGAGAACAAATAATTGAATCTATCACTGCCCATGAAAACATCAGTAAAAAGGAAGCAAAAAAAAGAGCCGAAAGTCTACTTGACCTTGTAGGAATAGGAGCATCAAGAATAGACCGCTATCCACACGAACTCAGTGGAGGCTTGAAACAGCGCGTAATAATAGCAATGTCTCTTGCATGTAACCCCGACCTTGTTATTGCAGACGAGCCTACAACTGCACTAGACGTTATCATAGAAGCTCAAGTGCTAAAAGTTATGAAAGACCTGCAACACAAGCTAAACCTTTCCATGATATTAATATCACACGACCTCTCGATGATAGCTGAAACCTGCAACAAAGTGGCTATAATGTACGCAGGCAAAATTGTGGAGCAAGGAGACACAGCATCCCTTTACAAGGAACCCTTACACCCATACACACAAAAATTGGTATCAGCCTTCCCAAGCATAATAGGACCCAAAACAGAATTATCATCCATACACGGATTCCCCCCAGACCTTCTTAACCCACCACCAGGATGCAGATTCCACCCGAGATGTGATTACGCCATGGATGTCTGTAGAAAGGTGGAACCCCCAACAGTTTTCGTTGGAAACATAAATCACGGCGTAGCATGTCACTTAATAAGCGGTGAAAAATCATGACAGAAATACCCATAAAAGCGGAACATCTAACGAAACACTTCGCGATAAAAACAGGCTTTTTCAAAACATTACTATCCAAGGAAAACCCAGTAGTCCATGCTGTCGATGACATAAGTTTCCAAATAAATGGAGAAGAAATTTTCGGACTTGTTGGCGAAAGTGGCTGTGGAAAAACAACCACTGGAAAATTGCTACTTAGACTACTCCAACCTACATCAGGCAGAATCTACTTCAAAGGTAAAGACATGACTAATCTCACTGATCAAGAAATGAGGAAAACGCGGCAAAAAATACAAGTGATTTTTCAAGACCCATATGAGTCACTAAACCCAAGAATGAGTGTTTACGACATAATATCCGAACCTATCCATGTCCAAAAAGCGGCAAGGACCTTAGAAGAAGTAAAAGAAAGAGTAACGAAAGTGATGGAAGACATGGATTTAGTTCCACCTGAAGAGTTTCTCTACAGATTTCCTCACGAGCTTAGCGGCGGACAAAGACAAAGAGTGGCCATAGCAAGAGCTTTCATACTACAACCTGAATTTATTGTAGCAGATGAACCAGTATCCATGCTTGACGCCTCTATTAGAAGCGAAGTGGCAAAACTAATCTTGAGCCTTGTAGAAAAGTTTCACATATCGTTCCTTTACATAACACATGACATAGCTCTTTCTCGTTATATGTGCAATCGCATTGCAGTAATGTATCTTGGGAAGATCGTGGAAATGGGCCAAACGGACGATGTGATACAACACCCATTTCACCCCTACACTGAAGCCTTAATTGCGGCTGTGCCAGTCCCCGATCCAACAGTGAAACGAACTGAAATAGTTCTTAAAGGTGAAATACCAAGCGCTGTTAATCCGCCATCAGGATGCAGGTTCCATACAAGATGTATGTATGCTCAAGACATTTGCAAGAAAGAAGAACCCAAATTAGTCGACTCTGGAAAGAATAGATACTTTGCATGTTATTTTCCTTTAGGAAAATGATAATAAACGATGTAGGTAACTAGAATATTTCATCCTAATTGATTTTTTCGTGCTGAGTAGACGTATAAAATTATCTCAGGAATGTTGACGGCTGGCACGTAGCTAGTAATGCATATGAGCCACCATAAGGGTGATAAAAACATTAATAGTATAAGTGGCACAAAAAGCGCTAGGATTGCTAGACCTACAAGTATCATGAAGCTCCATTTCAAGTGCCTTCTAGAAATTTGCTCCTCACCCTCAACAGAGTAGGTTTCTGGTGAGCTATGATCCCGTAAGAAGTATAGATAGAATTTCAACATCAGAATCGCTGCTGTAAAAAGGGAAGTAAATGCGAAGTATAATAGCAGCGCAAGAGGGCCTCCCTCACCTAACATAAAAACGGCGAAAATAATGGCGATTGCAGACATCGCAAGACTTGCATAAACCCATCTCTTTCCAAAAGGATACTCAAAGCTTCTTTTTTTAGAAAAACTCATGAACCAGCCTCCTCTTTTTCAAGATAAAATGTGTAGGTTCCAATTCCAGTTAATGGAACATTATACACCATGAATTGCAGCTTTATAGACCAATGCTTAGAAGATGCCATGGGAACCAGATCACTAGCAACATTTCCAAGTTCAATCGGTACTTGCACGGCAGAAAATGGCGGCAACTGAACAGGGTTCGAATATCTTATTAAGGTGGCCGGAGCGTAGGAAAGCGTCAACGCTCGTCCATTCAAGTAAACAAATGCTGCAGCATACACCAGTTCGACGGCGAATTTAGAAGGATTACCAAACAAGAAGTATAGTTTTAGCGATGTCTTTCCAACCAAGCGTGTGACGTCAATATTTGAAATAGACACATTCAAGAGACGTGCAACATCATATGCCCCAAAAATAAGATATACATTGTAAGATACTGATGAGATAGACGCAATAGTAACCAAAATATAAGCTATTGTGATTACTCTTCGGATTGACATCATTATTATCCTAACAATAGTTATCAGACAAATTTATTAATTTGTCTATGCGTCATACACCTTAACTCAACCTAAATGAGGGCTATGATGAAAAAAAGACTGTTCTTCAAATTACTCGCACTTGTTTTACTCATAAGCTGTATCCTTGCTTACGTGCTATTGTTCATTTGGAAAATAGAATATTATACTAGCCTTGCAGTAGCGCTGATTTTTCCTTCTCTTGTTGCTGTATGCGGCACATTTATGACGCGCATCAAGGATCGCAGAAGATTTTTAAGAGAATCCTTGATTGTGCTCGCTTCATGTGTTAATTATGGTTGTGTTTTTTTATTGACCGTTCTCTTCCATTTTGATATCAGCATCTTTCTAGTTATTGTGACGGCCCTGAGCTTTTTTGTTAGCATTCTTATCCTAAACGTAGGAAGAAGCATAGGTTACATATGCTTTTCATCAGTTACAGGTGCCGTTATTTGTATTATAGCATTGTTGTCACCGCCTCTAGCATACGGACAAATGTGGGCAGTGAATTACGCCCTCGAAGCAGCTATTCAACCTGTCATAAGGCTACTTCTTTTTGGCATTGTCTTTTCATTTGTTGGAGCGATAGTTGGTAGCTTTGTG
>Ga0315280_10005718_pt1 | contig 17583 bp, 10 predicted proteins | sample YL17G06_40_MG_FD_203697 | JGI IMG/M metagenome (GOLD analysis project Ga0315280, IMG submission 203697) | Sediment microbial communities from Yellowstone Lake, YNP, Wyoming, USA - YL17G06_40 | ecosystem: Environmental > Aquatic > Freshwater > Lake > Sediment | place: USA: Wyoming | collected...
GGCCAGCGGGTTCTTGATTTCGTGGGCCAGGCCGGCGGCCAGCTCGCCGATGGACGCCAGGTGCGCCGCCTGCTGCAGGTGGATGTTATGCAGGTGCTCGCACTGCTGGCAGTTCTCGCGAAGCTGGCGCACCATGTCGTTGAAGTCGGTGCCCAGCTCGCCGATTTCGTCCCGGCGGTTGGCGAAACCGACCGCAACGCGCCAATCGCCCCGGCGGGCGCGGGAGATCTTGTGACGCAACTCCAGCACCGGCTGGTGCACCAGCACCCGCAGCACGCCCAGCACCACCAGCGTCAGCAGCACCATCCAGGTGGCAGCCACGGTGATGATGTGCCGTCGGGTGGCGTCCAGCATGGCCAGCGCTTCGCTTTCATCCAACTCAATGGCCAGCACCCGGGCCAGCGCCGGCGGCCCCACCGGGCTGACCGCCACCATCTGGTAGCGCCCGGAGCGCCGGATGGCCGGGGAGCGCTTCCGGGCCTCCCGAGCCAGCGCCCGAATCTCCGGCGATGTCGGCCGTCCCTCATCCTCCATAGCCGAGCTGTGAAGGACGTTGCCGTCGGCATCCAACAGGGTAAGCTTGGCCCCCATGGTGTCCGACAGCAGCGACAACCGTTCATGGAGTTGCTCGACCGGCGTAGTGGGGTTTTTTACCAGCCCGGACAGCGAGTGCTCGGCCAGCAGGCCGTAGATTTCACCCTCCCGGAGCATGTTCTGCTCCAATTCGCGCCGTTGCACCGCGAGGGCATCGTAGGTGAGCAGAAAAATACCCAACAATAGCGTCCCAACCAGCGGGACGATCACCTTCCATCGCCACGAGATTCGGCCGATGAAGTAGGGAAGACGCACAGATAGAGATTAGCAGGTCCGTCACCAAGGGGGAAGCCAACATTTTCAGATAGTTGAGGCGTGAATTTGATGGGTGTTTTCGCCCAATAGCCCGCGCTGCGTGTTTGCACCCACTTTGGAGGGATCCACAGATTTCACAGATCCTATGGGACAGAATGTCAGTCCCGGCCTGTGTGGACTTCTCGTCGCTGCGCTGCAACCGAGCCGTCCGCGGTGGCGGACGGCTCTCTCGCGGTCCTGATTTTCCTGTTGACAATCGACAGGAGCGGCCCGCATACTTCCTGTTGATCATCTAAAGGAGCGCCATGAAGCAGCCGAAGTCCGACGTCTTGCAGGGCACGCTCGACCTGCTGGTGCTCAAAACGCTGAACACCATGGGCCCCATGCACGGCTGGGGGATCGCCCAGCGAATTCAGCAGGTATCGGAAGACATGCTGCGGTTGAACCAGGGCACGCTGTATCCGGCGCTGTTGCGGTTGCAGCAACGCGGCTGGATCACCGCCAAATGGGGCGTTTCCGACAACAACCGGAAGGCGAAGTACTACTCCATCACCAAAGCCGGCCGCAAGCAGCTCGATCAGGAAGCAGAGGGCTGGCAGCGGATGGTGGCCGTGATCAATCGCGTGCTGGAAGGCGCGTAAGACCGTTGCGGATTTCGGATTTCGGAATGCGGCTTGTACTTCGATGTTGCGACCGTACCTAGATCGGCTCTGGTCGTTGCTTCGCGGTGAGCGCGGGCTGGACGAGGAACTTCGCTTCCATGTGGAGAAGCAGACCGAGGCGAACGTTGCGAAGGGCATGGCGCCGGAGGAGGCGCGGCGGCAGGCACTGGTGGCCCTGGGCGGCATCGACAAGACGCGCGAGGAGTACCGCGACGCCCTCGGCTTTCGCCTGCTCTCCGATTTCGCCCAGGACGTCCGCTACGCGTTGCGCCAGATGCGCCGCTCGCCCGGCTTCACCATGGTCGCGGTGCTGACCCTGGCCCTGGGCATCGGCGCGAATAGCGGCATCTTCAGCGCAGTGAACGCCGTGGTGCTCCATCCGCTCCCCTTTCCGCACCTCAACGAGATCGTCACCGTATGGGAACTAGCGCCCAACGCCCTCGACGAACAGGATCGCACCTCGTTCGCCAATTTTCTCGACTGGAAGCAACAGGCGCGCGCTTTCCGCGACATGGCAGCCTATCGTGGCGCCTGGAGGAACCTGACGGGACAGGGCGAGCCGCTTGTCCTGCGCGCCTGCTGGGTTACGCCCGAGTTCCTTCCCCTGCTCGAGAGTAAGCCGCTCCTGGGTCGGGAGTTTTCGGCCGAGGAATCGCAACGCGGAAACGAGCGGGTGGCGATCATCAGCTACGGCTTCTGGCGGGAGAATCTCGGCGCCCCACAGGAGGTGATTGGCCGATCGTTAACCCTGAACGAACGCAACTACGCGATCATCGGGGTAATGCCCGCGGAATTCGATTTCCCGCTGGGCACGCAAGTCTGGTTGCCGCTGGCGCCCACACCGGAGCAAATCGAGCAGCGCGGTGAGCGCGAGCTTGTGGTCCTCGGCCGCCTGGCGCCCGGCGTTTCACTGGCCGCGGCCGGCGCCGAGATGTCGGCGCTACACGCCCGGCTGGCACGGCAGTATCCCTTTTACAATGCCGGCCGCGACGTGCGACTCATGCCGTTGCGCGAATACGTCTCCTACGGCAAGCGGCGGTTCATTCTGGTGCTAATGGCCGCGGCTGTCTTCGTGCTGTTGCTGGCCTGCGCCAACGTCGCCAACCTGCAAGTGGCGCGGGCGGCCGCTCGCCAGAAAGAAATCGCGGTGCGCACGGCCCTCGGCGCCGGCCGCCTTCGCGTCATCCGCCAGCTTCTTACCGAGAGCCTGGTGCTGTCCTTGATTGGCGCGCTGGTGGGCCTGCTGTTCGCCTCCTGGATGATCAACTACATGAAGAACAGCGTCCCGCCCGACATCGCCCGCCACGTGGCCGCCCTCAAGCAGGTGAGAATCAATGGCCCCGTCCTACTCTTCACCCTGTTTGTTGCCGCTCTGGCGGCCATGGTGTCCGGTCTGGCGGCCGCGCTCCACGCTGCCAGCCCGAACCTCAGCCAAACGTTGCGAGAGAGCAGCGGCACGCTGACACCAGGCAGCGGGCGCAGCCGCCTGCGGTCCTTGCTGGTGGTGTCAGAAGTAGCACTTGCCATTGTCCTGCTGATCGGCGCCGGGCTGATGGCCAAGGGCTTCCGGCGACTGGCGGACACCTATCTCGGATTCGACTCCTCGAACCTGCTCACCATGCGGGTGGCGCTACCCGAGTCACGCTACCGTGAGGCATACCAGTTAGCCGCCTTCTTCGAACGGGTTTTGCTGCGCGCGCAGGCGCTTTCCGGCGTTCGGTCGGCTGCGGCCGTCAGCGACTTGCCGGCGCTCGGCAGCAGCACCTCTTCGACCATCATCATCGACGGCAGGCCCGCGCCACGGCCGGGCGACCACTGGCAAGCCGAATTCCGGTATGTCAGCGAAGGTTATTTCCGAACCTTGCGCATCCCCCTGCTGCGCGGGCGGTCTCTGGAGGCTGGGGATCGCTCGGGCGCGCGCCGGGCGGCGGTGATCAGCGAGTCGATGGCGCGCCGGTTTTGGCCGGGCCAGAATCCGCTGGAACAGCGCCTCCGCCGCAGCGGCTCCGCCGACTGGTTCACCGTGGTGGGCGTGGCGGCCGACGTGCAGCACGACTGGCTGCAGGTCGAAAGGCGGCCCACGGTCTACCTTCCTTATTTGCAGGCGCCGGAGGCCAGGATGTTCCTTGTGTTGCGCGCGGCAGACAACCCGGTTCGGCTGGCGCCCGGCGTCCGCGCCGCCATCCACTCGATCGACCCTGACCTGCCCGTTTCCCAGGTGCTGACGTTTGAGCAGCAGTTGGACGATCAGAGGAGCGGCATACACCTCGTGGCCACGCAGATGATGCTGTTCGCCGCTATCGCGCTGGTGCTGGCCACCGCCGGAGTATACGCGGTGATGGCCTACTCGGTGACCCAGCGCACGCACGAGATCGGGGTACGGATGGCGCTGGGCGCCAGCCGCCGCGATGTGCTGATGATGATCATCGGCCAGGGCGGCAGGCTGCTGCTGGCCGGACTGGCGGTTGGGCTGCCGACGGCCCTGGCACTGGCCGTGCTGGCCTCCAGCTTCGTTTTCGGCGTGGTGCAGGCCGACGCCGCGACCTTCATCGCCTTTGCCGCGCTGTTGTCGGCAGTGGCGCTGCTGGCCGCCTATGTACCGGCGCGCCGCGCCGCCCGCCTCGACCCCATGACGGCGCTGCGGTACGAATGAGCAGGTGTCAGGTTTCAGGCGCCAGGTGACAGGGAGCAGTTGAATGATTCGCGAATTCATAAGGCGCATGTCGGCATTGCGGCGCAGCAAGCAAGTCGGCTGCGAACTGGATGATGAACTGCGCTTTCACGTCGAGAAGCAGACCGAGGCGAACATCGCAGCGGGGATGGCGCCGGCCGAGGCCCGGCGCCAGGCGCTGGTGGCGCTGGGCGGCATCGACAAAACCTGCGAGGAATACCGCAACGCGCTCGGCTTCCGCTTGCTGGAGGACTTGATCCGCGATCTCCGCTACGGCCTGCGGCAACTCCGCCGCTCCCCCGGGTTCAGCCTCACTGCCGTGGCCTGTCTGGCCCTGGGCGTGGGCGCCAGCACCGCTATTTACAGTGTTGTCAGCGCCGTCCTGCTGAAGCCACTTCCGTTCCGGGACTCTGCGCGCCTGGTGCGGGTCTATACGGAGTTTCCGGAATGGCCTGGCGGTGGCTTGTCCAGGTTTGCGGTATCGCCGCCGGAATTTCTCGAGCTCCGGCGCGAGGGACGCGCCTGGGACCAGATCGAAGCGTGGACAACCCTGAGCGCCCACGTAAGCTCGACCTCCGAGCCGGTGCGAATCATGGTGCCCTATGTGACCGGCGGGCTTATGAGCATGATGGGCGTCGCTCCGAAACTTGGCCGCATGATCACTCTGGAGGACGCCTCAGAGGGAGCGCCGTTCACTCTCGTACTCTCGCACGGGCTGTGGCAACAGGCGTTCGGATCAGACGCTTCTATCATCGGGCGGGATGTGTATTTCAACGACTCCAAGGCCACTATCATCGGTGTCATGCCGGCGGGATTTGAGTTTCCGCCGGGTCTCACCGAGCCGGCTGGGGCCTGGGCGCCTCTTCAACTCACGGCGGCGGACCAGAAGAAGAGGACCAATCACATGCTCTCCGTCATCGCCCGCCTCCGCCCGGGCCTCACGACGAAAGCGGCACGTTCCGAGCTGGCCGGCCTGATGGAGCAGTCTCGAGGGCGGGACACGGCCGGCTTTCATAGCCTTGACCCCAAGACGCATCCGGCGGCCATCTACGGCCTCCGTGATGATGTGGTCGGCGATGTTCGGCTGGCCATGTTGATGCTGCTCGGCGCCGTTGCTTTCTTCCTGCTGATCGCCTGCGTAAACGTTGCCAACCTGCTTCTGGCACGCTCCAGCGCGCGCAGGCGCGAGGTCGCGGTGCGCCGCGCCATGGGCGCAAGCACTCCGCAACTGTTCCGCCAGTTCACCGTGGAAGGCATCTTACTGTCGTTCGCCGGCGCGGCGGCCGGCATTCCGCTGGCCGCGGCAGCGGTGAAACTCATCATAGCTACCAATGCCGGCATGATTCCCCGCATCCGCGAGGCAGGCATCGATGGAAGCGTCCTGGGGTTCTCCCTCGCCGTTACGGTGCTCACCGGACTTGTGTTCGGCCTGGCTCCCCTGCTCCATTCCGGGACACGTTCGCTCAGCCTCGCCCTCCAAGCCGCAACAGGGCGGGCTTTCGGCTCAAAGAGCACGAACCGCCTGCGGGCCGTGCTCGTGGCCGGGGAACTATCTCTGGCCCTGACGCTCCTGATTGGGGCGGGGCTGCTGGCGCGCACTCTCTGGAATTTGCAGCGGGTGAAGTTGGGCTTTGACCATCGAGGTCTGATCACCATGCGGGTGTCGGTAAAGGGCGAAGCATATGCCGACGAAGCCCGGCTGCGCCGCCTATGGTCGGAGTTGAGTGAACGCCTCTCCGCCCTGCCCGGCGTGCGATCCGCGACCGTCGCCGATGGACTGCCGCCGCAACGCTTTGCCGTACACAACGACACGCAGATTGAGAACTTCGTCCGGCGCCCCGGCGGACCTCTTGAAAACGTGGACTTCTACCAGTCGGTAGGACGCCGCTTCTTCGAGACGCTCGGCATTCGCTTGATCGAAGGGCGGTTCTTCGATGCCCGGGACGGGTTCGGCGCGCCTCCGGTGGTGATCGTCAATGAGACCATGGCGCGCACCTTCTGGCCGGGCGCGAGTCCGCTGGGGAGGCGGATCCGGCAGCCGGGCGGGGAGTGGATGACAGTCGCCGGCGTCGTTGCCGATGTCAGGAACGCCGGCCTCGACCGGCCCGCCGGCGCCGAGATTTTCTTGCCTGCGGACCAGCTACATAATGTGACCCCCAGAACCTACGTCATTTTGAAAACTGCCGGCCACCGCGAGCAAGTGTTGAATGCCGCGCGGCAGGTGATACGCGGGATCGATCCCAGCCTGCCCGTCGCTTTGATTCGCACCATGGACGATGTGCTCGGAGAGGCCCAGTCGCGGCCCCGTTTCCTCTCCGTAATGCTCACGCTCTTCTCAACACTCGCGCTGGTGCTCGCGGCGTTCGGGATCTACGGAGTCGTCTCTTACTCCGTGGCGCAGCGGACGGCGGAGTTTGGTATTCGCATGGCGCTGGGTGCGCGGCAAAGCGACGTGCTGGCTCTGGTTTTGGGCCAGGGGGTGCGGTTGACAGTGGCTGGCCTGATCATCGGCCTTGCCTGCGCCTTTGCGGCAACGCGGGTGCTTTCGGGGCTGCTGTATGGCGTCAGCCCCGCCGACGTCCCGACGTTCGCTCTTGTCGCGTCACTGCTTGCCGCCGTGGCGTTGCTTGCCAGCTACATCCCGGCCCGGCGGGCCTCCAAGGTCGATCCGATGGTGGCGCTGCGCTACGAGTAGGGGAGTATGGGACACAGATGAACACAGACAAAGACAAGAGCCATCCGCAGATTACGCAGATTACGCAGATTGAAAACGCACTCGTCAGATCTGCGTAATCTGCGAAATCTGCGGATGGGCAAGTCCTATGGACATACCTCGCAAATCGACGGCTCGGAACCGGCGGATTCGCCGCATCATCTACGCCTCGTGCGGCCTGCTGGTGGTGGTTCTCATCAGCATCGGGCTGTCTCGGCTGAAGCCCGCGGCGCCTGGTGTCGAGCGCGCTACGGTGTGGATCGATACCGTCAAGCGCGGGCCGATGGTGCGGCAGGTGCGCGGCCTGGGCCGGCTGGCGCCGGAAGACATCCGCTGGATTCCGGCCGCCAGCGAAGGCCGCGTCGAGCGCCGTCTGGTCATGCCCGGCACGCCGGTTCATGCCGATACGGTTCTTCTCGAGCTGAGCAACCCGGAGCTTGAAGTGGCCGCGCTCGATGCGCTGTCTCAATTGAAATCCGCCGAAGCGGAGTTGGAAAACTTGCGCGTGAAGCTCCAGACCGAACTGCTCGACAAGCAGGCCGTCGCGGCCGGTGTGCTGGCCGAGTACAACCAGGCCAAAGCCGAATCGGAAACCAACCAGGCGCTGGCCAAGGATGGGCTAATTCCCGACTTGACGCTCAAGGTATCGCGGGCCAAGGCCGAGGGCTTGTCTGCGCGGCACGAAATCGAGGGCAAGCGGCTGGCTATCCAGCCGGAAGCCGCCAGGGCCCAGTTGGCCATGCAGCAGACCAAGGTGGAGCAACTTCGCGCCCTCTACAACCTGAAGCGCAGCCAGGTGGAGGCGCTCAAGGTCCGCGCCGGCGCCGTCGGCGTGCTGCAGGAACTGCCCGTCGAGGTGGGCCAGCGCGTTGTGCCCGGCACCAACCTGGCGCGTGTCGCCAATCCCCTGCGCCTGAAGGCGGAGCTGAAGGTACCCGAAACCCAGGCCAAGGACGTGGTGATCGGCCAGAAAGCGTCCATCGACACGCACAACGGAGAAATTGCGGGCAAGGTAATCCGCGTCGATCCGGCCGTGCAGCAAGGCAACGTGACCGTCGATGTGGCGCTGATCGGGCCGTTGCCGAAAGGCTGCCGGCCCGACTTGAGCGTGGACGGCACCATCGAGCTGGAAAACCTCGCCGATGTCGTCTATGTGGGCCGGCCGGCCTTGGGCCAGGAGAAGAGCACTATCCAGTTGTTCAAGCTCGAACCGGACGGCAGGCACGCCAGCAAGGTGCTGGTGAAACTGGGCCGCGTTTCGGTCAGCACCGTGGAAGTCGTCGAAGGGCTGAAGCCCGGCGACGAGGTGATTCTTTCGGACATGAACCGTTGGGATTCGGTGGATCGAATTCGCCTGGAATAAGGCTGGAGGCTGGAGACCGGAGGCTGGAGGCAGTAAGCAGTAGGCAGTGAGCCGTCAGCCGGACCTTGGAGTTTGGACCTTGGACTTTGGACTTGCTTTATGGATCAACCACTAATTCGCTTGGAAGCCGTCACAAAGGTTTTTTACACCGAAGAAGTAGAAACGCACGCGCTGGCCGGCGTGCACCTGGATATCAAGCCGGGCGAATATGTGTCGATCGCCGGCCCGTCGGGCTGCGGAAAATCGACGCTGCTCTCGATCCTCGGTCTGCTGGACACGCCCACCGACGGCAATTATTGGCTGAACGGCCGGCCGGTCGAGTCGCTGAAGCTGGGCGAGCGGGCGCGCATCCGCAACCGCGAGATCGGCTTCATTTTCCAAAGCTTCAATTTGATCGGTGACCTGACGGTATGGGAAAACGTGGAACTTCCTCTGACCTACCGTGGAATGCGCGCGGCCGAGCGGCGCCAGCGGGTCAATGAGGCGCTCGACAGGGTGGGCATGGCGCATCGCGCCAGGCACCTGCCCAGCCAGCTTTCGGGCGGCCAACAACAGCGTGTCGCGGTGGCCCGCGCCCTGGCCGGCCATCCGCTGATTTTGCTGGCCGACGAGCCCACCGGCAACCTGGATTCCGCCAACGGCGAGGCGGTGATGGAGTTATTGCGCCAACTGCACGGCGAGGGCGCCACGGTTTGTATTGTTACCCACGATCCCCGCTACGCGCGCCACGCCGACCGCACCGTGCAGCTTTTCGACGGCCGCATCGTCGAGACGCAGGCCGCGCAGTAATCCACTGGCCGGCGGCAGGGTTGCCGACGGCTTGCGCGCGGTGGACCTCTTACTGTATTCTGTTTATATAGCGGATGAGGAAGGTCGCATCCATCTCGCTTCTGCTGGTATTGCTGGCGCTGCCGCTGGCGGGGCCGCTGCTGGCCCGCGCGCCGTGCACATGCTGCCGCCATGCCGAGTGTGAGCTGGCGGTGAAGGCCACCGGAGGATGCTGTGGCGCCAGCGCCATCCCGGATACGACCGTTCCCTCGCAGCTTCCCGCCGCCATACACCTGGCCGCGCCAGCCGTTGATGTGGACGCGGTGGCTCCAACGATGGCTGTGCTTGCCGGTTCCGCCGAAGTCAGCCGGGTTTCTCACCCCACATACTCTGCTTTTCTCGTCCTTCCTTTGCGCATTTAGCCCATAGTGTATCTGTTTGAACCGCTTGGGGCCGTTGTGTTTGTGGCGACAAGGTTTGCCGGCGGAATGCCGACGTTAGATACGAGGGCTAGATGAAGTACGCGATTCTGTTAGTGATTTTGCTGCCGCTCTTGGCCGCCGGGGGGCAACCCGCGGCTAGCGAGGAGCCGGTATTCACGCTGAACGACCTACTGAGCGAGGCGCTGCGGCGCAGCCCCGATGTTCTGGTGGCGCAGAAGAGATACGAGGCGGCCCGGGCGCGGCCCAGCCAGGAAAGCTCGCTGCCCGATCCCACGCTGTCGCTCGGCTACCGCAACACCGGCAACCCGGTGCCCTTCACTTCGATCGGCGACGATCCCATGGCCAACGCCGGCGTCTCCTTCTCGCAGGAGCTGCCCTTTCCCGGAAAGCTGAAACTGCGCGGCCAGATGGCCGAGCAGGAAGCCGCCGCCGCCCTTCAGGATTATCAGACGGCGCGGCTGCGGCTGGTTGCCAGGCTCAAGGCCGGCTATTTCCAGCTCAACTACCTCTACAAGGCCGAAGAGAGCCTCGAGAAAGACAAGGACCTGCTGGAGAAGTTCGCGCGAATCGCGGAGAGCCGCTACAGCGTGGGCCAGGGGCAACAGCAGGACATCCTGAAAGCCCAGGTCGAGGTTTCGCTGATGTTGGGCCGGCTGCGGAAGCTGGAACAGGAAAAGCAGGCGCTGAAGGCGGAACTCAACAGCCTGCTGAACCGGCCGCCGGAAACGCCGCTGGGCCGCCCGGCCGACACGCCCAAGCCGGAGCTGCGCGCCGCGCTGGATGAGCTGTACGCCCGCGCCGGCAAAGAGTCGCCGCTGCTGAAGCGCGAGCAGGCCATGGTGGAGCGCAGCCAGTTCGGCCTGGACCTGGCGCGCCGCGATTACTACCCGGATTTCGGCGTGATGGGCGGCTACTTCAACTCCGGCCGCCTCCCGGCGATGTACGAGTTCCGCTTCGACGTGAAGGTGCCGCTGTATTTCTGGCGAAAGCAGCGCGTGGCGGTCGAGGAGCAAGCCGCCAACCTCAGCGCGGCCCGCCATCAGTACGAGTCCATGGGCCGGATGCTGAACTTCGGCGTGAAGGAAGCCTACCTGGCCGCTCAGGCTTCCGACGATTTGCTGAAACTGTACTCGGGCGCGATTCTTCCGCAATCCACGCTGGCGCTGGAATCCTCGGTCTCCAGTTACCAGGTCGGCGCCGTCGATTTCCTGACGCTGCTCACCAACCTGCGGACGGTGCTCGACTACGAGGTCATGTACTACGAGGAGCTGGCCGCGTTCGAGAAAGCTCTGGCGCGGCTGGAAGAATTGACGGGGGCGTCGCTGCTTTGAAGAAGGGATTCACCACGGATGAACGCGGATGAACACGGATACATGCTGCAGGGCGCCCGATTGGCGTTCATCCGTGTCCATCGGTGGTTAACGAGGTCGTGATGAGGAAATTTACTTTTTTTGTTTTCACGCTGGCTTTGGGCATGGTGGCCGGGGCGCTGGTCTACCGGCAACTCCTCGGACGCGGGGCAGGGGCGCCGGCGGCGGGGCAGGGAAAGCAGGCGCGCAAGATCCTGTACTACGTCGATCCCATGCACCCGGCCTACAAGTCCGACAAGCCGGGCATCGCCCCCGACTGCGGGATGAACCTGGAGCCGGTCTACGAGGACGGGGGCGCAGCCGCCGGCGCGGAGACCGTCGCTATGCCGCGCGGCACGATCAACGTTTCTCCTGAAAAGCAGCAGCTCATCGGCGTGAGGTTCAGCGAAGTGCGTGCCGTGCCGCTTTCGCGCACCATTCGCGCCGTGGGCAAGGTGACCTGGGACGAGACGAAGATTGCGCGCATCCACGCCAAGTTCGCGGGCTGGATCGATACCCTCACGGTCGATTACACCGGCCAACTGGTAAAGCAAGGCCAGCCGCTGCTCAGCATCTACAGCCCGGAGTTGCTGGCCAGCCAGCAGGAACTGCTGCTGGCGCAGAAGGCCCGCGGCTACCTCGCCGGCAGTCCGGTGAAGGAAGCGGCGGCCGGCGCCGAGTCGCTCTACGCCGCGGCGCGCAAGCGCCTCGAGCTTTGGGACATCACCGACGACCAGATCCAGGAAATCCTGCGCCGCAACGCGCCGATCAAGACCATGACCGTTTTCTCGCCCATCTCCGGCTACGTGCTGACCAAGAACGTGTTCCCGAAACAGCGCATCACGCCGGACAGCGAGTTGTACACCGTTGCCGATCTTTCCACGGTCTGGGTGATCGCCGACATTTACGAGTACGAGGCGGCAGCGGTGCGGCTGGGTCAGCCGGTGCGCATGACGCTGGCCTACGATCCCGGCCGGTCCTTCCGCGGCACGGTCACCTACATCTACCCGCAGGTCGATAACACGACGCGCACGCTCAAAGCGCGCATCGAGTTTCCCAATCCCGGTCTGCAATTGAAGCCCGACATGTACGCCAACGTGGAGTTCGTGGTCGATTACGGGCGAAAGCTGGCCGTTCCCGAGGAAGCGGTGCTGGATTCGGGAGCCGAGAGGCGCGTGTTCGTGGACCGCGGCAACGGGCACCTGGAGCCGCGCCGCGTTGAGTTGGGCGAAAAAGTCGGCGGTTGGTACATCGTTCTGAGCGGGCTGAAGCCGGGCGAGCGCGTGGTGACCTCCGGCAATTTCCTGGTGGATTCCGAGAGCCAGTTGAAGTCGGCGGCAGCCGGCATGGCTGGGATGCCGGGAATGGGCGGTGGCGACCAGGGAAAGAAGCCCGCCCAGCCAGCGCAACCCCAAGCGCAACCCGGTTCGATGCCCGGCATGGATATGGGGCCAACGAGCGGGCAGCCGGCCGCGAAACCTGGGAAGGCGGCGCCCCCATCCCAGCCGGGCCACGGAGGTCACCGGCCATGATCAACCGCATCATCGAGCTGAGCGCGCACAACAAATTCATCGTGTTCCTGTTCATCGCCGCCGCCGTACTGGCCGGCTGGTGGTCGCTCAATAACGTGCCGCTGGACGCCATACCGGACCTGTCCGATACCCAGGTGATCGTCTATTCGCGCTGGGACCGCAGCCCGGACATCATGGAAGACCAGGTCACCTACCCGATCGTGACGGCCATGCTGGGGGCGCCGCGGGTGAAGGACATTCGGGGCTTCTCGGATTTCGGCTACTCCTACGTCTACATCATTTTCGACGAAGGCACCGACATTTACTGGGCTCGTTCGCGGACGCTCGAATACCTGAGCAAGATTTTGCCGCGGCTGCCTTCCGAGGTGAAAGTCGAGCTGGGGCCGGACGCCACCGGAGTCGGCTGGGTGTTCCAGTACGCGCTGGTCGATACCAGCGGAAAGAACGATTTGGCCGAGCTTCGCTCCTTCCAGGACTGGTACCTGCGCTACTACCTGCAAAGCGTGCCGGGGGTGGCCGAGGTGGCGCCGCTGGGCGGCTTCGTCCGCCAGTACCAGGTCAACGTCGATCCTAACAAGCTGGCCGCCTACAACCTGCCGATCGAGAAAGTGACGGCGGCCATCCGCAGCGGCAACAACGACGTGGGCGGGCGGCTGGTGGAGTTCAGCGGGCGCGAGTACATGGTGCGCGGCCGCGGCTACGCCAAGACCACCGGCGACATCGGCAAAATCGTGGTCGCGGTTAATGACAAGACCGGCACTCCCATCACTCTGCGCGACCTCGGCGACGTGGTGCTGGGACCCGACATCCGCCGTGGCGTCGCCGACCTGGACGGCCAGGGCGAGACGGTGGCCGGCATCGTCGTGATGCGCCAGGGCGAAAACGCTTTGCACGTGATCGATCGCGTCAAGGCCAAGCTGAAAGACATTGAGCCCAGCCTTCCGCCGGGCGTCAAGATCGTCACCACCTACGACCGCTCGGAATTGATCCTGCGCTCGATCGAAAACCTCAAGCACACGCTCATCGAGGAGCTGGCGATTGTCAGCGCGGTCATCCTGATCTTTCTGTGGCATATCCCCAGCGCCATCATCCCGATCATCACCATCCCGGTGGCCATAATCATCGCCTTTATCCCCATGAAGGCCATGGGCATCACCTCCAACATCATGTCGCTGGGCGGCATCGCCATCGCCATCGGGGCCATGGTGGACGCGGCCATCGTGGTGGTCGAGCAGACGCACAAGAAACTGGAGCACTGGGACGCCGAGGGGCGGACGCGCGATTACAAGGAAGTGGTGATCGAAGCCATCAAGGAAGTGGGCGGGCCCAGCTTCTTCTCGCTGCTGGTGATCGCCGTCTCCTTCATGCCCATCTTCACGCTGGAGGCGCAGGAAGGGCGGCTGTTCAAGCCCCTGGCCTTCACCAAGAACTTCTCGATGGCCATCGCCGCGGTGCTGGCCATCACGCTGGATCCGGCCATGCGCCTGCTGTTCACGCACGCCAGGAACTTCCAGTTCCGGCCGCGCTGGTTGTGCCGCGTGACGAATGCCGTGCTGGTCGGAAAGATCGAGCCCGAAGAGAAGCACCCGCTCAGCCGCTTCCTTATGCGGGTCTACCAGCCGGTAGTGGAATTCGTGCTGGCGCACACGTGGGCGGTGGTGTTCGCGGCTGTGGCCGTGGTGGCCGCCACCGTCCCCATCTACCAGCGGCTGGGCTCCGAGTTCATGCCCCCGCTGAATGAAGGCGTGATTCTCTACATGCCGTCCACCCTGCCCGGCATTTCCGTCACCGAAGCGCAGCAATTGCTGCAGGTGCAGGACCGCATTCTGCGGCAGTTCCCGGAAGTGGAGCGGGTGCTGGGCAAGGCCGGCCGCGCCGAAACGTCCACCGACCCGGCGCCCTTCTCCATGATGGAAACCACGGTGGTTCTGAAGCCGGAAAGCGAGTGGCGGCACAAGGACACCTGGTACACGGCGTGGGCGCCGGCGTGGGCCCTCCCCGTTCTGCGCCGCATCACGCCCGATCACATTTCCTGGGAAGAACTGGTGGGACAGATGGACGAGGCGCTTAAGCTACCCGGCGTCAGCAATGCCTGGACCATGCCCATCAAGGCCCGCATCGACATGCTGACCACCGGCATCCGGACCCCGGTCGGCATCAAAATCTACGGCTCCGACCTGAGGAAAATCGAGGAGATCGGCGGCCAGATCGAATCGGTCATCGCCAAGGTCCCCGGCACGCGCAGCCAGTTTTCCGAGCGGACGGCGGGCGGTTATTTCCTGGACTTCGATTTCAAACGCGACCAGTTGGCGCGCTACGGCCTCTCGGTCAACGACGCCCAGATGTACGTGATGAACGCGGTGGGCGGCGACAATATCACCACCACCGTCGAAGGACGCGAGCGCTATCCGGTCAATGTCCGTTACTTGCGCGACTTTCGCTCCAGCGTGGACAAGCTGAAGCGGGTGCTGGTTTCCACGCCGTCTGGCGCGCAGGTGCCCATGGCGCAGCTTGCGGATGTGAAGCTGGTAACCGGACCGGCCATGATCCGCGACGAAAACGGCATGCTGAACGGCTACGTGTACGTGGACATGGCCGGGCGCGACATGGGCGGCTACGTGGCCGACGCCAGGAAAGCCGTGCGCGAGCACGTCCAGTTGCCGCCCGGCTACTCGTTGGTCTGGAGCGGGCAGTTCGAGTACATGCAGCGCGTGGAACAGCGCCTCTTGATCGTCGTGCCTATCACCCTGTTTCTGATTCTCTTGCTGCTGTACATGAACACCCGCTCGGTGGCGAAGACCTTCATCATCCTCCTGGCGGTGCCCTTTTCGGCGGTCGGCGCCATCTGGCTGCTGTATCTGCTGGGCTACAACATGAGCATCGGCGTCTGGGTGGGCCTGATCGCGCTGATGGGCGTGGACGCGGAAACCGGCGTGTTCATGCTGCTCTATCTCGATCTCGCCTATCAGGAGATGCGGGCCCAGGGCCGCATGCGCACCTGGGCCGACTTGAAGGAGGCCGTCGAGCACGGGGCCGTCAGGCGCGTGCGTCCCAAGGTGATGACCGTAGGCTGCATGTTCATGGCGCTGCTGCCGATCATGTGGTCGGCCGGCGCGGGCGCCGACGTGATGAAGCGCATCGCGGCGCCCATGGTCGGCGGCATCTTCACCTCCTTCATCATGGAACTGGCCGTCTATCCGGCCATTTACGCCATCTGGAAATGGCACTTTGAAATGAAACGGGGGCAATTGGCATGAAAAACAGGATCGGACTCACCGCAAAGGTTTTCCTGGTGTTCTTGGTGCCTTTGTGCCTGGCCGGCACGTTGGCCTGGGCCGCGCCATTCTCGTTCGCGGCGCGCCACGATCACCTGAAGGGCGCATGCACCGGCAAGCTGACCATCGGCGAGAACGAGATCAGCTTCGAGGGTCCGAAGCACCACTTTCGCTGGCCCTACCAGGAGGTGCAGCAACTGCGCCTGCTCGGTTCGGGCGGCATCGACCTGCTGAGTTATGAAGACGGATCAAAGTGGAAGCTCGGGGCGGATCGCGCCTTCCACTTTCGGGTTGATGGCGGGCTTCAGGACGCGGCCGGGTTCCTGGCTGCCAAGCTCGACCGGCGCCTGATCGTCGGCCTTCCGGAGAAGCCGGCGGGCATCCTGGCCGAGTTTCCGGTGAAGCATCTGCGGCCGTTGCGCGGCGACAACGGCACATTGGCTTTCGGCGAGGAGGCCGTCACGTTCACATCCCAAGACAAGGCCGAGTCGCGCGCCTGGCGCTACCAGGACATTGAAAGCATCGCCACGAGTGGCCGCGATCAACTCAGCATCACGACCTACGAGCGGCAGAGATTTCATTACGCCAACGCCCGCGTGTTCAATTTCCAGTTGAAGCAGCCGATGTCGGAGGAGACGTTCAACACGCTGTGGCGGAAGGTGAACGAGGCGCAGGGCAACGCGGGGAACCTCCTTGTTTTGAGGTCCTTACGCTGAAGTTTTGAACTACTGATTCAAGAGCCAAAGGAGAAGGGAAAACAAAATGTTCCGCAAATCGTGGTTGCTTGCAGTTGTTCTTTTGGGCGCGGTGTGGCTTGCCGGCCAGACCCGGCAGGGCCCCTTCGTGGGCGTCGTTACCTGCACCATGTGCGGGGCCCGGCACACCATGGGCATCAAGCCGGATTCCAGGTGCGTGATCGAGTGCGTGAAATCCGACCCCAACAAGTGGAAGTACGCTTTGCTGGTGGGTGACGACCTCTACCTGCTTTCCGACCAGCAGACGCCCGAGAAATTCGCCGCCCAGAAAGTGAAGGTGACGGGCACGCTGTACGAAAAGACCAAGGTCATCGAGGTGAAGAAAATCGAACCGGCCCGGTGAAGGTGAATCTTCGTGCTCTCTGTGCCTTTGTGGTTCACCGCTACAGGCGTTCCAGGCGGACCAGGTCTTCGTAGGATTCGCGCTCGCGGATGATGCGGAACTTGTCGCCCTCCACCAGCACCTCGGGAGGACGCAGGCGGGAGTTGTAATTGGACCCCAGCGCCGCGCCGTAAGCGCCGGTGGTGAACACGGCGAGCAACTCGCCCGGGCGCATCTCCGGCAGGCGCCGGTCCTGGGCCAGGAAATCCCCGCTTTCACAGATGGGTCCAACGACGTCGGCCTCCACCTGCCGGCGGCGGAGATTGGCCACCGGCCGCACCTCGTGGTAGGAGCCGTACAGAGCGGGCCGCAGCAGGTCATTCATGGCCGCGTCCACGATGATGAAGCGCTTGGTGGCGCCGCGCTTGGTGTACAGGACGCGGGCCAGCAGGATGCCGGCCTCCCCGACGATGGAGCGGCCCGGCTCCAGCAGCAGGTGATAGCGCTCGCCACCGGCGGAGTCGAGGATGCGCCGGAGGCGGCGGCCGTATTCTCCGATGTCCGGCCCGGCCTCGCCGCTGTGGTGGGAAACGCCCAGGCCCCCGCCCAGATCGAGGTAGCGGATGGCCAAGCCGTGGCGGCGCAACCGCTCCGCCAGCTCCAGCAGCTTCTCCAGCGCCTCCAGAAACGGCTCCAACGCCAGGATCTGAGATCCGATGTGGCAGCTTACGCCCGTTATCTGAAGCCAGCGCGCTCGGGCCGCCTTCAGGTAGAGGGCTTCGGCGCGGCTGATGTCAATCCCGAACTTGTGCCGGCGCAGGCCGGTGGAGATGTACGGGTGGGCGCCGGCGCTGACGTCGGGATTGACTCGCAGGGCCGCG
>Ga0315280_10005719_pt1 | contig 17582 bp, 14 predicted proteins | sample YL17G06_40_MG_FD_203697 | JGI IMG/M metagenome (GOLD analysis project Ga0315280, IMG submission 203697) | Sediment microbial communities from Yellowstone Lake, YNP, Wyoming, USA - YL17G06_40 | ecosystem: Environmental > Aquatic > Freshwater > Lake > Sediment | place: USA: Wyoming | collected...
AAATGCCGCGGCCGCCGATCATCCCGGACAAGGTGGACCTCGCGCGCCGCGATGCGGAAGTCTTCATCGCCGATCTCTACCGCGGCGGCGGACTGAAAGGGGTGCCGCGCGGGACGATCAAACGCCTGCGCGTGATCAGCTACCAGTTCGGCTACCAGGGGATGGGCGCGGAGCCTTACAGCATCGGGCTCGACGGACCCTGGGACCCCAAGCTCGTGCTGGGCACGGTGCCGGTGCGCGAGGACGGGTCGGCCCGCTTCCGCGTGCCGGCCTGCACGCCCATCGCTTTGCAGCCCCTGGACGCCGACGGCAAGGCCGTGCAGCTCATGCGAAGCTGGCTCACCGTCATGCCCGGCGAGGTGGTTTCCTGCGCCGGCTGCCACGAAAAGCAGAACACCGCGCCGCCGGTCGCCAGGTCGATCGCTGCCGGCCGGCCGCCGGACGAGATCGAGCCGTGGCACGGTCCGCCGCGAGGGTTCGCCTTTCGCCGCGAAGTGCAGCCCGTGCTGGACAGGTACTGCGTAAGCTGCCACGACGGAAAGCCCCGGCCCGACGGCCGCGACCTTCCCAGTTTCGTCCACGGAAAACCGGCGCCGACCCTCAACAACGGCACCACGATCAACCAGGCTTCCCGGTTCAGCCCCTCGTATTATCAACTGCGGCGGTTCGTGCGCACGCCGACCAAGGAAAGTGACCTGCACCTGCTGCCGCCGTGGGAATTCCACGCGGACAGCACGCGCCTGGTCCAAATGCTCCAGAAGGGGCATTACGGCGTCCGGTTCGACGCCGAGGCATGGGACCGCATGGTCACCTGGATCGACCTGAACGCGCCTTATCATGGCAACTGGACCGATGTCCGCGGCGCCGAAATTGGCGCGGAGGTCAAGCACCAGCGGGACCGCCGCCGCGCGATGCGGAAGCTGTACACGGGCATGGAGGACGATCCGGAGGTGATTTACCCGTGTGCGGCGGTCGAGCCGGTCGCGCCCGGGCCGTTTGTGGCAGCGGAGGCAGCCGACGTTCACTGTCCGGGCTGGCCGTTTGACGCGGCGGAAGCGGCCCGGCGCCAGCAGGCGAGCGGCCAAGGACCCTCGAACCTTTCCCTGCCGCTGGCCGACGGTATTGCCTTGGAGCTGGTCCGGATCCCGGCGGGAGAATTCGTCATGGGCCAGCAGGACGGCTGCGCGGACGAGCGGCCGGTCGGTCGGGTGAAGATCGAATCGCCGTTCTGGATGGGGCGACTGGAGGTGACCAACGAGCAGTTTGCCCTCTTCGATCCCGCGCACGACAGCCGGCTGGAGCACGGCGATTTCCTCCAGTTCAGCCCCGGGGAGCGCGGGTGGAGTCTGTCGCACCCCAAGCAGCCGGTGGTCCGCGTCTCCTGGAACGAGGCGATGGCCTTTTGCCGCTGGCTCTCGCGGAAAACGGGCCGGCACTTCACGCTGCCGACCGAGGCGCAGTGGGAATACGCCTGCCGCGCGGGAACGGCAACGCCCTTGTGGTACGGCACGTTGGACAGCGATTTCTCTCGCGTTGCCAATGTCTCTGACGCCAGCCACCAGGCGATCGACCCGTTCGGTGCGCCCGGCCGCGCGGAGACGATCCCGCCCTGGCGTCCGGCCGACACGCGCTACGACGACAAGAACCGCGTGTCCGCTCCGGCAGGCAGCTATCGGCCGAACCCCTGGGGGCTCTTCGACGTGCATGGCAACGTAGCGGAGTGGACCCGCTCGCAGTACCGTCCATACCCGTACCGCGACGACGACGGGCGCAATGACACCGTCTCCGGCGGCAAGAGAGTCGTGCGCGGCGGTTCCTGGTACGATCGCCCCGACCGTTGTCGCTCCGCTTTCCGCCAGCCTTACCGCGCCTGCCAGGTGGTTTACGACGTCGGGTTCCGTGTAATCTGCGAGGCCGGGCCGGATCATTAGGGAACGATGCTGGTTGTGGTCGTCACTCGATCACGAACCACGCGACGCCGTTGGCTTCAATCTTCACGGTTTGCTCCTTCCATGGTGTCACTTCCTCGGCCGCGCCGACTTGCGGTGGGGGCGGTAGCCGCCTCCCGAAGCCGGCGGGCCTGACGCCCTGGAGCGACCGGCGGCGCGCGAGGGCTTGGCCTCCTGGCTTGGGAAACCTCGCGGCGGGTGGAACGGGATGAGGCAATCCGGGCCGTCCCCAACGAGATCGCTCCGGCCGGCCTCGTCCAAGGCCCGGCGGACGTCGGCGTAGTGCTCCGGCTTCCAGTACTGGACTAGCGCCCGCTGGAGCCGCCGCTCCGTGGCCGTGCGGGGGACGTAGACCTCCCGGCCGGTGATCGGGTCCAGCCCCGTGTGGTACATGCACGTGGCGATGTCGAACGGGCTGGGGTAAAAATCCTGCACCTGCTGCGGGCGGTAGCCGTGCCGCTTGAGGAACACCGCCAGGTGGATCATCGCCTCCAGATCACAGCCCGGGTGGCCGGCGATGAAGTAGGGGACGAGGAAGACCTCCTTGCCGGCCCGCCGGGCGATCGCCCCGAACTGCCGGGCGAAGGCCTGGAAATCCTCGATCGCCGGCTTCTTCATCCGCCGCAGCACCTCGGGATGGGAATGCTCGGGGGCGACCTTCAAGTGCCCGCCGACGTGGTGCCCGATCAGTTCCTCCAGGTACTCCCGGCTCCGCCCGGCCAGGTCCGTCCGCACGCCGGAGGCCACGAACACCTTGCGAATGCCCGGCTGCTCGCGGGCCTGCCTCATCAGCTCCACCAGCGGGCCGTGGTCCGTGTCCAAAAGCTTGCAGATCGTGGGGTGGAGGCAGCTCAGCCGCCGGCACTTCGCCCGGACTTCCGGCCGGCGGCAGTTCATCCGGTACATGTTCGCCGTCGGCCCGCCGAGGTCACTGACGATCCGGTGCCCCTCGGGCTCCGCGGCTAGGCGGCGGACCTCGGCCAGGATCGACTCCGGGCTGCGGCTCTGGATGATCCGCCCTTCGTGGGCGGTGATCGAGCAGAAGGTGCAGCCGCCGAAGCAGCCCCGGGCGATCTGGATCGAGTCCTTCACGACCTCGAAGGCGGGGACTGGCCGGTCGCCGTAGCTGGGGTGCGGCCGGCGGGTGTAAGGGAGCCCGTAGACGCGGTCCATCTCGGCTTCGCTCAAGGGGAGCGCCGGCGGGTTGACGACCACCGCTTCCCGGCCGTGCGGCTGCACCAGGCGCCGGGCGCTGTCGGGGTTGGTTTCGAGGTGGGCCAGCCGGGTCATGGCGGCGAAGGCCCGCTTGTCGGCCGCCACCTCTTCGTAGCTGGGAAGCGCGACGGTGTTCTCCGTGGGCGGGCTCTCGCTGGCCCCCAGGCGATAAGCCACGCCCCGCACGTCGCGCAAATCGCGGATCGATCCCCCGGCGGCGAGGTGGCGGACGATCTCCAGCAGGGGCTTTTCCCCCATCCCGTAAACGAGCAGGTCGGCCTTCGCGTCCAAGAGGACCGAGCGGCGGACGTTGTCGCTCCAGTAGTCGTAATGGGCCAGGCGGCGGAGGCTGGCCTCGACTCCGCCGGCGATGATCGGCACCCCCTTGTACGCCTCGCGGGCCCGCTGGCAGTAGGCCGCCGTGGCCCGATCGGGCCGCCGGCCGATCTCGCCTGCCGGGCTGTAGGCGTCGTCGTTGCGGACCTTGCGGTTGGCGGTGTAGTGGTTGAGCATCGAGTCCATGTTGCCGGCGCTTATGGCGAAGCAGAGCCGCGGGCGGCCGAACTGCTGCCAGGGGCGGCAGGAGTGCCAGTCGGGCTGGCTGAGGATCGCCACCCGATGGCCCTCGCTCTCCAGCAGCCGCCCCAGCAAGGCCATCGCGAAACTGGGATGGTCGACGTAGGCGTCCCCCGTCACGAAGACCACGTCCACGGCGTCCCAGCCCTGGGCGGCGACCTCCTCGGGGGTCATGGGCAGGAACAGGCGGCTGTCGGGCTGTGGGGGTCGGGGGGGGTTTGCCATGGCGGAGCGGCTCAGGGGTGCGGTCAGCCATCAGCTCTCAGCCGCCAGCTCTCAGCTCTCAGCTTCACAAACGTTGGCTTGATAGTCAGTTGCGAACATCGCCCGCGGCGTGCAAGCACCCGGCCGACGGCTGGCGGATGAAGGCTGAAAGCTGATGCCTGAAAGCTGATCGCTGAAAGCTGACAGTCCATTGCACCGAGGCTTCCATTCATTGTACGCCCTTCGTGGGGTGCCGGCGAGCGGTTTCGCTCTTGGGCAGTCCGCCCGCGGCACCGTATAATCCGCCCACCCTGGCGAAAGGAGTCGATCATGCGTCCTCAGTCCGCTGCCCTCGCGCGATCGCCAAGGATCCTCATCGTTCGCCTCAGCGCGATCGGCGACGTTATTCTCACGATGCCCTTGCTCAACGCCCTGCGGGAGCGCTTTCCGCAAGCCCTGTTGGCCTGGGTCGTGGAAAACAAGGCCTCCTGTTTGCTGGAAGGGCACGAGGCCCTCGACGAGCTGATTGTCGTGCCCAAGGGCTTCTTGAAGTCGCCGCGGGTCGTCTGGGGGCTGCTGCGGCGGCTGCGAGCCATGCGATTCGACGTGGCCATCGATCCCCAGGGCCTGACCAAGAGCGCCCTGGTCGGGTGGCTCTCCGGGGCCAAGCGGCGGATCGGGCCCAGGGGCCAATGGGGTCGGGAACTCAGTCCGTGGCTGAACAACGAGTTGGTCCTTCCCGCGGCCCTCCACTTGGTCGACCGGACCCTGGAGCTCCTTCGACCTTTGGGCATCGAGCGGCCGGCGGTCGAGTTCCGTGTTCCGCAGTCGGACGAGGAGCGTCAGGCGGCGGCGGGCCTAATTGCCGCAGCCGGCTTGGAGAAGGGGTTTGCGATCATCAACCCGGGAGCGAGCACCCCCTCGAAGATCTGGCCGCCGCAACGTTTTGCCGCCGTCGCGCGACATGTCGGCAAGGCGTGGAGCTGGCCCAGCCTGGTGATTTGGGCCGGGACGGCCGAAATGGCCCTGGCGGAGTGGATTGTGGGAGAGTCCGAAGGGCACGCGCAGCTTGCGCCAGCCACGTCGCTTCGCCAGTTATCCGCATTGACCCGCCTCGCGCGGCTCTTCATCAGTGCGGACACCGGCCCAATGCACTTGGCCGTGGCAGTCGGGACCCCCTGCGTGGGCCTCTGCGGACCCTGGCCCGCCGCCCAGTCCGGTCCTTACGGGCCCCAGCACCTCGCCGTGCAAAAAATGGTGCTCGACGGAACGAGCAGACAACGCCGCCGGGCCCCGAGTCGGTACATGGAGGCGATCGACGTGCCCAGCGTCTGCGAGGCCTGCGACACCGTCCTGCGGCGGGGGGACGCACGGGCGGCGTAGGGGGGGCGCGACGGGAAAAGGTCGACGCTAGCTCGTTAAGCCCGGAAAAACTGTCAAAGTCTTGCGGGCCGGCCTGCCGGATACCACTTATCCACGGGGTCACCCACCCGAGGATGGGAGGCGCAGGCCATGATCGTTTCCCACCGGCACAAGTTCATCTTCATTCACCTGGGCCGCACCGGCGGCCGCAGTCTCACCGTCGCCCTGGCGCGGCATTCTGGCCGCAAAGAGGTGATTACCGAGACCGCGGACCTGCCCGGCCGCAACGCGGAGGGCTTTGGCCGGCACGATCCGGCACGGAAGATCCGGGCCAAGGTGGGTGAGCTACGCTTTTGGCGAGCCTCCTCCGACCAACGTCATCGAAGCTCGCGCGCCGCTGCGGGCCGCCGCCTGAGCGTGCCCAGGCTTCACGCGGCCGGCTTCTTGGCCGCGTAGAGGTAGGGATTCAACGTCGGGTCGTTGTACATCTTGAACTGGCGGTACACCTTGAGCCGCTTCCGGCCGGCAAAGATATCGGCCAGCAACTGGGCCAGCGACCGCGAGAGGTCGCCGTGCTGCTCCTGAAGGATCGCCAGCCGCGATCGTGCCCGGGCACGATGCTCCTCGGAGGCGTCGGGCCGGGCCGCCTGCTCCTCCATGTGATAGATCCGCAAGGCCAGCACCGAGAGGCGGTCGATCACGCTCCCCGGAGTTTCCGTGTTCTGCTTGGCCCTCGGCCGAGGCGTCGCCCCCCACGCCGCCAATTGCCGGACCAGTTCGTCGTCGAGCATCTCGATGCGGTCGTTCCGCTCCTGGTTGAGCTTGTCGATGGTGCGTTTGACTTGGGCGAGGGTCGCATCGCTGGCCTCGGGGCTCCTGGCGATGTCCTCCTGGTGCCAGAGGAGGAAGTTGCGGCGGTGCTGCTCGCAGACCAGTCCGAGGAAGCCCGTATAGGGGTTGTCGGCCTCCTCGCGGTGCCACCGCTCGGCGGTCGCCCGGTGCAGCTCGGTGATTGCCTTCACGTCGATCATCGGCCGTCGTCTCTCCGTCGTTTCGAGAACTGCGGGCACCCGGTTTCCTCGAACCAGCCTGCGGGCGCAGCAGGATAGCGACTCTGACGGTTTGGGGCAAGATGAGAATGCGGCGGCCCAGGATTGGCGGACCCCGGCGGGGGCGAGATAACGACCCCCTGAATCGCCGCCATCTTGCGAATGCCCGAAGTCCGGCCGAGCCGTCTGGCACTTGACGACCGGCCCTGCCACCTGGTAGGGTGAGTCTAGGGGACTGCCCCTCGGACAAGGGGCGGGGGAGTGCCCATTATTCTGCGAGTCAAAGGCCGCCGCTGGTGATACCCGAGCTTGACGAAGTCAGGGCGTTCGCCGCCCGCCTGCATGTCGAGGGAAAGCCTTGGCAAGGAGAGGCGTTTGGCTGGCCGGCCGAATACAATTCCCAGCGACCGGAGCCGCCGCTGGATTCCAAGATGACCTTCACGCCCGCCGATTTCTGCATCGGCGAAAGCGGCATCTGGTTCTTTTCGCTCATGTGGGAGCGGGGGCGCGACGAGGAGCCGAACGAATTCCTCGACGATCGAAACATCGTGGGCAGGATCGGATAGCTCAGGTGTCAGGCACGGGTGCCTGGCCTGCGGAAGCTCAGGGGGCATGTGCCCCGTTCCACGTCACTGCAAGTGCGAGAAGGACGGCATGCGAACGATTACGTGGTTGTTGGTGACGACGGCTCTGTTCATCCGAACCGCCGAAGCCCAGGACCGCTACAAGTATTACATGGATCTGTGCGAACAAGGCAAGCGTACGGGCGACTTTGCCAAGATGGAGGAGGCTATCCAATTAGCGCTTCGTTACGGTCGCGGGGACGAATACGCCTGGCGCTCGCTTGCGTGGGCGCAGGCCAGACAAGAAAAATGGAAGGACTCGCTTGAAAACGCCCTAAGGAACATCCAGCGAAACGGAACGACCGGCTGGTCGTTGGCACAGCTCGCTGACTCGGCTCTGGGGTACGGCGATTTTGCGCTTGCCGGCAGCGCTCTCGCCCAGGCAAACCGGCTGCTACCCAGGGCGCTGGCGGGTTCCGAAGAGGCGTTGAAATCGTGTGCGGACCGGCTGCTCGCCGCCACAGGCATTCGCACCTACCAGCTTCAATTCAAAGTAGACCTGAAACAGGGCGGTCCCGCCCAACCGCCGGTCTGGCTGCTCATTCCGCAGAAGGAAACCCCCTTCCAGCGTTTCACCTTCACGGTACGAAACGCAGTTTCGTGCAAAGAGCGGCATGTGGGTATCCGTGATTACCTCCAAGTCGTTCAAAATCCTGGGGAGCCTTTCTTTGTAGAAGGAAAACTCGTTCTGAGGCCCTTCTGTCTGGGTGCCAAACGCCTCGAACAGGTGCCAAGGAGGGAGTGCCCCGATGAATTGAAACTGTATCTTGCCGAGTTTCAGAACTACTCCTGGTGGGATCCGGAATTGCCCGAAGTGCAGTCGATCGTCCCGAGTGTGAAGGCACGGACGAGCGCGGCGACTGTGCAGAACATCCTCGACTGGTTCAAGAAGAACATCCGCTACGACGCGGGCATCAAAGATGATCCTGCTCTGGGGCAATTGGGCACGATCCTCAAACTCCGTTACGGAGGTTGCCATCACAACAGCGGCCTGTTCGTGACCCTTTGTCGTGCGGCCGGTGTGCCAGCCTGCGTCGCCCACGGCAACACGTTGCCTATTGACGATAAGCCGTTCAAGATCTCGCCGCCGATTGGGCACGGCTGGGCCGAGGTCTACATCAATGGCATCGGCTGGATTCCCGTAGAGCCAATGGATGCGGATTCGTTGAGGCTGTTCACTGCCAACAGGGCCTATGTGTCGGTCGGAGCGTCCAATCGCCCGCCAGAGGATCACCACTTTAGCGGCTCGATTAAGCATGAGGGTGAGGAGTCCAGGGTTTTCTCAATTCAAGGCTGCCTGGAGATCAAGGGCTAACTGCTTGCAATCGAGCCTCCCAAGCAGGGGACACTCCCGAAAAAGCGTAGTGTCAAACGGAAATCCGAGATGGCGCAGTAGCCAGTCAATGACCGTGCCCACGCTGTTATCGTGCTCGTCCAGCGCCGTGCCCCTACACCGCCCCCGGCGCGGGTCTCCCAACCCCGCCGAACCGACGGCCGCAGACCTCCCAGCAAGCCTCCTTGGTTCACCACTCGATCGCGCTCAAGATCACTTCCTCGTTGCGCTTGTTCTCCTCTGCTGCTTCCCAAGCTCCGGCTTAGGAACTCGGTCCACGCACATCTCCTTCGCACCCTCGCGTTCCAAAGACCGTAGGTCCGGCTGTGCCGGACAATGGGATTCGTCGCTGCGAGGGCTCTGCGAAGGCTTCGGTTCGCTCCTTCTCTCTGGTCTGGGGAGACCTTCGGTCAAGCGGCCGGCGGGGTCGGGAGACCCGCGCCGAGCGCGTGGCGCGGTCGGGAGACCTGCGCCGAGCGCCGAGGAGACCTGCGCCGAGCGCCGAGGAGACCTGCGCCGAGCGCCGAGGAGACCCGCGCCGAGCGCAGTGGGAGGTCGTGCAGACCTCCTCAGCCTGCAAGTCGTTGCGCTCGGATGCGGTAGCCGTCGGGGTCTTTGCCCCGGATCCGCCGCCAGAGGACTTGCCACGTCGGGACGTTGATGGTGATGAGGAACAGCTTCCGCAGCTTCTCCGGCGGACACTCCAGCGGACGCACGCCGTGCCAGGAATGCTCGGTCCGCTGGAAAAGCAGGCTGCCGTTGCCGCGGGGGTCGATCGAGGCCCCGACCCCCAGGTCGTCGAAGCTCGGGGCGGAGTGCGGATGCAGGCGGCCCCCATCGTCCAGCATGAGGATGTGGCCTCCCCAACTCGGGTCCCAATCCGCCTCGTCGTTGAAATAGAAAATGTGCGTCGCCGCCTTGCGCCGAGCGTCGCAGTGCGGCGAGACGGCGCAGCCCTGCCAGCCGTAGTACCATTCCAGCGTCAGGATCAGCCGCTTGGCGGGACGAACTCCCAGCATCCGGCGGAGAAAGGCCTGGTACGTCTTTTCATGAAGCTCCGCGATGAACTCCCGCCAGGGCTCCGCCACGGGGAGCTGCGGCCGGTAATGCAGAATGTAGCGGTCGTGATAGCCCTGGCCAAAGGCACGTTTCACGGCCACCTTGCGATCGAACAACGAGACCTCGGGAAGCGTCGCCCGGAGCTGCTCGTAGCCCTGAGGGGTCAACGTGTCTTGAATGTTGACCCACGGGTAGGGACGCTGCTCCTGGAACGCTTGGGGAGACAATGCCTCAAGACGCTGGCGGTTTAAGTACTCCATGACTCACCTCGGCTACTCTGGGGCCCGGCAAAGTGGGTGAACCCCCCAGAAAAAAATCGCGTTAATATAGCCCGGTCGGTGCGTCCGTCAAATAGCAGTTTGCAGGGAAAACTCCGGCCGTTCCGGCAATCTCGGCGGTTTGGCGGCTTCGGGCAATCGAAGCTCTCGTGGACAGGCCTTCAACGTGTCTGGCCCATGGCGCGGGTAGGCCGGAGGACATCCTTGCATCCAGCCGGCCCCCCACCTACACTGGGCGAATATTCTTGCCGAGCAGTTGCAGGATCTGAACGTGACGCCTTCCGCAAACAAGCGCCGGCTCCGAGAGCTCGCCCGAAAGCACGGCACCCCGCTGATGCTGGTGAGCCGCGCCGCGTTGCGCGGGCAGTTGGACCGCTTCCGCTGCGGACTGCCGCGGGTCGAGCCGTTCTTCGCCATCAAGGCCAACGCCCATCCGGAGATCCTCAGGACGATGGTTGCCGGCCGGGCGGGGTTCGACGTCGCCTCCGCCGCGGAGATGAGCCAGGTCCTGGCCGCCGGGGCCAAGCCCGAGCGGATCATCTTCGCCAACACGATCAAGCCGGCCGACTCGATCGCCTTGGCCGCCCGCAAAGGCGTGACGCTGATGACCTTCGACAGCGGCTACGAGCTGGACAAGATCGCCGCGCACGCCCCGGGGGCGAGGGTGGTGGTGCGGATCAAGGTGCCCAACGTCGGCTCGATCGTCGAGCTGAGCCTGAAGTTCGGCATCGACCCGGCCGACGCGACGGGGCTGATGATCAAGGCCTTCAAGCTGGGACTGAAGCCGGCCGGGGTGAGCTTCCACGTGGGGAGCCAGTGTACGCGGGTGGAGAACTACATCGAGGCCCTGGAGATCGCCGCGATCATCGCCCGCGACGCCCGGCTGAAGCAGCTCCCCTTCGAGATCGTCGACATCGGCGGCGGCTTTCCGATCCGCCATTTCGACGACGAGGAGGACCCCTTCGAACGGCTCGCCCCCATGCTCGCCAAGGAGATCGACCGGCTCTTCGAGCCGAGCATCCGGGTGATTGCCGAGCCGGGGCGGTTCCTGGTGGGGCCGGCGGCGACGCTGGTGATGCGGGTCATCGGCAAGGCGATCCGCGAGAACAAGCACTGGTACTACCTCGACGACGGCCTGTACGGCTCCTTGAGCGGCCAGGTCTTCGACCACGGCAAGTACCAGTTCAAGTACCTCCGCGGCGGTCCCGCGCAGCTTTCCACCCTAGCCGGGCCGACCTGCGACAGCTTCGACATCATCGCGCGCGGCGAGGAGGTCCCCGAGCTCCAGGTCGGCGACGTGGTCTATGTCGAGAACATCGGCGCCTACAGCCTCGCCAGCGCCACCACCTTCAACGGCATGCCGATGGCCAAAGTGCTCTTGACGCCGTGAGCTTGCTTCGTCATTGGGGGGAGTGAGGAAATGAAAAGGACCCATCGCGTCCGCGAAGACCTTTCCGAGACGCCCGACTGGCTGGTCAAGAAGAAGTGCCCGAACAAGGGCAGGTACTTGTCCGGCCGGCGGGTCCTCCCCAAGGGCATCACCGGCAAGGAGAAGCTCGGCGAGCTCGTGGAGAACGCCTTTCTGGCCTACAACGCGGCCCGGCTCCGCGAGGGGTGCGAGCTATATACGCGGAAGATGCTCGACCCCGACGTGACCGTGGGCATGAGCCTTGCCGGCGCGCTCACGCCGGCGGGCCTGGGCTGCTCCGCGATCATCCCGTTGGTCAAGGCCGGCTTCGTCGACTGGATCGTGGCCACCGGCGCGAATTTCTACCACGACCTGCACTTCGCCCTCAACTTCCCGATCCACGTCGGCAGCCACCTGCTGGACGACACCGACCTGCGCCGTAACGACGTGGTGCGGATCTACGACGTCCTGCTGGGCTACTCCGACTGCCTCATGGCCACCGACGAGATCCTGCGGAGCACCCTCGTCGCGCCCGAGTTCCAGAAGGAGATGGGCACGGCCGAGTTGCACTATCTGCTGGGCCGCTACGCCGCGGAGTGGGAGCGGAAGGCCGGCCTGAAGGACGTCTCCGTGCTGGCCGCCGCCTACCGCTACAGGGTGCCGTGCTACACCTCCTCGCCCGGCGACTCGACGATCGGCATGAACATCGCCGGCGTCGAGCTCAAGGGGAACAAGCTGCGGCTGAACCCCTCGATCGACGTCAACGAGACGACCAGCTTCGTCTTGGCCGCCAAGCGGTCCGGGGGCCGCAGCGCCGTCGTGCTGATGGGCGGGGGAAGCCCGAAGAACTTCATGCTCCAGACCGAGCCGCAGATCCAGGAAGTCCTGCGGATCAAGGAGGTCGGCCACGATTATTTCTTCCAGGTGACCGATGCCCGGCCGGACACGGGCGGGCTGTCGGGGGCCACGCCGCACGAGGCGGTGAGCTGGGGCAAGGTGGACCCCACCCGCCTGCCTGACGCCGTGGTCTGCTATACCGACACCACGATCGCCCTGCCGGTCCTCACCCATTACGCCCTGGCCAACCACAAGCCCCGCAGACTGAAGCGGCTCTACGACCACCGGGCCGCGATGATGGAGGCCCTGGTCCGCGAGTACTTCGCGCACAACAAGTAACGTGCCCGCGGCACGGTTGGGCAGGCCAACCATGGCACACCGTGCGCTACGGCGTCCCGTAGGTCATCGGGGTGGCCACGGCGGGCGTGGACAGCGGCGGCAGCGCAGGCGGCAGCGCAGGGGCCCGCGCGGCCGGCGACCCACAGGCGGGACCGCAGGGGGCGGACACAACCGCCGGCGGCGACGCGACCGGCACCCCCGGCACGACCGGCACAACCTGCGGAGGATAGGCCGTCTGCTGCAAAGTGGGCTGCGTTCCCCTAGGGCACCAGCCCAGGTTGTCGCACTTCCATTGTTCGAAGCCCCGGGCGCAGGAACATCCGGCCGCCCCGGCCGTTGCCGCCAGGACTGCCGCGGCAAACATCCAGTTCTTCATGGCGCGTGCTTCCGTGAACGAGACGATGGTGACTCCACGCAACCATACCCCGCCCGCCGTGATGTGCAAACGCAACGGCGGCCCGAAGCGGGTCTTGCGCGGAGGGGTGGGCGGCAGGACCCTCCCAGCCGACACGCCGGGCACAATCGGCAGAACCTATGGTTTCCGCAAGCCGGTCCCAAAGCCCACGCTCGTGTGGGGATAGTCTCCCGCACGGTTGAATCGCTCGACGAGGAGTCGGGGGCTGCGGAGCTCGAGGCGATCCAGGGCGGCGTTGCCGTAGCGGACGACGATTTCTCCCTCGGCCACGTCCAGCGCCCCCCGGCCGCTCCGGTTCGTGCTGCGGACCTCGCCGCCGGGATAGAACGTGTATTCGGCGGTGCTCCGGTCGGTGAAGGTGACACGCCACGTCCCCTGAAGCACCCGCTCGACCATTTCCCGGGCCCTTCGCTCCTTGTTCAGCATCTCGCCAAGCGCCAGTTGCGCAGGCTTTTTGGGAAAGGACGCGGCGGGATCGTAGCGTTCCAGGGCCAAGCGGCCGGGGCTAAAGCGAAGGCGCTCCAATTTGTCGTCGCCGAAATCGAGGAGCCAGGCAGGGCCGCGGCCGGCGAGTTTCCCGCGCTGGGTGCCCCAAGCGACGTTGCCGCTGGCGTCGATGACGTACCGCCGGCCGGTGCCGTTGGAGTAATGGACGATCCACGTCCCTTCATAGGGCCGCAGCCGGCTCTTGGCGGCCGCCCGGGAGGGGGGCGCGGCGGCCTCCAGCGCGGCCGCTTCCTCCAGCCGCTTCTGGACCACCGCTTTCTGGAGCCCCTCGGGCAGTTCGTCCAGAACGATTCGGTACCAGTACCCCGCCCGAAGCCGGGCCAGGCGGTCCATCCCTTCCTTCAGCTTTCCCCCCAAGTCCCACCAGGCGTTGGCCAGGGCCACTTTCGCGTCCAGCGAATCCGGGTTGGCGAGCTCCTGCTCGGCGAGGGCCTTCAGGGCGGCGTCGCTCCCCAAGGCGAGTCGCGGCAGTCCGCCGTCCCAATCCTGCTTGACGAAGGCAAGATACTTGCCCAGCACCAGGTTGGCCTCCGGGTCCTCGGGGCTGGTGCGGAGGGTTTCCCGGGCCTTGGCGGCGTCGGACCAGGCCTGCCGGGCGTCGTGGAGCTGGCGGGCCTGGGCCAGGGCGCGTTCCCGCAGGCCGTCGTCGCGCCACCGGGCGGCCATTTGTTGGGCGGATTTGAGCAGCCGCCCGGCCAGGTCATAGTTGTCCGCGTCGCCGGCTTCGTCGGCCAGGGCGAGGATTCGTTCCGCGGCCGCGGCCCGCTCGGTCGCTGCCCGCGCCCCTTTCGCCAGGCGCTCCAGCAAACCCGCCTTCTCCTTCAGCACGTCGACCGCGAAGCTGGCTCCCAGGGCTTCGATCGCCTCGAAGGCGGTTTGCGGCTCGGCGGCCTTTTCGGCAAGCTCGCGGGCCGTCGTCAGGAGGACCCGGCGGGCGGGGGCGTCGTTGCTGGTCTCGGCGGCGCTGGCGATCAGCTTTTTCGCCAGGGTCGTGCGCTCGCCAGGGGTCTTCGCCCGGCCTATCTCCGGCCCGTAGATCTCCGCCACCAGCTTCCGCGATTTCGCCTGCTCGTCCTCCGGGGGAACGGGCGTCTTCGGCTCCACGGAGCGTTCCTCCGGAGGGGCCGCGGGGACGCTCGGGGAGTCGGGGAGCTGCTTTTCGCCGCCGGGTTTGGCGGCCGTCTCGGGAAGGCTGGGCCATGACGGGTCCGTCTTGCTGTCCTCCGGCGGGTAGACGTATGGGGTCGTGCCGTCGGGCGCGGCGGGGCCCTTCTTGCCAACCTCCGGCGGCGTGTCCTCCGGCGGCTTCCGGCCCGGCTCCTTCCCCGGCCCGGAGTGGCCCGCGTCGCCCTTCTGAATCGTCGTCTTGTCCGGGCCCGGAGGGGCCTTCTTCACAGTCGGGTCGGAGGGGCTGCCCGCCGTGAGGCCGCCCTTGGCGGTCGAGTCATCCCCGGCCGGACGATTCCGCAGGACCAGCACCAGGACCACCGCCAAGCCGGCAATCCCCACCAGGAACGTCCCCAGCAGGAAATTCGCCTGCTGCGTTCGCCGCTGCTGGCGGACCCTCTTGGAAACCGCTTGATGGGCGGCCTGCTCGATCTCCCCGGCGAGGTCCGAATCGATCGCCGGGGCCGGCGAACCGCCCGCAGCCGCGGACAGCGGCGATGGCGTCTGTTGGCGGAGCCAGGCGTCGTAGGCCGCCTTCTTCTCGGGGTTCAGCAGGCAGACCTTCGCCGCCGCCACCTCGTTGAGCAGCCGCTGCGAGAGCTCCGCGTGGCGACCCGTCTGGTAGGTCCGCAGGAATCCCATCTGCCGGTCGGCCGCGGACTCGATGACGTTCGGGTCCGATTCGAACAGCTCCAGCGACAGCAACCGGTAATGGTTCGGCGGCTGGTCCTTAGGTGGTATTCCAAGCCACCTGTAATAAGGATCGAAAGGCTCGGACACGCTCTTCTCCGCTTTCCAGGATCAGCAGAAATCCGCTCCCTGCCGCCCCAAAGTCCATTCTAGCCCTTCTTTTTCGAGGGCGTCAATCATGCGGGTGCGTAGAATTCCCATGGGGTAGACTCCTCAGCGGAAAGCGGGTGGATCATGGCTCAGCATGCTTGGCACAAGTGACGAATAGGCGGGGGTCACGGAGATAGACCACGCCGCCCGCCAACTGATAGGTCAGTCGCTGGCCGTCATCCCGTGTCGGCAGTGCCTCCCATCGGCACTCAATCCGCTGGACCATCTGCCGGAAGACTTCCCGGACCACGGCGGGGTCGTCGTCGCCAAGCCGGTCCCCCAGCGTCCACAACTCAGCGACCACGGCTTCCGCTTCCTGGTCGATATTCTGGCCACCCTGGAGGCTTCCCGCTCGCTGTAAGGCCTCCTGGACGTTCTGACGCTCTGTTCTGGCGGCTTCCAGCTCTTGGAGCAGTTCCGGGGCGTCGGTGGTGCGGATCGCCTTGACCAGCCGGCTTACCTCCCGCTCCAACTCCACTGCCCGCTTCTCCAGCCGCTTCGTGTCCACCCGGGTAGACTTGGCCTCTGCTCGCAACTGCCGCTTGACCTCCTCAAGCAGCTCCTCACGTCCAGGCCCAAGATAGTGTTGTCGGAGGGCATCGACCAGCCACACCTGGACCCGGATCGCGTCGATGGTATGGCAGCCGCAACCTGTGGCGTTCTGCCGCCCACGGCGTAGGTAGGTGGTGCAAACGTACCGGATCGCGCCGCCCTTCTGCCGGCTGCCCGTCATGGCCTGGTCGCAATGTCCGCAGAACAGCAGACCGCTCAGCGGATAGACCGCCTTTGCCCGCCGCTGCCGCTTGGGCCCGCTCGGTAGCTTGGCCTGGACCCGCTTGAACAAGCCCACGGGGACGATGCCCTGGTGCGTGCCCGGAGTCAAAATCCACTCCTCTTGGGGCTTCCGCCGCCGCTTGCCCTTGTGGCCGTTCACTGGCACGATGTCCCCGCGGGCCGCACAGTGGTACTTGGCAAACGCACAGGCCCCGAACCGGGCAGTGCCGCAATAGATCGGGTTCCGCAGAATGCCGGCCACGGTGTCCGCGTGCCATCGGCCAGACTCCGGAGCGGGGAACCTCTTGCCTTCCAACTCCCGGGCCAACTGCCGAAAGGAAACTGAAGCGGAGGCGTAGCGGCTGAAGATGTACCGCACCGCCTGGAGTCTGGCCTGGTCGGTCCCGGGAAGAGTGCGGACCACGTGTCCCGCCAACCGAACGGTCTCCCCTCGGGCCAGCCGGCGGACCAGCTTGCCGGCCTGGTCGAAGAGGCCCCGGTCCATGCCGTAGGCGATCATGCCGCCGGTCCTGCCTCCCCGCTGGGCGGTGGCGATCTGGCCGCGGACAATCTTCTGCGATAGTTCTTGCAGGTAGTCGTGGGAACCTTTCTGGGAGACGAACAGTAGCAACTGTTTAGCAAAGTCGTCCAGGTCGATCCGGCCTTCGCAGCAGGTGACGAGCTTGACGCCGGCCTTCCGCAACTGGTTGTAGAAGACCAGAGCGTCCATCGGGTCTTCCCGGCTCAGTCGGTTAGTGTGCCACGCCAGCACGACGGAGAACTCGCCGGCTTGGGCGGCCTTCAGTAGTGCCGCCAACCCGGGGCGCGCCTCGGTGGAGGTGTCGCCGCTGACCGCTTCGTCGGACAGCCATTGCACCACTTGGCAGCCCTCCCGGGCCGCCAGCTTGGTCAGTTCCGCCCGCTGCTCCGCGGGCGACTTCTCTTGACCGCGGCCGGACATGCGGATGTAGGCCCCGGCCGGCGTCGGCTTACTGTTGGCAATCATGTCTTCCCCCTCCCTCTGGTCGAACAACAACCTGTAGTCCCAGAACGTCGGCTATCGCATCGATGCTTTCCATCGACAGACCACGCTCGGCCCGCACGAAACGAGACAAGGCCGTCTCGTCCACTCCGCTTTCCAGGGCCAGCCGGTATCGGCTCATGCCAGCCGTCTTGACCGCGTGCCGTATCTGGTCGATGAAGCGTCGCCGTGTCATACCCGGATTGTAAGATATACCCGTCATACTGTCAAGCAGGTATGGATTCCCTTACCCGCCCCGTTCCGACGCAGAATAGCCGGTATTGCCCGTGGGGTATCCATTGGCGGGGTAGTCATAAGATGTTGCGTGGAAAGGCTTTACGGGCGTACAGAAGTCTTGCCCAGCTTAACATCGGGGAAGTCTCGGGAGTGTCTCATCGTCTTCGTCCGGTTCATTGACTTCCTCGGTGAACGCGAACCGCTGACCGCAGTGCTGACACTCAGCACGCCCCTCCTCGATCCAATCTGGCCCGCGGCCAATCCCGCCGGGCGTAACCGGCGCTCCGCTCCGTCAGAACTGGTTTCTCGGCTTAGAGTTACGTTTTTCGAGGGGCGTTGCGGGGGGACCATCCGACCAGAACATCGCGGAAACAAAGCAATGTCGTACA
>Ga0315280_10005720_pt1 | contig 17582 bp, 18 predicted proteins | sample YL17G06_40_MG_FD_203697 | JGI IMG/M metagenome (GOLD analysis project Ga0315280, IMG submission 203697) | Sediment microbial communities from Yellowstone Lake, YNP, Wyoming, USA - YL17G06_40 | ecosystem: Environmental > Aquatic > Freshwater > Lake > Sediment | place: USA: Wyoming | collected...
CGCTGGTTTCGGAGGAAGTCTTCTACTTCCTTGATAATTCTGTCGGTGCCTTCCAGTCGCTCTCCGGGAGCGACGCCTTCAAGCTCATACTGCTCTTCCAATTTCTTTACGTAGAGCCGCAGTTCATCGCTGCTGTCAGCCAGGAGCCGGTTCAACATGTCTTGCAGGTACTCACCGGCTTTTGTAAGTTCTTCCAAGTCGATTTCAATCTCCAACAACTCGGTCAACTTTTTGACAAGACCAAGGCAAACCATGGGATTGGTTTCGACCCGGACATAGAATGAGGCATGCCCCCAGAGGCTGATGGCTTCTATGTTTCTCTGAGCGCAGTTAGTTAATAGCAGGCCATGCAGGCTGCTTGGCCCTTGATAAACTATCGGCTCAATATTGTGTCTTTGCAGCACAGCCAGGAGGCTAGGTCTATTTACCACCCCGGATATCTTCGGTTCTCTGGTGTGAGGGATGTTATCATAGAGCCCACCCAAGGTGTATATCCTCCGAACCTTGAGCCTACTGGCTAAGTCTAGAATTGTGTCAACGAATTTCTGCCAGTGGAGATGAGGTTCGATGCCGTGAAGTAAAACTAAATCATGGTCTGCTTTCTGATTTTTCCAATAAAAAAGACCGTTGTGCGGCAGCTGCAGCGACGTTATCAAACCTCTGTCAACAGTTATCTTAGGGCGTATGGTGGAGAAATCATAGAATTGGTCACCTTCTATCTGGGCGAACCTGATGGCATCCAGACTTCTAGCTAAATAGAGGGCAGTTCCGGTGGCAACTTGGGCGGCATCGGACCAGCCGGCAAGCGCAGCTATAAAATCGGGATTGCGAAGTTCGGGCAGTTTGTTCATGGTTGTTTCACTGATTTCCATCTTAGTTCCGCTTTTAGAAACGACTAAAACTCCCTTTCCTTCCCTTTCAGTCTAGCATAACTGGCAGCCGCAGAGAAGTGTAGCAGCGATTCCTCTTGACACTGTTAGTCCTGTTGAGTAATGTGTTATACTGATTCAACTACGAGTGTGGTGGCGCCTGTATAAAATCTTGATGTATGAGGAGGGTAGGGAGTATGGCACGTATGAGAGTTATAGTCAATCCGGCTGCTGGCGCGGGAAAGACTGCCAAGAAATGGCCGAAGATTATGGTCCTGCTGAAAAGTTTGGGGCTTGACTTTGAGTATGATGTTACGGAAGCCCCTGGCCATGCCATAGAGCTGGCTAAATCAGCGGTCGAGAAGGGCTATGAGCTGTTGGTGTCTGTAGGTGGTGATGGGACCATACATGAGATCGTGAATGGTCTGTATGAGGCTGGTGGCAGTGCTAACGTGGCAGTGGGTATTGTAAACACAGGAACGGGCGCCGATTACATCCGTACCATCGGCGTGCCTCGTCGCTATAAAGAGGCTTGCCAGTGTCTTCTGAGCCGAAATAGGCGTACGGTAGACCTTGGCGTCGTTGAATATACAAAGAAGGGCCGACCGCAGAAGCGGTTGTTTGTAAACTTTGCCGGCATCGGCTTCGATGCTGAAGTTGTCAAGGCAACTACCGAGAAGTTTAAGGCTCTGGGGGATATGCCTTCCTACCTCATGGGGTTATTCAGCACCCTCATGTCCTACGAAAACAGAGATGTGTCCATCATAGTGGATGGGGAGCATGGGCAGAGACGAATCTGTACTATCATGCTGAATAACGGCAGGTATGGAGGTGGAGGTATGCTTCCAGCACCTAATGCTGACCCGGGTGACGGCTTTTTTGACCTGGTGATAATAGATGACATAACCAAACCAGACCTTATCATGTCGTTGCCGAGAATATACAGGGGCACTCACCTTACCCACCCGAAGGTGACCTTGATGCGGGCACGGGAGGTAGAGATAACGCCGACGCTAACATCGGCTGTCCAGGCTGATGGTGAGCTCCTCGGGGAAGCGCCAGCCCGCTTCAGCATACTACCAGCAGCACTGAATGTTGTCATCTAGAGACCGTTTCGTGGTTGATTCCAGTCAGTAGCGCTTCCGCAGCACCAGACGTGGAGCGAGTTACGCTCTTTCCAGCATACCGGCTAGACCGGGGACTTCTTGTATGAGCTGGTCTAGTGGGATTTCCTTTCCAGTAATCTCGAAAGCTTTCTTTGTTGATGGCGAAGCCACCACAAGGCTGACAGGCTGCTTGAGACCAGAAAAGAAGATACTGCTGCCGCTGGGCTGGCAGTTAAGCGACAATCTTGTTACCAAGATTAGAGTTATTCCGGCTATTGTGACAGGGCTGCCGATTGTTACTCTTTTACTTTCCATTTAGAAAAAACCAATTTTTTCACAGCTCGCAATGTGGGCAATGAGAAGACGAACCCAATCAGAGGTGCAGCCAGTTGAATAGGCCGCAGCCTTACCGCACCATAAAGATGCCCTTCGATGATAGTCTCACTGGCAAACGAAGGCTCAATCCTTATCTGGTGAGGCGAAAAATAACTCAGAATTAGATTAACTGGCGCCATAAAGGCAAAGAGGAGACCTGTATCAGCCGGATTATCAAGTCCTACCTTGAAGTTTGCTGCGAGTTCCCTAATCTTAATGTGCCTGAAAATTCTCTTTATGAAGCTGCCAAACTGTTTTAGGAGGCCTTTGGTTCGCAGGACTTCGAACGTATCCCTTATCTCCCATCTCCTACCCAAAGGTTTCCGCTTATGTTCAATAGCTCTCTTTCCTTCGGGTTTCTTTCTGCCTCGCCTCAATTCCTGACTGACCAGGCCAAAGAGCCATATTAGTCTCATGCTGAATCTGGGTTTTCCGTCTATGTTGGTACGGAACACCAAGTCAAGCGGCACACAAAGGAGAATAGTGATGAGTACCGCCAGGCTAGCTAGAACAGCGATGGCCCACAACTATTTTTCTCCTTCTTTTTTGCGTTCCCCCCATTTTTCAGTGAGTTTTGCCGCAATGTCAGGTATGGTTTCGCTCAATTTCTCTATGGCTGTTGCCATGCCCCCCTTGATTGGCTCTATCCTTACGCCGTCCTTATCGATGACTATGACAGCGATGGGTTTTACTCCGCCGCCGCCCCCAGTGCCGCTGCCACCGCCCTCCGTTGCTTCCTTGGTCTCCCCTTTACCTGTGCCACCGCCGGCGGCAAAGCCAAAGCCAACGCTCATCAAGGGAATCAAGGTTGTACCCTCGATAGTTATGGGTTCACCGACAACGGTCTTAGCATCAAGCACCTTTTCAATTTCTCCGAGTGTTGTCTTAACTAGCTTCTCAACGTCATCCATAATTCAATGTCCCTCCTAAGTTGTTCTCTCTACAATACAAGACATTATACCACGGTCTAGAAGTACGCCTAAAGGAGGCAGGTTATCGACATGTTCGAGCAGATTCAAGTTTTCGATTGGCTATTGTCTTCCGGTTCTTTCGTTAGTGAGCGGTCACGAAGCCAGCGGTGAATTTCATCCAGGGCTGGCGGTGTCACACTGAATACTTCGACGTCTTGGGGGAGCTGCACCAAATGTCCTTCTCTGATGAACAATATAGCTATTTCATCGGCTTTAAGTGTTTCGTCTATGCTTTTGCTGATATGTTCATATCTTTTCCTTGAAGCTTCGATGTAGAATTCAGACACTTTCCGGGCTACCTTATCGCTGAGGAATCCGATGAATAAGCACCTCTCCCAGTCGATGGTTTCCTCAGCTAGTTCCTTGTCTTCTATTACCTCAAGTTTAGCGCCATCTTGGCACTTTTGCTTGGCGATTTGGCAGCTCTTTGGGTTCAGCCTCTCCATAATGTTGAGGCCATCATCGCCGCCCAAGCTGATTGATTCGTGATAGACCCGGCAGATCTTGCCTAACTTTGCCTCTAGGTTTTCTACCTGTTCAGTCACCTGTTTCCAGTAGAGGTCAAACCTCTCTATATACTCAGGATGAGCATCTTTAATTGAGTATATAAGTGGGATAAGGAAAAGTTTTCGCCCTTGCTTGAAACTAGTGGCTTCGAGTTTGCTTATTTTGCCTAGCTCTTGTGCCATGATTATTCTCCTCTCTTCTAGTTTATCATAGAGCTCTTTCCCTAAAAAACTTAGGCAAGATAGTGGAGGCGACATTAGGCAGCGTGAAGGGTGCTGGTATAGATAGCGCGCCTAGAGGGATTCGAACCCACGACCCCCGGTTCCGAAGACCGGTGCTCTTGTCCGCTGAGCTATAGGCGCAGGTGGTAATATAGAGCCGTCTATTTACTGAAAGCTTGTTAATATTGGGGTGAGCGGAGGGATTTGAACCCTCGTTCTCCAGGGCCACAACCTGGCGCCTTAGACCGCTGGGCTACGCTCACCATTAATCACAGCTAGTCATTATAGCTTAATAGATGTTTTTGATTCAATTAAGTTCAATCGAAAGTGGTCTTTAATATCTGGACACCTATTGACAAAGGGTGAAAGCAGGACTACAATTCCTCGCCAGTGGGCGTGTAAAGCAAGCAACTGTGCGTAACGATTGGCAGCCTAAGCTAGGCGATAAGTTTATCAGACGTCCTCGAGTTAAGCTACACCGTTTGCGACGAGTCCTCGGCATTCCTGGGCTGTTTAGTACCGCTTATGGCGATCTCGGCTCTTCCATCTATTATGCGTTGGGCCTTGTGGCTTTGGTAGCTATGGGGGCAACGCCTGTAGTCTTAGGCATAGCTGGTATCTTCTTTGTTTTCACTGCTCTTTCCTATGCTGAAGGCACGGCTATGCTTCCTGAAGCTGGTGGCTCTGCCAGCTTTGCTCGTCATGGGTTTAGTGACTTAACGGGGTTTATTGCTGGCTGGGCGCTTATGTTCGGCTACATTGTTACCATTGCGATTTCAGCCTACACCATCCCTTCCTACCTCGGTTATTTCTGGGAACCTCTAAAAGAATCGCCGGTATTTCATACAAGCGTTTCCATGGGCATCGTAGGTCTATTGATGCTTGTCAACGTCGTTGGTGTCAGAGAATCATCGCAGCTCAATTTCATCTTAGCTGTCTTTGACATAGCTACTCAATTATTAATCATAGTGGTAGCTTTGCTGATTCTTTTCAGCCCGGCAGTGTTTTGGGGAAGGGTCACTGGCTACTGGCCATCAACTCCAAATTTGATTTTCGGAATAGCTATAGCAGCTATAGCTTTCACTGGTGTGGAAACTATATCACAAATGGCTGAGGAGACCAGGCGTCCTCAAGTGAGGGCTCCCAGAGCCTTAGCTTTGGTGGCAATTGTTGTTTTGGTTATCTTTGCAGGCATTTCTATAGCGGCCTTTTCGGCACTGACGCCGCCTGAGCTTGCTTCTCAGTGGGCAACTGATCCGGTGGCTGGCATCGCACATGGTCTTTCCATAGCCATTGTCCCAAGTGAGCTGGCGGCAAGGTGGTTTTCTGAGCCGGCCCATCAGATTATTGCCGCCTATTTTCTACAAGCGCTACGAGATTTACTTCCGGTGCTGGTGGCTTTGCTTGCAGCAACTATCTTGTTCATAGCCACTAATGCCGGATTATTAGGCATTTCACGCCTCGCCTTCTCGTTGGGGAGGTTTCAGCTCATTCCGCCATCCCTGAGCCGTGTCCATCCTCGTTCTAAAACCCCTTATATTTCCATAATTGTGTTTACCCTGGCGGCACTTGTTCTACAAATACCGGGATTTTTCACTTCTAATATGTTTGTCAATTTGGGCGGACTTTATGCCTTTGGCTCCATGCTTTCTTTTGCTTTAGCCCATGCCTCCATACTGGCTTTGCGGATAAGGAAACCTGACCTTCCTAGACCGTTTAAACTTGGCTGGAATATTAGAATTAAGGGTCGGGATCTACCTCTTACGGCAATCCTTGGCTTGATAGGTACTGTTGTCATTTGGATAGTAGTGGTGATAATGCAGTCTTATAGCCGCTGGGTTGGCTTTGGCTGGATGGCCGTAGGACTTGGCGCCTATTACCTCTATCACCGGCGAAAGGCAGGAGTTTCTGAATCCAGTGGCTAAAGCAAGTAGGTTCCGTCAAATTCAAAGAAGATTGCATAACCATAGTAGTCAAATTATAATGTTTATAGTTAAGCAGTCGTGGATGATAACGTAGGCTGATGAGATTTGAGAGAATATTGGTCGCAGTAAATGGCAAGGACGCTGATGTGGAAGCGGTGAAGCTAGCCTGTGACCTGGCTAAGAAATCGAAAGCTAAGGTTTATGTCGTTTATGTGATTGAAGTCAATCGCAGCCTACCTCTGGACGCAGTGATAGAACCTGAGATAGAGAAAGCAGAGAAGTTGTTAATGCGCGCTGAGGAAATCGCGTCTGAGCGGGGTTATGAGATAGAGACGGACTTAATTCAGGCGCGGGAAGTAGGGCCAGCTATTGTTGACGAGGCAATGGAAAGGGATGCTGATTTAATTCTCATGGGTGTTACCTACAAGAAGCGTTTCGGCACCTTCAGCTTGGGTAGAGTCATACCATATGTTCTAGAAGAAGCTCCTTGCCGTGTTCTGCTATGCCGGGAACCTGTGTCTTAAGGCAGAAATTATGAAAATAGTTATTATGGGATGCGGGCGGGTTGGCGCTCAACTAGCCAGTTTACTTGATGCTGACGGACACAAGGTGACTGTGCTAGATATAGACGCCCACAGTTTTAGGCGATTGCCGCCCAGTTTTGGTGGTACGGCGATACTTGGCGATGGTACCGATGAGGAGATGCTCAAAAAGGCGGGTATTGCGGAAGCTGACGCCTTTGTGGCAGTGACTCAAGGTGACAATCGCAATGTTATGGCAGCTCAGATTGCCAAGCATGTTTTCAATGTTCCTAAGGTAATCTGCAGGATATATGACCCCTTACGTAAGGATGTCTACGAAGCGCTAGGTATTGAGGCTATTAGCCCGACAACTGTTTTTGCCCAACTGCTGAGAGACAAGCTGCTGGCTATGTGAAAGAGGTGAAACCCTAATGTACATAATAATCGTTGGTGGTGGCAGCGTCGGCTATCACTTGTGTAAAGCACTGCTGAAGGAAGGGCATGAGGTATTGGTGCTGGATAAGGATGCGGCCAAGTGTGAAAACTTTGAGGATGAGCTGGGAAGTGTGTGTGTGAGGGGTGATGGCTGTGAAGTGGCTACTCTGGCTGAGGCTGGGGTGTCCAGGGCTGAGGTATTTATTGCAGCTACAAATGAGGATGAAGATAATTTGGTAGCTTGCCAGGTAGCTAAGCATAAGTTTGGGGTGCCTCGAACTATCGCTCGGGTTAACAATCCCGAAAATGAGAAAATCTTCAAGAAGTTGGGCGTTGATTGCCCAATTAGTGTCACTAACCTGATTTTGGAGCATATAGAAGAGAAGATACCTACACATCCGCTAATTCACCTTTTGGCCATGGGTGAGGAGAAGATGGAAATCGTTGAGGTCAAGATACTTAAGGGGTCAAAATCAGTGGGCAAGTCGGTGAAGGAGCTGTCACTGCCTTCCGATTCCATTTTGGCTCTGCTAATACGTAACGGACAGAAGCCTCAAGTGCCCACAGTTGATACCATCTTGGAGGTTAATGACCGCATCGTCGCCTTGACAACTACTGACAGTGAAGCGGTTTTGCGAGAGGAATTGGCTAGCGATTAACCTTGGTGTGGGGTGGAGTAATGACTAAGGTTGCTTTTCAGGGAGAGAGGGGAGCGTTTAGCGAAGATGCAGTAATCACCTTTTTTGGTGATGTCGAGCTTTTCCCCAGTCGTTGTATAGGCGATGTTTTTGAAGCTGTGCTTAGAGATGGGGTCGATTTTGGTGTGGTTCCGGTGGAGAATTCTCAAGCCGGCAGCATTAATGATACCTACGACCTATTGTTAAGCTATCCTCTGAATATTGTTGGTGAAATCAGTCTCAGGATAAGCCATTGTTTGATGGCTTTGCCCGGCGAAAGTTTGGATGGAATAAAGATGATTTATTCACACCCGCAGGCTTTAGCCCAGTGCGAGGTTTTTTTGAGGAAGCTCAAGGCCGAAATCGTGCCTACCTATGATACCGCTGGCAGCGCCAAAGGGATAAAGGAAAGTGGCCTGAAGGGATGTGCTGCTGTGGCAAGTAAGCGAGCAGCTCAGATTTATGGCCTGGAGATCCTGGCGGAGAAGATTGAGACCAATGCCAATAACTACACCAGATTTTTTGTTATTTCCAAGAAGAAGGCTGAGCCAGCACCGAAAAGCAAGACGTCTCTGGTGTTTGGCACCAAGAATATTCCTGGAGCGTTATATACTTGCCTGGGGGCTTTTGCCACCAGGGACATAAACCTGACAAAACTGGAATCAAGGCCTAGTAGAGATAAACCCTGGGAATATATATTTTATGTTGATTTTGAGGGGCACATAGATGATAAGGTCTGTCAGGAGGCCCTGGCAGAGCTTAAAGAGAAGACTAATTTCATCAAAATACTTGGTTCTTATCCCCGTGCTGCGGATTGACATCTAGTGTCCAATCCGCAAACCATCCTTCAACTTCCTATACGTTGCTGCTAATGCTTCTGGCAGGACTTTGGTATTGGAGATTACCGGCATGAAGTTGGTGTCACCCTGCCATCGAGGCACTATGTGGGTGTGAACATGGTCATCCACTCCAGCTCCAGCCACCTTGCCTATATTCATGCCGATGTTGAAACCGGCTGGTTTCATTACTTCGGTTAGCAATCTGAGACTCCGCTTAACTAGATCGAAGTGCTCCTTTGTCTCTTCATCAGTCAGCCCGTCAAGATGGCCTATGTGGCGATAAGGTGCTACCATCAGGTGCCCCGAGTTATAGGGGAAGGAGTTCAAAATTATGAAGTTGCTTTTACCCCGGCAAAGGATGAGGTTGGACTCATCGTTGTCTTCTTTCGGCTTCTCGCAGAGAAAGCAACCGCTTTTTTCAGCTTGAAGTACGTATTCTATTCGCCATGGCGCCCAGATCTGTTCCATTTTTGTCTCCTGGCTTATCTTACCTTGCTTTGTGAGCAATTGCAATGAGGCTAATGGGCAACTAATTGCATTGGTATTGACTTTGCTGACTAACATTGCTATCTTTGTCGTTAGCAGATATGGCGACCGTTGAGCTAAATATCATTACCAGTGGCAATATCCCCTGGAGTTTTAAGAAGGAGATTGAAAACACATTCCGTGATTGCTATCGACGATTTGTGCCTAGAGTTCCATACAAAGTTGAAATTCATGTAGTGAGTAGGGAATCCGACATGCGTGCCCTACTTAAGGAGGATAAGCTTAGGCTAGGCATAACTACCAGCGGTGATGAGGAGTTTATCTGCTCTCACGATGCCTGGCGTGGTTATCCTAGGGTGATCTGCTGCTTGGAGAAATTGGCTAAGCTTAACAAATTAGCCAGGCTGGGGGCGATAAGACATGAGGCAGCTCATAGTGCCCTCCACGGTTCGTTGGAGTATTATATTTTCAGAATTCCTGACGATTGCCGTCATACGGCTGCGATTAAGGGGCTTGATTCGACTGTACTGGACCAGGCTCTCTACTATGTATCTGTGGCGGTTAAAGATTTCGAAGTCACCAAATTTTTGGTCCAGCATGACTTCATTAATTGCCAGTTTACTTTTGCTTTAGAGTGGTTGCGACCTTCAGAGCAAGACAAATCAACCTGGAAGTTGGCCCAGACAAATCGCCAGGCTAAATTCATCTACCTGACAACTTTGCTTAAGCCGACACTTTTTGCTCATCCCTTGTTGGCGCTGCCACGGTCAAAGAAGATTTCTTTAGAGCACCAGGTGCAGTTGGCGAGAAGAGTGGAGGAACTGCTGGAACATTTGGGGAGTGCAGAGCAGAATAAATTGCTACAAGTGACAAACATGATAGTTGAGGATGCTACCGAAGACACACATAGGAATGTTGATTCTGCTTTGCGTCAGGCTATGAACTTGGCTTAGTTTGCCAACCACGTAATGGTTCAAGTGTAGTATAGTTCATTGATTTCATGCTGTAATCTTTGGTGCCGTTGGCTTTTAATCTGCCAGGCTCTACAAGCCCTGATAAAAGTAATCTCATACTCAGATGATAGAAATAGATGGTTCGGTCAAGTCAGGCAGTGGGACACTGCTGCGTTATGGGATTACCTTGGCTAGTTTGCTAGCTGAAGAGTTGCACATGTGGAATATCCGGGCGGGCAGGGATAAGCCTGGGTTACGGCATCAGCATCGTCAATCAGTCCTGGCTTGCCGGGATATGTCGCAGGGTGTGGTGGAAGGGGCAGATGTCGGCTCAATGGAGATAAGATACAAGCCCGGTAGGAAGATAAAAGGCGGCCACTACAAATGGGATATAGGTACTGGCGGCTCAACCACCATGCTGGCTATGACCTTATTGCCCTTAGCCTGTTTTGCCGGTGAGCCGAGTACTTTTAATATATCAGGCGGTCTCTTCCAGGATTTTGCTCCTTCGGCTTATCACATGAAATACGTTCTTTTCCCTACCTTACGGAGGATGGGAATAAAGGCTGATTTAGAACTCAAACGCCCTGGCTATGCTGAGCAAGGTGGTGGCATCATCAAAGTTAGCGTCGAGCCGGTAGGTGGAAAGATTAAGCCTATTGAACTTGTTAGCTGTGGTGAAGTCAGGGAGATACAAGGGATTGCTATTTGTTCCCACTTGGAGCAAGCTAAGGTTAGTGACCGAATGGCGAAGGAATGTCACCGAGTATTGAGGCAAGAAGGTTATAATGCCAAAATAGAGGTAATTTATGATACTTCGGCTAATCATGAAGGTGCTGCCTTGGCCATTTGGGCGGAAACTGAAGCCTGTCTTTTCGGCTCGGATAGAGCTGGTAAGAAGGGAAGGCGAGCTGAGCGCATTGGCAGCTACGTGGCGGATAATCTTATTCAAGATATCAAGTCTGGCGCTGCAGTTGATAGATTCTTAGCAGACCAGCTGATAATCTATGCCGCTCTGGCTGATGGTGTAACAGAGTATGTTATACCCCGAGTGACCGACCATGTTGAGGCCAATTTATGGCTTATAGAGCATATTTTAGGTAGTTCTGGCGCTAGAGCGGAGGCAACTGGCAATCGTATCAAGATAAAAGGCATCGGCTATAGCCATCGTTAGGCGAATCTAAACACATGCACTGCTTGAGAGGTCCTGTTTGAGGTAGTTCAATCTCTCTTCAAATGGACCAGTCAATTGATTCAGCCTTTTCTCCCATTCCTCTTTGGCTCGAATATTAATCTGGCTGATGGCAGTGCCAGAGGCCCTTAGCTGGTGGAGTATCTCCCTGCCAGCTTTTTCTATCTCTTGCCTTTCTCTGTTTTCAGCTTCCTCGTATTCCTGGAAAAGCTCTTTTACTTTGCCCAGAGTTTCTATAGCCGTTGTAGTATTGGCTAAAGTTAGAATACCTTGACTTATTTTGTCTAACGTTGAGCCATACCTTAGGTTGATTCCTTCAATGAGTCGGTGGACGGCTGCTTGTTTTATTAAGTCTTTATCTTGGGCGCTGTGTTTGTTGAGTTCGGCTTCGAGAAGGCGGATATCATACTGGCTGAGGTACTTCTCAGCCAGCGATTTTCCAATTAGGCGGCATCTGTCTTGTCTTTGTCCTTCCCGTTCTTCGGGTGATAGCTCGCCTAACTTACTAGCCTTTTCCTGAGCGATTTCCCGGGCGCTCCTAATTTCTCCCACTTGACTTGAATCTTCCTTGCACCTTAAAGATTGTTTGTCACTCTTGCCTGTCATTCTGAATGCAGCGAAGAATCTATCCTCTTTACCGGTGTGAGTTTACTGTTAGTGAGATTCTTCGGTCGCTTTGCTCCCTCAGAATGAAATAAGGTAAGGGCTTAACAATTTGGTTTTCGCTGGTATTTTACCTTATAATTCTGATATATTCAAAGCTATGGTTTATCGGTCATCCAGGTATTATGAATCTATACAACTTGCTGAGGATTTTTACTGCTATATTTGGCAGGGAAAGGGCAACAACTGCAATACCTGCCTGTTTGCCAATGTGCTACGGGGCGAGAGGCCTCATGTCATTGTTGACCCGGGGCATACAACTAACGAGTTTGGCGAGGCCTGTTTTGATTACTTGATTAAGGCCATGGAAGGGAATGGCTTCGAAGTTGGTGACATAGGATTGATAATCAATACCCATAGCCATCCTGACCACTGCCAGGCAAATGAGCTGGTGGTCAAAAATAGCGGAGCCTGGATTACCTTGTCCGAGGAGGAAGACGAATTTCGAAACACGTTAGGGGAGAAGCTGTATTCGATGTTAGGAGTGAAAGTACCACAATTTACGCCTCTTTTTTATCTTAAAGAGGGGGGCCTGAGTCTAGGTACTAAGAACAAAGTTGAACTTGAGATTTTTCATACTCCGGGCCATTCCCCGGGCTCGCTTTGCCTTTACTGGCCGGATAATAAGATTCTGATAACTGGCGACGTGGTTTTCTATGGCAGTATTGGCAGGACTGATTTTCCCAGCGGTAGCCTTTCATTGCTTAAGAAAAGCATCGATAAATTGTCACAGCTTGATGTGGAGTGTTTAGTCCCCGGGCACAGCACCGAGTATGGCAGCATTGTGAAAGGCAAACTGAATGTAGAGCGTAATTTTCAGACAGTTAAGCTGTTTCTTTAGCTGTTAGGTTGGACTTCTATGGAAGCTGATGAAAGAATTCAATATGCTATTGAACATACCGAGGTACTGAGAGCACCGGCGCAAAGCCTGGCTACCTTTGGCACCACCAATATTTATTACTATCTGGTTACCGAGCTGGCGGAATGGGTGAATGTGGTCAGGGAAGGCAGGGTGAGTGCTGCCAGGCCAAAGATTGTTACCCCGTCGTATCTCATTAATCTGGAAGGATTCAGCCTGCAGGCCAGAAGGTTTATAGAGATGATGGTGGAAAGGGATCCCCATGAGCCTGGCATTGTCTATACTTACAAGAATGAGCCTGGGGAGATGAACGTTGTTTCTGAGTCTGTAGGGGCGATTGTGGACAAAATCAACCGGCAGATAGATAGTCAACGCGATCCATTAACCGCCATTATTAAAGGTGTCGAAGAGCTGTGGGATGTTTCATTGCTTAAATTTACCTACGAGTTGACTAGAAGCTCGGTGTCCAGCAACGTAGCTGAATTAGAAAGAAGTGGGCTTCTGTATATAGATGCGGCTGGTGTGCCTCGAGATGCCAGGGACCACATCGAGGAGCTTTTTGAAAAAACCAAACGAGACCCATCCTGGGCACCTGAGCTGGTAGCTGAATTAAGGCGATGGAGCTTATTCCACGAGTACCAGGACAGGTTTCTCAGCTTGTTTAAGAAAAGATGAAGCTGCCTAAATGTTCAGGTCGCTCTGACCCCCTGTCATCTCCCGTCTTAGGGAAGCCCTAGATCCGAAAATCTAAATCCAGGGCGAAAATTTTTGGTAAAAATGGCTCAAAACCTATTGACAAGGGCTGTTATAATAGTGGTATAGTACAATTGTCCTGGGCAAGAAGTCCTAAGGAATGTCGGGGGTAGTGTTATGAACCAGAGGAGATCAAATATCGAAATAATAAGTGACATGTTGAGGGTAGGTGAGAACGGGGCTGGCAAGACTGAAATAATGTATAGTGCTAACATGAGCTATAGTCAGATACAGAAATACCTAAGCTTCCTTATTAGCCATGGCTTTATTGATAGAGTGGAGGTAGGTAATCCAGTAGTAACCTATCGGGTGACGGAGAAGGGATTAGCCCTATTAAGAAGCATAGACACTATACTGGAAGTGCTTGAGTTCAGGGATGCTGATTTCTAATTAATTTTTAATAAAGGAGGAAGTTGCCTATGCCCGAAAAAAGAATGCTTATAGTAGACTCGGATGCAATAAGAAAGATAGATGAAAACCGTGGTGATATGAGTATTTCGGATTTCATCAGTTTTCTTATTGACAGCCAGTTGAAGCAGGATGTCAACGGACGAAACAATGACCATATAACTAAAGAAGAGTTTCACCAGTTCGAGCAGGGGATACGGGAGCTTTTGCGCAACTTTCTTGAATTCTTCCTCAGCTACGGACTGGAGCTGGGCAAGCAGCCGACGGACAGAGAGCTTGAAAAGCTAAGCCAAAAACTACGAGCTCTGGGTGGCTCTGCCAAGGCTAAAGGTTCCTAAAAATCCACAGATTTCCTCCTTGCCTCCTCGCCTCACCCCCTCATTCAAATCTAATAGAACTATCTTCTAGAACATAATCACTTCCCAAGCTAACCGAATCGTGTCATAGTGTTCCTAGAGCTATTTGTGTTTAGCTTGGGAGGTGTATTGTGTCTAAAATTCAGGAGCTTTTGCGTCACGGCAGGCATGAGGAGCTGTGGCAAATGTGCTGTGGTTTCATTGACCTGAATCTGGAGCAGTTTATGGCTATTCAGAAGCGGTTGTTGCTGGAGCAAATCGAGATGCTGAGCAATTGCGAGCTGGGCAGGAAAGTAATGCGCGGCGCTATGCCTGAAACCGTAGAGGAATTCAGGGAGCAGGTGCCATTAACTACCTATATTGACTATTGTCCTGAGCTTCTCGAGCAAAGAGAGGATGTGCTGCCGGTAAAGCCTGTTCATTGGGCTCGTACTTCCGGGAGATCTGGCGAGTATCCATTCAAGTGGGCACCTATTAGCCGAAGAGTTTGGGAGGAGATGGGGCCACTTCTGTGCGCAGGGAGGATTTTTGCTACCTGTCAGAGAAAAGGGGACGTGTCTTCTATTAGTCTAAATTCGAAACTCCTTTATGCTACTGCCCCGCTTCCCTATACTACCGGCGTAATAGCATATAAGTGTGAAGAAGAGTTTGGCTACAAGTATCTTCCTTCACCTCGTGAGTCAGAGGGGATGTCCTTTACAGAGAGATTGGAGGAAGGTTTTTGGCTGGCTTTATCCGAGGGCATGGATGGCTTTTACGGCTTGTCTGCTGTATTGGTAGCTATCGGTGAGCGATTCAAAAAGGGCACCGGCAATGTAAAGTTTTCCACATTGCTGTCACATCCAAAGGCGCTGCCTCGATTGATGAAGGGCTTAATTAAAAGCAAGTTAGCTCGGCGCCAAATGTTGCCCAAGGACCTGTGGTCGATAAAAGGTATAGCCTGTGGTGGGACAGACAGTTTTGTTTATCGGGAGAAAATCAAGGACATGTGGGGAGTGCGCCCCTTGGATAGTTATGCTGCCACGGAGAGCCTCATTATAGCTATCCAGACATGGGATTACGAGGGCATGACCTTTATTCCCAATTTGAACTTTTTGGAGTTTATCCCGGAGGCAGAGTATTCCAAATGGCGGCTTGACCATTATTATCAGCCGAAGACTGTGCTGCTTGATGAGGTGAAAGCTGGTGAGAATTATGAGATAGTTATCACCAATTTCCATGGTGGAGCTATGGTCAGGTATAGACTTGGTGACATAGTCAGAATAACTTCGCTGAGAAATGAGAAGCTAGGAATTGACATTCCACAGATGGCATTTGAGAGGCGGGCTGATGACCTTATTGACCTCGGCTTTATCCGGCTTACAGAAAGGGTAATCTGGCAGGCGATTGAAAACATCAGCATCCCCTATGTGGACTGGACAGCGCGCAAGGAGGTAGCCGAAGGCAGGCCGGCACTTCACCTTTATCTTGAACTTAAAGACGGCTATATTGCCAGTGAAAAAGGTGTCGCCACAGCGGTGTACGAGCAAATTAAGAAATTAGACGATGGCTTTATTCATTATGACTTGCCAAGCATAGAAAGGTTGCTTAACTTTAAGCCGATAGAAATCACCTTGTTGCCTGAGGGTGCTTTCGCCAATTATATGGCTCAACGACAGGCTGAGGGTGCTGATTTGGCTCATCTAAAACCACCCCACATAAATCCTTCAGACAAAGCGCTTTCATGGCTCGGGACCAAAGTGGAGGCTGTGCCTGAGGTAGAGGTTGTGGCCGAAGCTGAAGCCGAAGCTGTGGCTAGGCAGTAGCGTTGCTTTTAGCTTTGAGATTTAGGTGGGCGGTTGCCTTAGGCAACCGCCTTGACTTTTTACACCAATCGTCAAGCAGATATGTAGTAGCGAGGCTTTAGCCTCGCCAGTAGTCCGCCACGCCGAGGCGACCTCAAAAGGTCGCGGCTACATTTGGCTATCAACCCGCTAATATTTTAGTCGCTCTTGACAACCATCAAAGCTAGAGACATAATTAGTCAAAATTATAAATATGAAGTTTTAATATGGATATTCATTATTATTCCTTGATTCCGTTGCTGGCTGCGATTGCCTACATTCCATTATTTGCTATTCTCATTAGCAACCGCCCGTGGCAAAAGATGCACAGGCTTTTCGCCTGGTATCTAGCTGCCGCGATGTCATGGAGCATAAGTACCTTCTTTCTCCGCAGCGATTTCTTTATAGAGCATAAACTCCTTTTGTTTAAAGTCACCATCTGCTCTTTTATGTGGGTGGCGGTGCAGTATTATTATTTTGTAAAGGTCTATTTTACCAAATCTGGTGGACTCGGGACATGGCTCGGATATGCTGCGCTGGCAATACTCATCACTTTGGCAGCTCTGGGATATGTACCGCAGAGTATTACTTTTAATGCCGGTGAGGTTAGCCCTGATTTAGGTTGGTGGCTTTTTCTAGTTGCTGTTCCCCCGCTTTTTCTTATAGGCTCACTTGTATGGTTTTTACTGGGCAGGCTCAGGATTTCGGTTGACCCTCAAGAGTCCAACCGAATTACCTATCTGTTAATAGGAATTGCTGTTGTAGCTATCTCAACTTTTGGCGCTCTGACCACTGCGGGAAGACGGTTTCCCATTCCTCACCTGGGACATCTCATTAACGCCTGTATTTTGATTTATGCCGTCTTGAGACATCGGTTGCTGGCTATGCGCTTTGTTATGCGCCGAGGGTTGGTTTACAGCTTTATGGCTGGCATATTTCTGCTGGTCTATTCGTTATGGCTGTTCGTAATTCATGTAGCTCTTGGTTTCGGGTTTAGTTTTGGCTCCTCCCTTGCAGTGGGATTGCTGACGGCTGCTTCAGCCGCTGCTTTTTGGACTCGGGCGCGGGTTTATCTTTACCAGAAAGTTGACCAGGTCTTTTATGGCGAAAGCTACAACTACCGACAGGAGCTGGTTGAATTTCTTGGACGCAAGGCCCCAGTTGTTTCAAACTTGGATGAGTTTGGTATGGAACTGCTGGTGCCGATCACCAAAGCTGTGGGTTGTCGGCAGTCATTTTTATTGCTCCCGGAGACTGGCACAGATGATTTTATTGTCCAATTCGCTCAGCCTGAGGATAAAGTGGATATATCGTCCAAAATAAGGCGGGGCAGCCCTGTTCTGGAATGGCTTAAGAGAGAGAATAGATATCTGAGCAAGGAAAAGCTGGATATACTTCCTGAATTTCGTGGTATGTGGGGTGAGGAAAAAGATGGCTTTAAAGCTCTGGATATGGAATTGTTGTTTCCTTTTGTCAGCCACGGTAACTTGATTGCCATATTGGCGTTAGGCAAAAAGGAATCTGGCAAGTACCCGCTTGAGGATGTCAATTTAGTTGAGACCGTCGCCGCTCAGGTAGCAACAAGTCTGGAGAAGGAATATCTTCAGGAGCAGCTCAGAAAGCGGGAGCAAGAACTATCTCTG
>Ga0315280_10005722_pt1 | contig 17573 bp, 13 predicted proteins | sample YL17G06_40_MG_FD_203697 | JGI IMG/M metagenome (GOLD analysis project Ga0315280, IMG submission 203697) | Sediment microbial communities from Yellowstone Lake, YNP, Wyoming, USA - YL17G06_40 | ecosystem: Environmental > Aquatic > Freshwater > Lake > Sediment | place: USA: Wyoming | collected...
AGCGGCCGCGCGAGACCCTTGGTATGGGTCTCGCGGGCCGCACCTTAATCAACCCCAACTGCTGTCCAACGATTGGGGTCCACCTCAGCCCACGTACTGCTGACGCCGATTTGACCAGGTTGACCAAGCCGCTGGTGGTAATGCTTTCAGCATCGTAAACGATTGCGAGCGTGTCTTTCGCGGCAGCCTGTCGAATCTGTTCTGCTTGGGCCACCGCATCGCTGATGAGCGCAATGTTTAGCGGTGCAACCGAGAGCAGGCACCGCTCTTCCAGCCAGTCGCAGCCGAGGGTGCGGTGGCTGATGGTCGGCTGGCACTTCTTGTTGCTTCGGCGGGTGCGGCAAGGCCGGCTTGGTTGGGCGGAGCGCTTGAGGGCAGTTCGGAACATGGTTTCACCCTCCCGGAAACGTGATCGGCGGCAGGTCCGAGTGGACCGGAGAGCGTGTCGGCCGCCGCAGCGTCGGGCGCATGGCGGCGCCCTCCCACAAGAGCGAACGAGAACACCCACCAAAAGATTACGACTACGCTAGCGCCTCTAGCACCGGATGTCAAGCCCCCGAACGGGAAAACACCCCCCGGCCCAGCCGCAATCGACACAATCCCCGACCGCTACATCTTTGGGGTGTTTTCCCAAGGTCGCCTGTCGCCCAAGAATGCCCTGTTCGTGCGCGACGCTATGGTCCGCGGTTTGGCGCCGGGGTTCGGCGGGGTCGGGAGACCCGCGCCGAGCGCGGCGGGAGCCCCGAGCCCAGCGCGCCCCCTCACCCTAACCCTCTCGCGGCGGGAGAGGGGACTTGTCACGCCATGGCACGGTGGGACAGGGGACTTACTCGCAAGCGCGTGGCTGTAAACAGCCGGGGGTATGAACCTTGGCCCTGACTCGCCTGGGGGGGGAAACTTTTTCCGTAGCTTTTTTGGCCTCACTTCCCGCGCCTTGACGCGGCCGCAGGGGGCCGCCAAGATGATCGGGTGTCTGGCCGCGGGTGCGGCTGGCGGGCGGTGTTTCAACAGGATCAGGGATCGGATGGGAGCTGCCATGACTGGCGCAAAGCGAGCGATCGGTGTGATGGTGGGCTGTGTGGTTCTCGTGGGCGCGAGTTGGGTCTTCGCCCAGGATTGGCCGCAGTGGCGCGGGCCGAATCGGGACGGGAAGGTGACCGGGTTCACGGCCCCGCAGACCTGGCCGAAGGGACTGGTGGAGAAGTGGAGAACGACGGTGGGCGCGGGCGATTCCACGCCCGCCCTGGTCGGCGACAAGCTCTACGTCTTCGCGCGGGAAGGCGGGGACGAGGTCATCGCGTGCCTCAATGCGGCCGACGGCAAGGAAGTGTGGAAGAGCAAGTACGCGGTGGAGGCGATCAGCGGGCCGGACTCGCGGGTGCACCCCGGGCCGCGAAGCTCGCCCGCCGTGGCCGAAGGCAAGGTCGTCACGCTGGGCGTGACCGGGGTGGTCTCCTGCCTCGATGCGGCCGACGGCAAACTGCTGTGGCGCAACGCCGAGTACAAGGCCGTCCCCCAGTTCCACACGGCCTCGTCGCCGCTCATCTGCGACGGGATGGCCATTGTGCAACTGGGCGGGCAGGGCGAAGGCGCAATCGTCGCCTTCGACCTGGCCACCGGCAGCGCGAAGTGGAAATGCGACGGCGAGGCCGCCATGTTCGCCTCGCCGGTCCTGATGACCGTGGACGGCACCAAGCAGATCGCCACGCTGACGGAGAAGAGCGTGGTGGGCGTCGCCCTGGCCGACGGGAAGTTCCTCTGGCAGATCCCGTTTGTGCCCATGCGCATGGCTTACAACGCCGCCACGCCGATCGTCGACGGGCAGACGGTTATTTACTGCGGGAGCGGCCGGGGCACCAGGGCCGTGAAGATCGAGAAGCAGGGGGACGGCTTCGCCGCCAAGGAGCTTTGGAGCAACGCCCAGCTCGCCCCCCAGTTCAACTCGCCGGTGCTCAAGGACGGCCTGGTCTTCGGCCTGACCAACCGGGGCAATCTCTACTGCATTCATGCCCAGACCGGGAAGACGGCCTGGACCGACAGCAACCCGCTGGGCGGTTTCGGCGCGATTCTCGACGCCGGCGCCGTCCTCTTGGTCTTGCCGGAGAAATCCGGATTGATCGCCTTCAAGCCCAGCGGCGAGCAATACGAGGAGCTGGCGCGGATCAAGGTCTCGGACGGGCCGGTTTACGCGACGCCGGTGGTGGCCGGGAAGCGGATCTTCGTGAAGGACCGGGACGCGGTGACGTTGTGGACGATTGACTGACGATCAGACTCCGGCGGGGAATCCGCTCGTCGCGGGGACGGGTGTGCTTCCCCGCCCGGCCTTTGCTTCGGGAGGTGACGCGATGAAGCGACTCTTGACAGCGGCGCTCGTTCTGGCAATCGTCGCGGCGGCGGGCTTTGCCGAGGCCGCGCAGGAAAGGCCCAACCCGACGGGTACCTGGAAATGGACCGTGAAATTCAATGAGCAGTCCCGGGAAATGACGCTCAAGCTGAAGCTGGAGGGAGACAAGCTGACGGGGGCCCTGGTTGGACGGGAGGGCAGGGAGACGCCGATCCAGGATGGCAAGTTGAAGGACCGTGAAATATCGTTCAAGGTCGTCCGCGAGCGGGAGGGGCGGAAGATGACCTCGACGTACTCGGGCAAGGTGGGCAGGAACACCATCAAGGGAAAGATCGAGTTCGAGCGCGACGGCCAGACCCAGAGCCGCGACTGGCAAGCCAAGCGGGCCGCCGCGGCGGCCAACCCGACCGGCACCTGGAAATGGACCGTCGAGTTCGGCGGACAGTCCCGGGAAATGACGCTCAAGCTGAAGTTGGAGGGAGACAAGCTGACCGGGGCCATGGTCGGACGCGACGGACAGGAGACGCCGATCCAGGACGCCAAGTGCGCGGACGGCGAAGTATCGTTCAAGGTCGTCCGCGAGAGGAGCGGGCAGAAAATGACCTTGAAGTACACGGGCAAAGTGAGCGGCGACACGATCACGGGAAAGACGGAATTCGAGCGCGAAGGGCAAGCCCAGAGCCGCGAGTGGCAGGCCAAACGCGCCAAAGACTGAACGCGCGAAAGGCTAGTAGCCCGACACGCTGCCTCTGCGGGGTGGCTGGTGGCTGAGCGAAGCGAAACCCCAGACGAACGGCGCTGGGGCACCGCTTCGCCGTGCCCCAGCCACCCAAGTCGGGCCCTCCAGCGGGGCCACGACGGTTCTCCCTACGCCACCCCGACTTTCTCGCGGCAGCGGCTGCAGAGCAGTTGCGTGTTCTGGAGGTGGCGGTCTGTGCCCCTACGGGCGCGGCCAATGCAGGCGAAGTCCAGCCCGTCATGGCCGCCGCACTCCTCGCATTTCCCGCGGGCCCGCCGCCAGACCTCGACCCTCACCTTTTGCGGGATGTAGTCCTCGGCGGGCGTGCCGATCTGCCGCACGGACGCGGCCCTGAACCGGTCGCGTTGCACCCGGCCCTTCTCGGAGAACTCCAGGAACAGCAGCACCAGTCCCTGCTCGCTGTGCGCGGTCTCCGAGGGCTTGAGCTCCCAGACCCGATCCCCGAACAGGTAGCACGGCAAGCCGTGCGGCCCGGTTTGCCACCAACCGAGCGGCGTATCCTCGTTCAAGGCCGCGTTGAGCCGCGCCAGGTCGTCGTGGGTCGAGAACTGGAGCACCGTGTGCAACGGCATCTCCCGTTCACAGTGAAGAATGCGGAGCGGCTCGCGGATCGGGCGGCACTCGGCGAACAGGCGGGCAACGGGCCAGAATGTCGGGTCGTTCTCGACGCCCTTGAGCGTGTACCGCTCGCGGAACGTCGCGACAAACTCCTCCACGACCCGCTCCAGCTCCTTCTTCTGTTGTGCCAGCTCGGCGGAGAAGGGCGACTGGTTCCAGTCGTCCTGCACCTTGCGCCACTGCCTGAGCAGCCGGTCGGCAAAGGCCAAGTACTCGGAGAAGCCGGGCTTGGCCGGCAGCTCGGCCGAGCACGCGAAGTTTCCGTTATCGAGCAAGCTGGTTCGGATTGGCATGGTCCCGCGGCATCCCAGCTCCGTCTCTAGGCTTCCGGTCCCAAAAGGCTCAGATTCCTCGACGTACGGTTGGAGAGGTCTCCCTGCTATCCAAATCATAACATACGATCCGCCCCCCTGAGGCCCCGCGACTTTTCCATGTTTTGGTTGCTGAGAAAGGCTTGAGATAACGACCGAACCTCAACCGCGGCAAGCATTTGCGCGCGGAAGGGGAGCTTGCGGCCGGACCCGCCGCAGGAAGGCGAGGAAACCGGCCCGGTTGCCCCCTTGGCCCTTCCTGCCCGTGGATTTCCCGGTCCACCGCGCGAAGAACTCACCGCCCAAGGGGCTCTGGTACCTTGGGACCGGCGACAGACAGGGGGCTCTTCCGGGCGATATAATGTCCCCCGTCGCCCACGGCCAGTTCGTCCCCGTCCCAGGGAACTAGAACGTCGAGGTCGCGCGATGAACCGTCAGCCGTTCGACAAACCCCCGCGGTGGTGGCCGCCCAAGCTGAGCCCCTGGTGGATCCGCCTGTGGCGGACGATCCGCAAACAGCAGCAGGTGAAGGTGCAGCGGCTGCTGGAGGTCGACGTCCGCGGCGCCGAGCGGGTCCACGAGGCGGTCGCGGCCAACCAAGGGATCCTGATTACCCCCAACCATTCCAGCCACGCCGACTGTTTCGCCACCTACGCGGCGTCCGACGCGGTGGGCGTTCCCTTTTACATCATGGTTGCCTGGCAGGTGTTCCAGCGGGCGGGGTGGCTGCGGCGGCTCGCCCTGCGGCACCACGGCTGCTTCAGCGTCGACCGCGAGGGGACCGACATGCAGGCCTTCCGCCAGGCGGTCGAGGTGCTCACCGCCCGCCGCAGTCCGCTGGTGGTTTTCCCCGAGGGGGAGGTCTACCACGTCAACGAGCGGATCACGCCGTTCCGCGAGGGCCCGGCGGCGATGGCCATCCTGGCGGCGCGGAAAGGGGATCGCCCCGTGGTCTGCATCCCCGCCGCGATCCGCTACTACTACCTCGACGACCCGACGCCGGAGCTACTGCGCCTGATGGACGACCTGGAGCGGGCGATTCTCTGGCGTCCGCGGCCCGACCTCTCGTTGCCGGAGCGGATCTATCATTTCGCCGAAGGGGCCCTGGCCCTGAAGGAGATCGAGGTTCTCGGGCGGCCTTCGCCGGGGCCGCTGCGCGAGCGCGTGGGCGACCTGATCCTTTTCATCCTCGATCACCTCGAGGCGCGGCACGGCCTGGAGGGCTCGCCCACGACGGTGCCGGAGCGGGTGAAGACATTGCGGCAGCACCTCATCAAGCGGCTCCAGGAGCTCCCCGCAAACGACCCCGCCCGGCAGCAGTGCGACGAAGACCTCGAAGACGTGTTCCTCGTCGTGCAACTGTTCAGCTACCCGGGCGACTACGTCACCGAGCGGCCCACCGTCGAGCGGATCGCGGAGACGCTCGACAAGTTCGAGGAGGACGTGCTGCGGGTGAAGACCGCCACGATCCGCGGCGCGCGGCGGGCGACGGTCACCTTCGCCGAGCCGATCCGCCTGGCCGCCGACCGCGGCAAAGACGCCGCGGCGGGCCTGACGCGACTGCTCGAAGAGCGGGTCCAGGCGATGCTCGAAGAAAGCCAATCCGCCGCGAGCCCAAGGGAAAGCCGCGCCGCGGCAGGATAAGGCGCCGCTGAGGAACAGCCTGAAGACAACCCGGCAGACCACCCGGGGACTGTCCCCTTCCACGGAACCTTAAGACGAACGCCGGCCGCAGGAGGAAAACGCCGTGACCCAGGCCGACTCGCGCCTCGTGGCCGGACTCCGCGGCGGGAGGATCCCACCCGCGGTGAAAACCGTCTACACCGCTTTCATGGCCGTCCTCATTCCGTACTACTGGGTGACCTACGGGCCGGTCAACTTCCTCTGGTTCTGCGACGTCGCGCTGCTGGTCACGCTGGTCGCGCTCTGGCTCGAGAACCCGTTCCTGGCCAGCATGCAGGCAACTGCAATCCTCCTGCCGCAAATGCTCTGGGTGGCCGACTTTCTCGCCCGGCTGATCGCCGGAGCCTCGATCATCGGGCTGGCCGACTACATGTTCGACCCGAAGATCCCCTGGTACGTCCGCGGGCTGTCGTCGTTCCACGGCTGGCTGCCGCTGCTCTTGGCGTGGATGGTGTGGCGCCTGGGGTACGATCGCCGGGCGTGGATCGCGCAGATCGTCGTGGCGTGGGTGCTGTTGATGGTGTGCTACCACTACACACCCCTCCCGCCCCCGCCACCGGAAGACCCCAACGCCGCCGTGAACGTGAACTGGGTCTTCGGGTTCGGCAAGGAGGAGGCGCAGACCTGGATGGACCCGAGACTCTACCTGGCCCTGTTGATGGCCTTCTTTCCGGTGTGCATCTATTGGCCGACCCACCTGGCGCTGGGCCGGCTCGTTCCGGATTGGAGAGCCATCGCAGTGCGGCAGCCCAGTTCCGCCTAGGCCCGCGGAAACGCGCCGCGGACGTGAACGTCCGAGAGGGCCACCAGGGCCCAGATCCCGATCGGCAGGCCGATCAGGCAACAACAGTGGATCGGCAGCAGGGCCAGGATGGCCGAGGTCATGGCCAGCCCGTAGCTCCGCAGGTTCTTCATCTTCGCGCCGCCGACCATCATCACGATGCTCAGCGCCAGGCCGACCACGCCAATCCCCAGCCAGACGGCGGCCCCGAGGATCAACTCCTCCCTGCGCATCCCCGGGCCCGCTTCGGCAAGCGGAGCGACTATGCCTGGGGCGAGATTCCGCTCGCACCCGGACCACCTGGGCTATAGGGCGATTCATAGGGGTTCACCCCCGGGATCGGGGGCGGGGCCGGTGGCATCGGGCCGAACGGCGCGCTCGTGGGCGGGGCTCCGCCGGGAGTCTCCACCGCCGGCGAAGGGACCGTCACGATCGCCTTGCACTCCGGGCACTGGGCTTGCCGGCCCGCAGCGTCGTCTCCCACCCGGAGGACCCGGCCACACTGCGTACAACGGAATTCGATGGACATGCACGCGCGACCCGTAATCGAAGCCAGACCGACACGGACTCTCGGGAAACCATACTCCCTTCGCCTCCCCGATGCAATCCAGCGGTGCCGCAAAGGGCCCGTGGCCGGCCTGGACTATCCATCGCGGTATGCCATTGCTGGCCTCCGGTGCTTCTTCAACCCACCTTTTAGGGTGGCAGCACGCTCCGAGGGAATAAGACGCTGGAGTCCAGTGCGCTAGAAGCATGCACTGCCTGCTTGGATTCTAGGCACGCGATCCCCTGACGAGCGGCAGCTTCAAGAAACGGAAATCGTGCATAAGTCGCTTTAATACAGTAAGTTGCGGAGTCAGATCCACCCTTGGGCGGAGGCCAATGGTATCGGCTTTGCTTAAACCGAATGCTCCAAACCGTTTCGCGTACCGTCGCCGCCTGAGGAAGCCGTGCCAACCGCAGGCCGACAAGACCGGCGATCCTGCAACCACTTTCCTTGGCAACGAAAGGCGGAATCAATGACCCCCAAAGAGGTGCTGGCGTTGTGCCGGGAGAAGGACGTCAAGTCGGTGGACCTGCGGTTCATGGATTTCCCCGGGCTGTGGCAACACTTCACGATCCCGGTGAACAAACTGGACGAAGACGTCTTCGAGGACGGCCTGGGGTTCGACGGATCGAGCATCCGGGGCTGGCAGCGGATTAACGAGAGCGACATGCTCATCATCCCGCAGCCGGAGACGGCCACCTTGGACCCGTTCGCCCAGATCAAAACCCTCTCGATGGTCTGCAACATCCTCGACCCGGTAACCAGGGAGGATTACACCCGCGATCCCCGCAACGTCGCCCGCAAGGCCGTCAACTACCTGAAGAGCACGGGGATCGCCGACACCTGCTACGTCGGCCCGGAGGCGGAGTTTTTCATTTTCGACGACATCCGCTTCGATCAGACCCCCAACAGCGGCTATTTCTACATCGACAGCATCGAAGGGCAGTGGAACCGCGGCCGCGAGGAGAAGCCGAACCTGGGCTACAAGCTGCGGCACAAGGAGGGCTACTTCCCCGTCCCGCCCGCCGACCAAATGATGGACATCCGCAACGAGATGATGCACACGATGATCGAATGCGGCATCGAGATCGAGGCCCAGCACCACGAGGTGGCCTCCGCCGGGCAGGCCGAGATCGACATGAAATTCGACTCGCTGGTGTCGATGGCCGACAAGATGATGATGTACAAGTACGTCTGCAAGAACGTGGCCAAGAAATACGGCAAGACGGTGACCTTCATGCCCAAGCCGTTGTTTGCCGACAACGGGTCGGGGATGCACTGCCACTTGTCGCTGTGGAAGGGCGGGGAGCCGCTGTTTGCCGGGAGCGGCTACGCCGGGCTGTCGGACATGGCCCTCTATGCGATCGGCGGGCTCTTGAAGCATTCTCCCTCGCTCTGCGCGTTCGCCGCTCCTACCACGAACAGCTACAAGCGGCTCGTGCCCGGCTTCGAGGCCCCCGTCAATCTGGCCTACTCGCAGCGGAACCGCTCGGCGGCGGTGCGGATCCCCATGTACAGCCCGAGCCCGAAGGCAAAACGGCTGGAATACCGCTGCCCGGACCCGAGCTGCAACCCCTACCTCGCCTTCTCGGCCCTGCTGATGGCGATGATCGACGGGATCCAGAACAAGATCGACCCGGGCGAGCCGCTGGACAAGGACATCTACGACCTCTCGCCGGAGGAGATGAAGGGCGTTCCCACCACGCCGGGCGCGCTGGATGAGGCGCTGGCGGCCCTGCGGGCGGATCACGAGTACCTGCTCCGCGGGGACGTCTTCACCCCCGACGTGATCGACACCTGGATCTGGTACAAGACCGAAAACGAGGTGGACGCCCTGCGGCTCCGCCCGCACCCCTACGAGTTCTGCCTCTACTTCGATCAATAGCCCTTGGGCGCGGTCCTGAGGAGGTCGCGGATCTCGGTCAGCAGCTCCTGGTCTTTGGTGGGCGGCGGCGGGCTGGCGGCCTCCTCCTTCTTCGCCTTCGTGACCCAGCCCAGGAACTTCACGATGAACAAAAAGAGCGCCAGGGCCACGATCAGGAAATTGACCACTTCGCCGAGAAACAACCCGTAGGGAACCTCCTTGGCGCCGACCACCAGCTTCCAGTCCAGGTAGCCCTGCTCGCTGGGCAGCAGCAGGCTTACCAGGGGCATCATGACGTGCTTCACCAGGGAATCGATGATCTTCCCGAAGGCCGCCCCAATCACCACGCCCACGGCCAGGTCGATCACGTTTCCCTTGAAGGCGAAGTTCTTGAATTCCTCCGCCAGCGAAAAGGCCTTCTTCGCCGGTTCCAGCGAGGCAACGCGCCTGATCGGGTCCATACAATCTCCTTTCCGAGTCGGTGGCCCGCTGCTCCTCTCCCGCGCGGCCCATTGTAACCGCGGCGGTGGCACTGCGCAACGCTTCCCCGCTCGCAAGCGAGCGGGCTAAACCGTTGGGTGGCATGCCCTCGACGGCGCAGTCGGCGTGGGCACGTCCCGGACATTCCCGCACGGGTTGCCGCCCGGGTGTCGGCCGGCCGCGGGGGGTGATAGAATCGCCGTTAGCAGCCAGTTTCGCTTCCCTTGGATGCTGAGTACTCTTTTCCAGCCCCCGTTCCGCCGCATCCACCCGGAGCGTCGACCATGCCGACCGACCCAGCCGCCGAGATCGCCCGGCTCCGCGAGGAGATCCATTATCACGACACGAAGTACTACGTCGAGGCCGCCCCGGAGATCAGCGACCTGGAGTACGACCGGCTGCTGGAGCGGCTGAAGAAGCTGGAGGCCGCGCACCCGGAACTGGTCACGCCCGACAGCCCCACCCAGCGGATCGGCGACCAGCCCGTCTCCGAGCTCACCCCGGTTGAGCACCGCGTGCCGATGCTCTCGATCGACAACACCTACAGCATCGACGAGCTGCGGAAGTTCGGCCAGCGGACGGCCAAGCTGCTGCCGGGGGAGAAGATCGCCTGGGTCGTGGAGTTGAAGGTGGACGGGGTGGCCGTGGCGCTGCTCTACGAGGGGGGCGCACTGGTCCGCGGGGCGACCCGGGGCAACGGCCGCGTCGGCGACGACGTGACCCATAACCTCCGCACCGTCCGCGGCGTGCCCTTGCGGCTCCGCGGCCGGGGCGTGCCGCCGGTGCTCGAGGTCCGCGGCGAGGTCTACATCACCAACTCCGACCTGGTGGCGATCAACGAGGAGCAGAAACGGCGGGGGGAGCCGCCGCTGGCCAATCCCCGCAACGCCGCCGCCGGGGCGATCCGCCTGCTGGACCCGCGGCTCTGCGCCCGCCGCCGCCTGCGGTTCTTCTGCCACAGCACCGGCGAGGTCGAGGGGCTCCCCGCCCGGACCCATACGGAGTTCCTCGACGCGATGCGGGCCTGCGGCCTGCCCACCACCCCCCACGTCCGCTCGTTCGACGACTTCGAGGGCGTGATCGGCTACTGCCAAGAGGTGGTCGAACAGCTCCACGAGCTCGATTTCGAGATCGACGGGCTGGTAATCAAGGTCAACCGCTTCGACCAGCGCCAACGGCTGGGGGCGACCTCGAAGGCCCCCCGCTGGGTCATCGCCTACAAGTTCGAGAAATACGAGGCCACGACCCGGCTGCGCCGGATCCGCGTCCAAGTCGGCAAGACCGGGGCGATCACCCCCGTGGCCGACCTCGAGCCGGTCGAGCTGGCCGGCACGACCGTCAGCCGGGCCAGCCTCCACAACGCCGACGAGATCGATCGCAAGGACGTCCGCGAGGGGGACGTGGTCGTGGTGGAGAAGGCCGGCAAGATCATCCCTCACATCGTCCGCGTGGAAAAACACGAACGCAAAGGCCCCTTGCGCAAGTTCGTCTTCCCCGAGAAGTGCCCCGAGTGCGCGGCGAAGCTGGTCAAAGACGAGGGCGGGGTGTACATCCGCTGCCCCAACCCCGAGTGCCCCGCCCAGATCAAGGAACGACTCCGCTACTTCGCCAGCCGCAACGCCATGGACATCGAAGGGCTGGGGGACAAGCTCGTCGACCAGCTCGTCGAGCGGGGGCTCGTGCGCCGCTACGGCGACCTGTATCGCCTGAAGTTGGACCAACTGGTGAACCTCGAGCGGATGGGCGAGAAATCGTCGGAAAACCTCCTGGCCGCGATCGCGGCCAGCAAGACCCGCGGGCTGGCCCGGTTGCTCAACGCCCTGGCGATCCGCCACGTGGGATCCCGGGTGGCGACCGTGCTGGCCCAGCACTTCCGCTCCATCGACGCGCTCGAAAAGGCTGGCGTCGACCAGTTCAGCGGCGTGATGGAGATCGGCCCGATCATCGCCCAAAGTGTCTACGACTATCTCCACAGCCCCTACGGCCGGGAGACGATCGCCGACCTGCGCCGCGAGGGCGTGGTGATGGAGCTTTCCGGCCCCGCCGTCCCGGCCTCGAAAGCCCTCGAAGGCAAGACGCTCGTGGTGACCGGCACGCTCCGGCGCTACACCCGCGACCAGATGCACGAGTTGATCGCCCAGCACGGCGGGCGCGCGGCTTCGAGCGTCTCGAAGAAGACCGACTACGTGGTGGCCGGCGAAGAGGCCGGCAGCAAGCTGGCCAAGGCCCGCGAGCTCGGCGTGCCGGTGATCACCGAGGACGAGTTCGAGGCGATGCTCGGCGGAAAGCCGGTGAGCGGCTGACCACAGTCTCCGGGCGACCCCTCCCGCGGCCGATCACCAAGAAGGAGGGGCTGGATCGGCTGGGGCGTGATATCTTGCCCAGACCGTCGCCCTTAGGCTGGGGGACCGGCGGAGCAGGGCCGGCGGCCCCCAATTTGCCCGGGAAATCGCGGCGGGATATTGCGGCCCGACCGCCACAGGTTAGACTTGGCAAAAGGAGGTGGAGGCGGCGCCGGGCTATGTGGGTGCGAAAACGGCTCGACATCTCGTGGCGCGACTTGCTTTTCGCGGTCACCCAGTGCGGCTGGCCCGGCAACAGCCTCAGCTCCTGGCAAAAGGGGGGAGGAGCCTGGTGCGGCGCGGATGACGTCCTCCCCTGCCTGTCGGTCCGCAGCGGTTTCGACCTCCTGCTGGGCGCCCTCGACTTCCCTCCCAAGAGTGAACTGCTCGTCTCCGCGCTGACGATCCCGGACATGGTGCGGATCGCCGAGGACCACGGGCTGGTCGCGGTGCCGGTGGACCTTGACTTGGATACGGCCGGGCCGAGCGTGGAGAGCATGCGGCGGGCGATCACGCCGGCGACCCGGGCCGTCGTGGTGGCCCACCTCTTCGGCGGCCGCACGCGGATCGAGCCGATCCTCGATCTGGCCCGGCAGCATCGCCTGCTGGTCGTCGAGGATTGTGCCCAGGCCTTCCACGGCGCCCGCTACCGGGGGCACCCCCAGGCGGACGTGAGCATGTTCAGCTTCGGCTCGATCAAGACGGCGACCGCGCTGGGCGGGGGGGTGCTCCGGGTCCGCGACGCGGAGCTGCTTCGCCGCATGCGCGACCGGCAGGCCGCCTGGCCCGTCCAGGGGCGATGGAATTATCTGCGGCGGCTGCTCAAGTATGCCCTGCTCAAGGTCCTTTCCTCCCGCGCCTGCTTCGGCCTGGTGGTCCGCACCTGGGCCGCGCTGGGCCGCGATTACGACCGGCTGGTCAATGGCTCGGTCCGCGGCTTCCCCGGCCCGGACTTCTTCGCGCGGATCCGCCGGCAGCCGTCGGCGCCGCTGTTGACCTTGCTGGCGCGGCGGCTGGAGGGCTACGACGAGGGCCGCCTGAGCCGGCGGACGTCGAACGGAGAAGTGCTCGCGTCGCTGTTGGGCGAAACAGTGGCCTGTCTTGGGCTGGCGATGAATCCTCATAATTACTGGGTGTTCCCGATCCTGGCGGAAGAGCCGGAGCGGGTGATTGCCGGGCTCCGCCGGGCGGGGTTTGACGCGACGCAGGGGCAGAGCATGTGCGCCGTCGCTCCGCCGCCCGATCGACCCGAGCAGGCTCCCCGCAACGCCGCCAACGCCCTGGCCAAGATCGTCTACTTGCCCAACTATCCCGAATTGCCCGAACGGGCGGCGCGGAAAATGGCCGAGGTGGTCCTGCGGACCGCCGAGAAGCCAGCCTTTCTGAATAACGGCAGCCCCCGCGCCCCCCAGGCCCCGGCAAGACCCGTCTCCGGCAGCCCCGCGGTTGAGGGGTGAGGGCTCCAGGGCTGCTCTAGACCCGGGTCATTTCTTCCATGTATCGCGCATACAGTATGAGGATATTAGATCGCGGACGGGGCGACCGGGAAGAATGATGAGTATGGGAAGGTTGGATTAGAGTGCAAAGTGACAAGTGCAAAGTGCAAAATGGCGTGACACTTTTCACCTTGCACTTTTCATTTTGCACTTTTCAATTCCTTCGCAGCCGCGTTACAGCGGCTTTCTTTTCTTGCCGAAGTAGGGTCGGGCCATGCGGCCCTGGGCCGATTTTTTGCAGCCAAGCTGGGAGAAAAACGCGATGAGACTGGCAAGAATCATGTTTCCCCTGTGGGCGATGTTGGGCAGTGTGCTGTTTTGCGTGACGGCCACCGCCGCCCCACCCGGCGGCGGGCCCGAGGCGAAGAAGCTCCGGGTCGGAACGTTCGATTCCAGGGCGGTGACCGCGGCCTACGTGGGGTCCGAGAAGTTCAACCGCCGCATCCAGCAGTTGATGGAGGAGCACAAGAAGGCCAAGGCGGCCGGGGACGCGGAGAAACTGAAGCAGTTGGAGGCCGACGGGAAGGCCCAGCAGGACCGCATCCATCAGCAGGGCTTCAGCACCGCCCCGGTCGCCGACATCCTCCAGCAGATCAAGGAGGAGCTTCCCGCGATTGCCGGGGAGGCGGGCGTGGAGGTAATCGTGTCCCAGTGGGACGTCGCCTACAACGTCCCCTCGGCGAAGTTCGTGGACGTTACGGACCTCATCATCAAGCCCTTCCATCCCAGCCAACGGACGCGGCGGATCGTCAAGGAGCTGAGCAAGCAGCCGCCGATCCCCTTGGAGAAACTCAAGCTGATGCCGGAACACTGACGGCGAATTGGGGTTAACCGCCCGAATATGAACGTGCTTGCTCGGCACTCGCGGCATTCGTGACTGGCTATTGCGTCCACGTTTGTGAGGCTGAAAGCTGATAGCCGACGGCTGAAAGCCTGCACGAGATGCACGCACTGCGCCTTTTCAGAGACGCTCTCAAATCCACTTCTCGACGTTTGGCATTGTCCACGGCTCCCGCTGTTTGCGGGCGAGCATCGCCCCGGCCTCGCGATCGTCCACGAAGTCCTCCTTCGCCGGGTCCCAGCGGAGCTTGCGGCCGAGCATCATGGCGATGTTCCCCAGGTGGGCGATGGTGATCGTCCGGTGGCCGGTCTCGGCGGGGGCGTAGCAGTCCCGGCGGCTTTTGACGCAGTCGTAGAAGTTGCGGTGCTCGCCCCCCTTGCCCTCGGTGCGGCCGACGATCTCGCTGGGCCGGTAGAGCTTCACCTTCTCCGGATCGACCTTGACTTCGAGCATCTCCGGGCGGTTGGCCTTGAGCGGGCCCCGCCAGCCCCGGCTCTCGATCCAGCCGTCGTTTCCCTCGAAGCGGATCGCGGGCCCGGTGGTCGTGATCCGCATCGAGACGCCGTCGGCGTAGCGGCAGCGGACCTCGCAGGTCCCGGCGGTGTTGAACACGGCGTCGCGGGGAGGAAAATCGCCCTCGCCTTCGACCGACACCGGCCCGCTCCGCTCCGTGTCGTGGCCCCATTGGGCCAGGTCGATCATGTGCGCGCCCCAGTCGGTGAGCACGCCGCCGGAGAACGCCAGGTTCCAGCGGAACGAGCCGTGGAGCCTCGCCGGGACGTAGGGCATGAGCGGGGCCTGCCCGAGCCACATGTCGTAGTCCAGCTCCTTGGGGACCGGCTGGGGGTTTTGCTTGTAGAAGGCGTCGCGGTCCTGGGGCTGGAGTCGCTGGACGGTATTGCCGGTGGGGATGCCGACCTCGATGTGCCGCAGCTTGCCGACAACGCCCGCCCGCACCAGCTCGATCAGGCGGATGTAGCTGTCGATCGAGCGGTTTTCGGAGGCGGTCTGAAAGACCCGCTTGTTCGCCCGGACGGCCTTCACCAGCATCTTCCCTTCCTCGACGAACAGCGTCAAGGGCTTCTCGCAGATCACGTCCTTGCCGCAGCGGGCGGCCATGATCGCCGGGATCACGTGCCAGTGGTCGGGCGTGTGGTTGGAGACCGCGTCGAGGTCCTTGCGAAGAACGAGTTTGCGGAAGTCGCCGTAGGCGGCGCAGGGCTTGTAGGCGGCGCCGAAGATCGGGCCGTAATGGTCGTCGACCACGCGCTTGGCCCCGGCCAGGTGGCGGCTGTCCACGTCGCAGACGGCCACGACCTGGACGTCGGGGCAGCGGAAGATCTGGGGCAGGTTCCAGCCCGTCCCGTGCCCGCCGCAGCCGATCATCCCCACGCGGATCCGCTCGCTGGGGGCCGCGGCCTCTCCCAGCCCGAGCGCCGTGCCCGGAATCCACGCGGGCACGGCCAGCCCTCCGGCCGCCAGGGCCGCAGAGCTTATGAGACGACGGCGCGTGATGCGAAAGCTGCCAGTCCGAAAGCTGCAAGTCTGAGAGCTGCGTGTCATCGTCCAGTATCTCCTTTATGTTGCGATTGCTGCGCGGATCGTTGGGGGCATCTGTGGGCAACACCAGCGTCTCGCTCGCGCTGCCCGCCCGAGCCGGCGCCATTGTAACCCCGGGAAGCGGCGTAGTCAGCCGGCCGCCGTGAGACCGGCCCCTCGAAAAAGGGGGCGGGCCTGGGATGGTCGAAGAACGGTTGTGGCAGTGCCACTCTTGGATGTCCGTCCTGTGCCATGGCTCTTCCGCACACGTCGGATCGAGGCCAATAGAACGCGGAGGATGGACGCCAACCGAACGCGGCGGATGAAGGCCAACGGAACGCGGCGGACAGAGGCCAATGGAGAGGGCCGTTTACGGCCCTTTCCGCAACGCGGTATTAGGCCCGACGTTCACGTCGGGTGACGGGAACTTCCCGGTCCGTCGGCTTCAGCCGGGGCGGAATGGCTCAAGCCGTCCATCGAGAACGCCCGTGAACGGGCGTAATCCCCGGGTCGAATCGAGGTTACACTCTGGGGCTCCGGTCACCCGGCATCAATGCCCGGGCCTACTGCCGCCTCCGGCGGAAACGCCCGTGAACGGGCGTGGCTCCCAGCCGTGCACTGGAGAATGCTACCATTTTCAGGGGGGCGCCTTTTGACAAGCGGCAGGGGAACAATATGCTGACGACTGCCGACGGAGCCGCACTTTCTGGTTGAGGCACCGATGGCGGCGCAAACCAGCAGGTCAGGCCGGGGACTCTACGATGTAGATCGGTCACGACGCACGGTTCAGCCGGCAGTCCGACCCGGATAAGATTCCTTGATACACCGCAAGACAGAGCGCAACGAACGGCAAATAGCGAGGGTGGCACGTCTTTAGGAGGCGCTCCAACGGCGTGTTGTGCGGACGGACAACCAGGATTCGGCATCTTACGCGGGTCAGTGTAACTCATTGTTGGCCGCACGAGGGAAACGGAGGTGGAGCCCGTGTTCTTTCACGTGATCGCCCCTCTGTCCAGTGGGCGACGCAAGTCCGTCTACAATAAGACGGACGAACAGGCGCTCGCGCTGGCCGTCCAGTTTCTCAAGAACGGCACCATTTCCGCAACGTGGGGCTCGAGGGCGCAGACGTACCAAGTGCTCGAGCTGCGGGTTTATAGCACGACATCTGCCTGGCATAAGCCCTCCGGAGGGTCACTGGAGGAGTTTATCAAGGGCAAGAGAAACCTATTCCCGTCCTTCGAAAAACGCGCGAAGAAGTTGCTCGGCGATGACGCCTTTCGCGTGTTCGTCATCATGCCAATCCAAGGGGAGGAATACGGTTCCCAGGACGAGCAACGGATATTCGTGGCCGTTCACGGGTTCCTCCAAAACTGCTGTTGGTCAATTGGGATGAATCGGTTATCACGTATGAATGCCACGGACGTTCACGGAGGACGAAGTACGAGAGTTGATCGAGGCGGAGAATGCCCGGCTGAAGAAGGACTCCTCCACATCGTCCAAGCCGCCGTCGAGCGACATCGTGAAGCCGCCTCGGTCTCCGGCCCCAGCGGGAAAACCGCGGAAGCGCCGTCACGGCGGGCAGCCTGGACACGACCGGCACCTGCGGCCGTCGTTTCCGCCCGCGCAGGTGGACGACACGAGGATCTGCGAGTGGAGGGGTGAGCCGTTGGGGCCAGAATGGGTGGCCACGGACGAGTTCCGCACGATCCAGCAAGTGGACCTGGCAGAGAAAGTGGTGGAGGTGACCGAATATCGGGCCCGGCTGTACCGCTCCTGGAAGACGGGAGAAGTGATTGCCGCGCCCTTCCCGGAGGAAGTGGTGCGTGCCGGCCTGATCGGCCCGCGACTTTCCGTCCTGATCGCGTATCAGAAGGGCGCTTGCCACATGTCGTACACGTTGATCGAGAAGTTCCTTGGCGTGGACGAGACGGGCCATCCCGAATGCGGGAAGGAGTTGTGGACCTGGG
>Ga0315280_10005723_pt1 | contig 17571 bp, 18 predicted proteins | sample YL17G06_40_MG_FD_203697 | JGI IMG/M metagenome (GOLD analysis project Ga0315280, IMG submission 203697) | Sediment microbial communities from Yellowstone Lake, YNP, Wyoming, USA - YL17G06_40 | ecosystem: Environmental > Aquatic > Freshwater > Lake > Sediment | place: USA: Wyoming | collected...
CCTCAGTTGCCTGTCGAATCGATCCCGGACATCCAATCGGACCTCCAATCTGCCGTCGTCGGCTAGAGCCCCAGCTTGGCCAGGATTCGGCGTCCCGACGGCCGCCGAGGAGTCGGCGAGGGCGCCACGCCTTCGACGCTGGGCAAGCGCCCGTCTCCGTCCCAGCCGCAGTCGCGTCCTTGAGCGGCGACGATCTCTACTTCGCAGCGTCGTCGCTCGGTCAGACAGTGGCCGACCAGGTCGTAGACGACGAGGCACTCGGCATAGAGCTCGCCGTACAGGTTGACGACGAGGGACCAGACACGCGCAACCCTGACCGGCGCCGCGTTTCCGGAGCACACGAGTCTGGCGCCCTCTGGTATCCCCAGCCTGAGGCTCACCCGGCCTGCAGCGAGGTAGAGGTGTGCGCCGTCGAGGGTCACCTGCGGTACCTGCCACGCCGGCCCGAAGCTGGTCTCGACGCGGGTCCACTCCGACGCCTCGGTGGCATCGGCTCCTGGGATCTCTGGCCCCACCAGGGAGAAGGTGAGCACCTGACCGTCGGGCATCGTCAGCGTCGCTTCGTCGGGCGCGCTCACCGTCGGTGGTCTGGCCATCCACGCCGGCGCCTCGAAGCTCGGGTGCGCCAGCGCCGGCAGCAGCCGGCTTGTGGTGGCGATATCGGTCTCGCTGTGGAAGACGCCGCCGCGCCCGTGGCCGTGGACGAGCCCCCGGGGGACGAGACCGCTGTCCTTGAGGCGCCGCAGGCGTGTGGCGATCTCCAGCGGCATAGCCACGGCGTGAGTGGGGGATGGGTCCGCGTCGAGTGCGTACATCTCGGCGACGACTGGCGAGCCCGCTCGAGACGCAAGCAGCCCCATGAACTCGCTGGCGCCTGCCCTGGCGGCGGCCTCGCGGATTCGGTCCATCAACTGGTCGGTGACTTTGAGCGTGTCGTTCGTGGCGTTCACCATCGTGTCCACCGTTGAGTCAGCGGTCCTATCCACCGTGTCCCTGAACTCCCTCGTCCAGCCTCCCGTCGCCTGTCAGTCTGGGTCGGCCTCGTGGAACTTCCCGTTACCCGCTAGCCTGACCGCCGCCCAGCGGAGGTGCGCGGCCAGGTTCAGGCCAGGCTGATCGGGGATTTCGCCAGAGACCTTCGGGCCCAGGCAGAGTCCGTGCGGCAGGCCGACCTGAGTCCAGCCTCCGGCGCTCGTCCGCTCCCAGATGCTCAGGCTGCCGACCTTCGGTGGCAGCTCAAGGGGGGCAGCCACGGCCAGGTCGCGCGCGCTATAGCGTCCGAGCGCCCGGTTGTAATGGGGGGGCAGGATGTGACCGAGCAGGGGCGGGGTGCCCGCCAGGAAGAGCAGATCGCCGACTTGGAGGCACCCAGCGCGCGATAGCTCTCCTCTCGCTGCCCTGAGGTCGGCTGGGACGCGGTCGTGGCTTACCTCGGCGAGCCGCGCCGCAGCCGAAGAGATGAAGCTCTGCACCCGGGCTCGCCAGTCGCTTTCGAGCGTCCAGACCGTGACGTACTCGCCGGTCAGGGCGAGAGCGCCTTCTGGCGCGATGACGCACGTTCGCCCCGGCGCCACGCGGGCTGACCCCAGCAGCCAGACGCGGCCGAGGATCACGAGGGAAGGAGAGGGCAGGCGCGGGACGGGGATGTTGGCCAGCGCCGCCTCCACCTGCGCCGACAGATCCGGAGGCTCGGGCACGACTGCTGGCTCGCCGGCGACCAGGGACCGCTCCTCGCTCCAGTCCCTCTCCCGGAATGCCGGAGCCAGGTAATCGAGGAAGTAGGCGAAAGGGTCGGAGCAGCTCTCGGCCCGGCGCCGGGCCAACTCCCGGAGCAGCAGTTGGCGGACCTGAGACCGATTGCCCGCGTGAAGCCGCTCGAGCATCGCCGTGACCGAGCAGAGGCGCCGCAACGGGTGCCTGACGCCGAAGGCGCTCACCAGCGTTGCCGGACCTGCCTCGTGCCGAGTCTTGACGTAGACCCCGCCACCGAGCAGGATCAGCGGCTGCAAGCGCGTCAGGTCGGGCCCGAAGACGACGCTCAACACGGCTAGCTCACCCCCACCGGCGCGTAGGCCTGGACCTCGAAGGCCGCGGTAGCGACGACCTTGGGGCCAGCCGGCGTCCAGACCTCGCGCGGCACGGCAATCTCCTGGAGGGTCGTGGCGGGCGTGACCGTGGTTATCTCGCCGGTCTCGGTCACGACCAGGAAGTCGAAGGTCTCGGCCGACGTCTCCAGGGCGAGCTGCTGGAGGACGCGGGCGGCGTTGACGTCCCTGGGGGCGGTCGAGCGGATCTCCGCAAGGGCTTGGGCGAGAGTCAGCTCTCGGGGCAGGAGGACCGTCGTGGCGCGGGCCATCGTGGGCGTCTTGACGGCGACCACGACTTTGCCCTCGCCAGAGGGCGCTCCGCTCTCGGGGACTCTGCCAGAGGGAACCTGGACCATAGACATCGTCGTTGCTCCTCACTCGTCTAACTTGACTCATCTGACTCGGAGCGGCGTCGAGCTTACCCCGGAGCGGAGCCGAGCGCGTGTCGTGCTCCGCTCCGGGCGGGACTACACCTCGGTGAGGACGCGGTCGGGGTGGTCAGTCGGGTGCCGACCTCCGCCGGGCGACTTCGCCGTCGCGAGACCCTCGAACAGGCGCCGGAACAGCTCGAGGCCCGGCCCGTGCGCCTTAATCACGTCGTCGAGGGTCTTGCTGCCTTCGAGGATCCCCTTCAGGAGAGGTACGTTCTGCTCCACCATCGCAGTGACCACGTTTAACACGTGACGGAACTGCTCGTAAGTGACGCGGTTGGCGTCGATGGGTACGTCGACGGAGAACCGGACTTCGCCATCGCTCGGGTCGTAGACGAACTTGCCGAGAATGATGCTGTAGTTGATGTGGCCGATCGCGACGAGCAGGTCGAGCAGCCGACTCGTCGAGGTCTCCTCGCGCGGGGCGTACAGCAGATGTGGCGCCCTGAAGCAGAGGCACCCCTTCTCGACGATGGGATCGATGACCAGAGCGTACCCGGGGTCATCGGGGGCCGAGCGCCACCCCGTGTAGAGCGCGCCCTCCTTTTCCCCGGGCTCGTCCACCAGCCTGTACTTGTGCCAGCCGTACCGGTCACAGCACTTCGCCAGGGACGCCAGGGTGACTCTGGGGCGCAGGCCGAACAGATCTCTCAGGTTCACGGCGTTTTCTCCTTTCGCCAAGCTGCCAGTACCGACTACCGATATCCCGATGCGTGCCCCTCAATGTCGTCTCAGGATTTGCGCCGGGCGATCTCCTGCCTGGTCTCCTCGGAAAGCGGCCGGAAGTAGACGACGTGCCGGACCTGGCGCGACAGACCCCTTGGCAGGCCCATCCGGACCAGATCATCCACGGCACCGTCGTGGCTGGTCGAGAGCCGACTCTCGCCCTCAGCTCGCCCGGTCGCAAAGCCGACCCGCCTGCCGTGAGGCATCGTGTCCAGCGCGAAGACGAAGATCACCTCGCGGAAACTCACCTGCTGGCCTCGACCGTCCTGGCATCCACCCCGCTCGAGGATGCTCTCGAACAGCCGGTGCACGTCGCTTGGGGCGTCTTCAATACCGCGGATCAGGACGAGACTACGCGGGTGCTCGATGACGTGGTTCGTGAGAATGCCACCGCGCTCCCAACCGACGTACGGGGGGGCGACCCCCACGAGCCCCGCGTCCGAGGACGCCTCGTAACTGTAGGCGCGGACCAGTTGGGTGAGATCGAGGTCCAGGAAGGCTCTCTCGCTACCGCAGACGAGCGCCGCTAGAGTCCGTGCCGTCAGGGTCTTGCCGCACTGCGGGGGGCCGACGAACGCGAGGACAGCTCTCGGGCGGTCTGCGTCTCCGGCACTCGTCATACACGCGAGCATGGCTTCCTCGACTTGTGCCAGTGCCGCGGCCTGGCCCAGGACGCTCGCCCCAAGCCTGGTGGCAAGGCCGCCCCAGGACCGCTGGGTCAGCTCGCCGAGCGGCAGGCGCATCCGGTCCCCCAGGACGAACCGGACGGCGTCGGGCGTCACGGTTGCGACCTCCATCCCTGAACGGTGGAGTTTGGTCCAGGCGCCGGCCTCGTCGAGCAGGTCGATGGCCTTGTCCGGATAGTGCCGCATCCGGAGGAACTGGTCGCAGAGCTCGAGAATCGTGTCGAGCGTCTCGGCCGGGTAGGTGACCCGGTGGTACTGCTCGAATTCCGGCTTCACGCGCTCGAGAATGCGCCGCATCGTCCCGTTCGACGGCTCGTTGACGGTGATCACCTGGAAGCGCCGGGCCAGAGCGCCGTCGGCCTCGACGTGCTGCACGAACTCCTGGCGGGTCGTGGCGCCGATGCAGGCCATCTGGCCAGAGGCGAGCAGGGGCTTGAGAGCGTTGCCGACATCGAGGACTGCTCCTCCGCCCACGGCCGGCGTCCCCACTATCGTGTGTAGCTCGTCGATGAAGAGGATGATCCGGTCGCCATACTGCTCGAGGGTCCGGCGCAGCTCCTCGAACCGCTGCTCCAGCGAGCCGTGCATCGCCGTGCCAGCGCGAAGGGCCACGAGGTTGAGGGCGAGCATGACGTGGCCGGCTAACTGCGGAGGGTGGCCACGCTGGATGCTCACTGCCAGCTCTTCGGCCAGCTTTGTCTTGCCGACTCCCGGAGGCCCGACGAGGGCGACGTTGCGCTTGGTCTTGCGGAGCAAGGCGCGGGTGATCGCCTCCAGCTCGGCCTCCCTCTCGTAGGCGGGGGTCAGCTTCCCCTGGGCGGCGAGATCCGTCAGGTTGGTCGTGAATGGCCGAAGCTTCTCGAGCGCGCTCTCGGGGAGGGGTGGGCAAGCCAAGGTGGGAGCTGATTCGATGAGCTGCTGCCGGACGTTGCGCGCCAGGGCGGACGGGTCGAGCCGCCACTCCGCGAGGAGTGGCCGCAACTCCGAGTGGTCCAGGAGAGCCAGGAGCAGATCGTGGACCGTCGCCTCGCTCCTGCGCTGGTCACGACAGCGGCGGCAGACCGCCTGGTCCAGCTCGGTCACTGCCGGCGCGAGGCTCACCCGCTCGGAGGTCTGCTTGTTCCGAAGGTCCGCGAGTCGGCGTTGAACCGGTTCGGGCAGCGTCGTCCCGAGCTGCCCCGCGTCCAGCACCGCCAGGCAGCCACAGAAGAGGTCGGGGGGCGAGAGCGGCCGGCGCTCCGCGACGGCGATGACCTTGGCGATCCCCCAGGCGCGATTGGCTGACCCGTCGTAGCCCTGTGGCATCTCACGACCTCCTTGCTCGAGCTGTCGTTCGCTTATCTCTAGGAAGGCTGGCGCGCAAAGGTTACAGAGCTCGCGCAGCAGGCAGAGGCGGCCGGCGTGGTCGCCCCGGCCGGGGGCCGGGTGACCAGGCGCAGCGCCTCGTCGGCGGAGGCGCCGAAGCTGGGCGTTGGTGGTTGCTGGGACGCTGTAACCTTTTGCCCGGGCAGCGCCTATCAGTACCAGGGAGCACCGACAGGTGCTTGACGGGGATGGACGGGATTGTAACGGCTGAGGAGGGCAGGCTCTAGCCTGCTGGCGCCGTTGCTTGTATCATGTGGCCCAGGAAGGCAGCCGCAGGAGCGTGGCTGCGGCAGGCGGTGGGCTGTTGAGCAAGCCAGTAGTGCCTCCAGACCTGCGCCCGATCTTCGACAGGTTAGGAAGCAGTTGGGCCCCGGAAGAGGTCGTCCGCGTCAAAGAGTGGTTGTGGGCGGACTCGCAGCTCGTCAGGCTGCTCATCACCGCCCGCCGTCACCTTGAGGGGTGCGGCGCGACGGCCGAGGATGCGGAGGATGCCCTGGGCGAGTTCTACGAGAAGAAACTGGACCAGGTCATCAGCTCCTACGACCCGGGCAAAGGCGCGTTCTGGAGCTATCTCAGCGGCGGCCTGCGCTGGTTCTGTCAGGACGTGAGGAAGAGAGTGGCTCGTGAGCACTCGACGGTCGGGCCGATGGCGACGGGGATGTCGTCTGATGAGGCCCTCGAGTTCGGGATCGTAGACAAGGAAACGGTAGAAGACGAGGTGATACGGGGGGAGGTTGCCGCCACGGTTAGGCGTGGCTGTGCAGCAACCACCAGAGCGGAGTGGGAGGAGAAAGCGGAGCGGCTGTGTTCCTGTGTGAACGGGCTGAAGCCCGAGTACCGCGTGGTGGTCGTGATGTACTACTTCCAGGAGATGCCTTTCCGGGAGATTGCCTCTCGGCTGGGAATCAGCGAATCGACCGCGAAGACCAGGTGCTGTCGTGCGCGACAGACGCTCGCGCGGATGTTCGCCGAGCCAACGAGTGCTCGGAGGAGCTGACATGAAAGCACGGAAGGTCCTCGTCACGAGAAACCAAGCGGGGAGTCTACTGAAGAGCCTCAGCGCCCAGCCCGTCGAGCCGGTCGGCAGCCACCTCTCGGACGACGAGTTCATCGACTACGCGCTCGAGAGCCTCGGCGCAGACGAGGTGCGGCGGGTAGACGAGCATCTGGAGTCGTGCTCTGACTGTGCGGCCTCGATGGGGGAACTGCTGGAGGCGGCCGAGGCCTGGCGTGGGGCGCGGGGCAAGGAGCGCCTGGCTGGGCTTCGGGGCCGGTTGCGCTCAGGAGCGCACGAGCGGGCCGTCGCCGCGGCGGCAACGCCGGGGTCCCCCGTCGCCCGGCTGCGCGAGGCCCTCGCCGAACTGCTCGCCGCCCCGACGGCTGGCGTTGAGGAAGCGAGCGCGCTCCTGGGCAAGCTGCGACAACTCGTGGCCGAGGCCGAGCGGCAGATGCCAGGCACATGGCCCTTCGTGTGGGCCCCGGTGCCGGCCAGAATCCTCAACCGAGGATGGCTGGAGCAGGCCGGTCTGGCCGCGGCTTCGGCTGGCGAGCGAGCTTACATCGTCAACACGCGACAGGAGGTGTCGTTCGAGTGGGTGCGGGAGCCCGCGGTGGACCGAGACGGGACGGTGACCCTGGCCATCAGGCTCGACCCCCGGGCCCTACCTATTGCGGAGGACCAGGAGTTTGTCGTGGATGCGCTGTACCTCGGAACCTGCGAGCTGGTCGCCGCGAGGACGGTGGGGCCTGAAGAGCGGCTGGACGTGGACTCCCCTCGCGGGCTTACGCTTCGGGCCCAGTTGCCTGATCTCGACGACGAGTCCCTGGGGAACCTGGGCGCCAGGCTCGATCAGCGGGGGGCTGCCGAATTACGCCTGTCCACAGCGGCGTTTGCGCTGAGGGTCTGGTGGCAAGCTGGAGATCAGGCGAGATAGCCCGAGAGAGGAGACCATGGTCCGCGGCATCCTCGTCGACCAGCTCGGGTCCGACCACCCCGTCAGCCTCGTGACCGGGCGAACCGGACAGTGCGCCGGTGGCCACGCGGCGACGGGGCACGCGCGGAGTTTCGTACCGGATCGCGTCGCCGAGGCACAACTGGACCTCGCCGCGGCGATCGCCCGGGAAGCCACGCGGTTGCGGCTCGGGAGGGACGTGATCCTGCCGCTGCTGGGAGGACCCCTGGCGTCCGCGCGGGCGTCCCTGGTAGCCGCGATCGGCCTGGGCATCTGCCTTTGCGTCTCGCTGGACCGGGGCTATCTCGCCCTGCCCGGGACGTCTCTGGCGGTAGGCTTTCCCCCATCGCCGGTGCCCGCGGGAGCTTGCTGGCCGGCCTTCGCACTGGGCTACGCACTCCTGGCTGGCGGGCTCTACCTCTCGCTGCCGTGGAGGGTTCACCCCCGCACCATTCTGGCCGCCCTTAGGTTCGCGGAGAGTCCCAGGCTTGGGTGCGTGGAGATCGACGTCGAGAACGCCGCGGGGCGTCACGTGAGCGGGCCCTCGGCTGGGCTGGCCTGCTTCTGTGCGTGCGCCGTGGGCATCTACGACGACTTCCGGCGGCTTGGCAAGGATTGGCTGATCCCCCCGTGGGGCTGGACGCTGCTGCGGGAGGGGCCGCGCTGGGCGATGTCGGGGGGACTGACCCGGGAGTGGGCCCTGATCGGCGTCGGGCTCTGGGACCGGAAGCTGCCCGCGGTCGAGCACTACAACGCGACCCACCCCGACGATAGGGTCACGAGCGTCGTCTGCCCAGCCGGCGATCTGGCCGAGGTTCAGCGCGTTCACTGGACGCGCTGGACGGACAACTTCCTAAATAGACGCGATCCCAGGAGCGGAGCTGACCAGGCGACGACGCGGTGGGGATTCAAGGTCGTCGCCTGTCCCGACGTCCCCACCTTCATTCGGCTCGTCAACCCCTGGCGGTGGCGCTCTCTGGGCTTGCGGGTGGCGACCCTGGCGCTGGCGTTGCTGCCCCTGCTCCTGCCCCGGCCGACCTCGCCGCAGTTCGAGGTGCAGAGCAGTCAGTCCGGGTGCAGCCTCATTGCCACAGGCTTCTACCGCTGCGAGCTGGCGCCGGGCCGACGCGACCAGTTGCGCGTTGCCCTCACGTCCAGTGGGGATGGTCAGGAGGCCGAGCTAACGGCCGAGTCGAGCTCGCAGGGGACGCTGGCTTGGTCCCTGGACGAGTCGCCGCAAGGCATGGTGCTGCCCGCTCGGGCCATTCGGGGCGCCGCGACCCTCTTCTTCCTCATGCCGAGGGACCCACCGGCGGGTGGTGCGATCGTGTTCATCGGGGTCAAGAACAAGGCTGGGAAGCGAGCGAGTAAAGGCGTCTGGTACGTCCCTGCGCCGTAGCGCGTCGCATGCAGCGTGCAGCCTCCGGTCGGTGGAGGCAGGAGGGTGGTTCAATGTTCAGGTCAGTGGCCCACGAGCTGCGCCTGGCCCGCTGGATCGTCCCCACGCTGGTCATCCTGCTCGCCGCCGGGCTCGGCTGTGAGTCCTCGAGGGCCGTCGTCAAGGGCATCAAGCCGCTCGACGGCTCCGCCGCAAAGTGCGTGGCGGGCAAGACCTTCCCGCTAATCGTCGACGTCGAGGACCCGGATGGCGTGCTCACCTACAAGTGGTTCGCGACAGCCGGCAGCATTCGAGTCTCCTCTGACCAGGCTCAAGCGGGCACGTACCAGTGCCCGGGGACCGGGGGAACGACCGAGACGGTCACCGTGGACGTGTACAGAGCGGGCAAGCACGTCGACCAGAAGTCGCTGGGCATCGAGATTATCGCTGCGCCCACGGCCACGGCCCAGCCTCCGGCGGCCGCAGTAGGGCCAACCGTCACTGCTAAGCCTGGGCTGCCGCCCACAGCAACTGGACCCACCGTCTCGACTACACCGGAGCCTAAGCTTACCGCAGTCGGGCCTACCATCACGGCCGGGCCTGAGCCTACATCCACCAGCCTTGCCGGTCCGCACCCGGAGTGGTGCGTGCCCTTTGCCCGCGCGTCGATCGGGGGGACGAAGCTCCAGGGCACGGCCCGGATAACGGCCCCCGCCGACTGTGCGGAGCTCGTGTATGCCAACGACTTCTCCGGCACCTACTCCGACGTGCCGAGCGACGTCGACCTCTGGGTGCTGGTGTTCGCCAAGAACAACCTGTACTACCCCCAGTCGGATAACGCCGCGGTTGGCCTTCGCACGCTCAAAGACGGCAGCCGGTGGCGCGCCAGGGTCTACCTTGGGGCTCCAGAGAGCGGCGCCGAGAAATTCGACGTCGTCCTGGTGCTCGCGAACCGAGAGGCCAGCGCGTTCATCGGCGACAAGCTGAAGGCGTGGGCCAGCGCCGGCAACTACCCGGGCCTGGCTCCAGCGGAACTGCCCAAAGGGCTCACGGAGACCCAGCGGATCACCGTGCGCCGAACGCGGTAGGTCCGCGCTGCCCACGGGGGGCAGCGCCCGGTTGCCGAAGAGGGCCGCAGCGCAATCGCCGGCTTGGGCGTCCGAGCCGGTCCCGGACGGGGCGAGCCCGGAGGAGTATGTCCCGAGGAGGCGCAGAGAGTGGGAGGTGTGGACGGATGCGCATCCAGCTCATCGTGGCGCTCCTGATCTCGACGCTCGTGGGGCTCGGGCTGGCACCAGCGCCATCCCTGGCGCGGGGGGCGCAGGGGTGCCGGTTCGTCCTGGGCTTCAAGACGTTGCGCGACCTCATCCCGGACGTGGCCGGCGACTGCCTGGTGGACGAGCACCACAATCCGGCCGACGGCGACGGTCTACAGGAGACTACCAAGGGGTTGCTGGTCTGGCGGAAGGCCGACAACTGGACGGCCTTCACCGACGGCTACCGGACCTGGATCAACGGCCCGAATGGGCTCCAGGTTCGGCTCAACGCCGAGCGCTTCCCGTGGGAGCGGGGCGACCCTTCGATCGAGTTCACCAATGTGCCACCCTATGGCAGCTTCGCCAACCTCGTCGGCCGGGTCTCGTACGCCAGCCCGGCCGACTTCGCCGTGGCGGTCTACATCAGGGTCGAGGGAGGCTGGTGGTCGAAGCCGTACTGGGATAGCTCAGTCACCGCGATCCGCAGTGACGGCACTTGGACGTGCGACATCACGACGGGGGGCATCGACGAGCAGGCGACCGAGATTCAGGCCTACCTGATCGCCGGCAGCTACAAGCCGCCGCTGATGTCGGGGGGCTCGACGCTTCCAGGCGCTCTCGCCGCCTTCCCGCACGCATCCGTCACCCGCTCGCCGACCCAAAGGCGCATCCAGTTCTCGGGCTACGAGTGGTCGGTGAAGTCCAGCGTGTCGGCCGTTGAGCCCGGCCCGAACTACTTCGCGGACAGCGCTGACAACGTCTGGCTCGATGGGAGTGGCCAGCTCCACTTGCGACTGACGAGACGAGCTGGTCGGTGGTACGCCGCCGAGGTCGTGTCGGTCCGCTCGTTCGGATACGGCCGGTACACCTTCGCTCTGGCTTCGCCGGTGGCCACACTCAACCCCAACACGGTGCTCGGGCTGTTCACGTACAGCCCGGACCCTGAGTACGGCCACCGCGAGATGGATGTCGAGTTCAGCAGATGGTCAGACCCGAGCACCCCGCTCAATGCCCAGTTCGTTCTTCAGCCGTGGAATCTGCCGGGCCACCGCCACCGATTCAGCCTCGCTCCTACCGCTAGTTCCGTGCATTCGTTCGAGTGGGGGCCCGATAGTATAGCCTTCACGAGCCGCGATGGCTCGGGAGCGCCTCTCGAGGCCTGGAGTTACCCGAGCCGTGACGTGCCGCGCCCGGGCGACGAGAAAGCACGAATGAGCTTGTGGCTGGTCGACGGGCGCGCTCCACCGGACGGGAGCGAGGTCGAAGTGGTTGTCAGGGCATTCACGTTCGAGCCCCCGAACTGATGGCGACTCTTGCCCCTCCCCTCTTGCTTCGGCCGCGCCAGCACGCGGAAGACGGTCGTCCAGTTGAGATCCAGCCATCTGGCGATCTGACGGATGGGGATGCCCTAAGAGATAGCTGTCGCCAAAGCGAATCCGGTCGGGTTGGCCTCGGCGACCTGAGCTTCGATCGCTGGCTCGACGGCCAACCCGCCCTTCAGCGACTGCGCCACCAGGCTGTACTTCTGAGCCGCCTTGTACCGCCGCGACCCGGCCGCCAACTGGCGATGGCAGCTCGAGCGCGGTCTTGATGGTCTCGAGCCGGGCGAAGCTGTCGCCCGCCGCGTGCTCAGCCCCGACTGCGACCGGCTCGACGAAGGCGGCGTCGCCCGAGCGCTGCTGGAGGTAGTCGGTGACTCCCAGCCGCAGCCGCTCTCCCTCCGGCGCCACCCAGACCTCGTCCTCGGAGTAGCGCAGGCCGCGCTTCGCCCGGAACGTGAGCTTGTCCACCGTCGTGGCGAGGTATTCCCCGCCAGCTTCTTCGCTTCCGAACCTGACCTCCTGCTAGTTCCAGTACCGAGCTGCCTGTCGGCTACGGTGCGGCCAGCCCGGCTTCCCGTAAGAGCGCGACGAGCCCTTGCCGTTTGGTAGTGTGCTCCTCGGCGAAGAGCGGCTGACAGGCGCCAAGGGCCACCTCCTCGCGCAGCAGCCTGGCCGCGAAGGCAAGGCAACTGGGCTGTCCGCAGAGTCGGCAGTTGCCGCCCGGGAGCAGCCGGTAGACTTCGAGCAGCCCAGGCTCCCGCGCGGCCTCGTGGCTCGGCTCGATGTCGCCGCGGCTCTCCCACGTCCGGTTCACCAGCCCGACCAGCCGGTCGAGGACCTGTCTCGCGTCGGCCTCGTCCTCGACGGCCGAGACCGCGGCCTCTCGCGGCCGCAAGACGATCCGGTGATCCCCGAGCCGGAAGCCAAACGCCGGCGCCCGGGGGCTGTAGCGCCCGCCGCGCACGCTCGCGTTCAGGTAGGGGAAGACCGCGCCCACATCGTCGGCCAGCTCGGCGAGGGCGTTGACGGTCTCCGCCGAGTGGTTGCAGTCTGGCCGGATGAGCCTGAGCGTGTAGCCAGTCAGGAGCATCGTCCCGCCTCCAGTCCGAGCCACTCGGCGAGGAGCTTCCGGTTCCTCTCGAATCCGGCTCCGGCCAGGCTCGGGCAGTCTCCGAGTCTCGCCTCGGCGAAGATGAGCCGGGCTGCGAGCGCGAGACAGGTCGCCTCGCCGCAACGCCGGCAGTTCGTCCCGGGCAGCAGCTTGTACACGTCGAGGATGCGGGGCGACCGGCGCCTGCTGAGACAGGGCGCGAGCTCGCCTCTCCGCGCGTAAGCCTCGTTTATCCGGTCGCGCAGCCACTGGAGCACCTCCCGAGCGTCGTCCTCGTCGAGGGCCTTGGCGATCGTGACCACTCGTGAGTAGACGGTGAGGAGCCGCCCGCCGTGCAGGAGTGTGAGCACGCCCGCCGCGTGGTTGTACCCGGCCTGGGGCAGGAGCGTGGCGAGGTACGGGAGAGCTTCGCCGACATTCTCGGACAACTCGGCGACGACCCGGATCTTCGTCGGGTCGGCCAGGCAGTCCATGACGTGGGTGACGTAGATCTCCCGCAGGTAGGCGCGCTCCGCCATATCGCGCTTACATCTCGCTCTCAGCTCGATCGTCGTGTCGTGCCGCTCGGGCTTCGGGTGATGCGGTCACTGGTTGCTTCCGGGTCGATTGGCCTCGACCGGCCCTGTCTCGCCCACGAGGCTCTCCAGCCCGTCGCTGGCGGCGGCAAACACCGTGGAGGCCAGGGCAAAGCGCGCGGCAAGCAGCGCCTCGCCGATCTCCTCGTTGGTCACTCCGGCGCGGTGGGCGATCTTGACGAATGTCTCCGTGCACAAGTGGCTGCTGACCGTGGAGGCCACCGCGATCATGATCAGGTGCTTGTACTTCGCCGGAACGTGGGGCAGGTCGAAGACGAACTTGCGCTCCTGGGCCTGGCGCGGGATCCACTCGGGGATGACCCGCGACATCAGAACCATCGGCCGGGGCTCCTCGCCCAAGTTGTCCGCCATCGCCTTCAGAATCTGCTCGACGCCGGGCTTGCTTGCTTCCATTGTTTCCTCACCTCTTGTGCTGCCTCGGTCGCCTTCTTAACGGCGACCCTCGGTTGCCGACCGGCAGACGCCTGTCAGCCGCCCTGCCTACACCTGGAGCCAGGATCTCGGCGAGTAGAGCCCGGCCCCCACGAAGACCAGTGCAGCCGCCTGGCGCGGCAGCGGCTCCACCTGCGCCGTCGCCTCGAGCCAGCGCGCGAGGCGAGCCACTCCCGAGCTCAGGAGGAGCGCCGCCACGAGCACCGGAAGCCCGGTGCCCAGCGCGAAGGCCGGCGCCAGAGCGAGTCCCCCCGCCGGCGCGCGACAGCCTAGCGGTCCGCGCTCGGCGGCCTCGACGCGCTGCCAAAGCCCGAGTCGCCGGTTTGGCTCGGGTCGCGTCGCCCGCTCACGCCGTCCTGCCCAGGAGCGAGCGGTAGACCGCCTTCCCACGCACCCGGGGCAGCGCCTTGGCGGCCAGCTCCTCCAGCTCGGCCACGATCCGCCCGAGGTCCCCGCCCGGGAAGCCCAGGACGCACTCCGCCTCGGTCATCTCGGTGGCCTCCCGACAGCCGTAGCAGCCCAGCGAGGCGTTGAGCTTTCCGGTCAGGAACGGCAGGATCGTCCCGTCGACGCAGGTGGCCTGGATGATGGCCGTGCTGAAGCCGAGCCGGCCGCCCTGGCGCCTCACCGAGGCGAGGGCGACCCACATCAGGTGCTCGGGCCTGGACTCGAGGACGACCACGTCCGGCTCGTATGGCACTTCGTCCAGCGGTCCGGCCGCCACCGCACCGTACTCGCCCATCGGCAGCCGAGGCATCGACTGCATGGTGTTGCGCCCGGCCTCTTCGGTGGCGAAGATGCCGAAGGCGGCCAGCATCTCTCCCGTCTCCAGCTTCTCGGGGGGGGGCTTGAAGCCAAGCGCCGCGGCCGAGGCCGGGCAGGCGATGTTCCCGGGGGTGACCAGCACCCTCTTCCCTCGGCTCGCCTCCATCAGCACCTGGCAGTACCGCCGACCGGGCGGCGCCGCAAAGCTCTCGGGCATGCTGTCGCCCGCTCGGACGAACTTCACCCCGACCGGCCGGCGCTCGAGCCCCAGGATCTCGGTTAGCTTCCTTGTCGATTCGATCAGGTCAGTCATCGTCTACTCCTGGTTGAGATGATGCACTCTCGAGCGAGCCGGGGCAACCGCTCCGGCCCTTATCACTCGATGACTCGACAGCGGTCCGGGTGAGGGTGCCAGCCTCACCCTGGCCGCGGGTTGGCCTCGACATGCGGTCCACCGGACAGCTCGAGGGCGGTCTTTCAGCCGCCCTCCAGGAAGTCGTGGAGGGGTTTGCGAGCATGCTCCTCGAGGAAGGCCAGGGCGTCCTCCTTATCCCTGTCCAGGAAGATCCGGCAGAGCCACAACGCGTCGGCCTCCGAAACGCTGAGCACCAACCGTCCTTTCATCCGCTCACCAGATCGCGATTCCGACGTAGGCCCCGATGAACTTCAGGGCCACGTAGAGGAAGTACAGACCGAAGATGAGCTTCAGGGTCGCCGGGTGGAAGCGCTTGATGATCGCCGCCCCCACCTGGGCCCCGACCACGGTGCCAGCCGCGAGCAGCAGCCCGGCCCCCAGGTCGACGAACCCCTGGGCCAGCTTGATCCCGCCACCCACCACTGCCAGCGGGATCATCGTCGCCAGCGACGTGCCCATCGTCAGGTAGACCGGCGCGCCGAAGAGGTAGATGAGCCCCGGGACGAGGGCGTAGCCCCCGCCCAACCCGGCCACGCCGGTCGCGATGCCGATCACGAAGCCGAAGACCGCCCAGCCCCATCTGGGGCCCGGGATGGCACTCCCCGGCCGCGCCGGCGTCCCCCGCTGGCTGAGCCCCTCCCAGATCATCCGGACCGCCGGCCAGAGGAAGAGGAGCCCGAGGATGAGGCCAAGCAGCGTCGCCTGGCCCACCAGGAACGCGAAGAGCCAGGAGCCAAGCAGCACCCCGAGGATGCCCGCGCCGCCCAGCCAGAGCACGGCCCTGGCGTCCAGGTTGCGCCGGACCAGGTGCCCGTAGCCGCCCGAGGTGGCGGTGAAGATGACCGCGAAGAGGGTCGTGCCCACCGCCACGGCCGCCGGGTAGCCCATCCAGAAGTGGATGGCCGGCAGCATCACGCTGCAGCCCCCGGTCCCGATGAGCCCGCCGAGCAATCCGGCGACGAACCCGACGATGACCAGGGCGATGCCGCTGCCCAGGCTCGTCGCGGGGACGCCGGGCACCGCGGTCGAGGCGGCTCCAGTGAGGAAGTACCAGAGCGCGACGGCCAGGATGAAAAGCACGATCACCAGCGTCGGAAGCTGCGCCCGCCAGGGCGAGGGCGCCGCTTGAGGCTGCATCGAAGTAGCTGACATTACAACACCTCCCAGTGAAACCGGTTAACCTTCTCCCAATCGCGATTCACCACCGCGATGGCTACCCGGACCCGCGATCGGTCTCGTGGATGGCCTCGTTCGGGCACTCGGCCTCGCAGGAGCTGCACTCGGCGCACGCCTCCTGGTCGATGCACGCCTTCCCATCGACCAGCTCGATTGCCCCCGACGGGCAGACCTCGACGCAGCTCCCGCACCCGCTGCACCTGGCTTCGTCGACCTTGAACGCCGCCGACGACCTCCTCCTGGAACCTGTTACCGGAGCCTCTCGACCCACTCCACCATGGCTACCCCCGCGCTGGCCGGGCGGTAGCGCACCCTCACCCGGTCGCCGACCCTGTGCTTCGCCGTCAGGGCCCCCGTCACCTGGCGGAACTCCAGCTCGGGCCGCGTGTCCAGGCGGAAGGCGAGCACCTCCCGCCAGGGCTCGCCATCTCTCTTGGCCAGCCTGACGGGGGTGGGGCCCTCCACGATGGTCCCGACCATCTCCTCTTCTTCATCCTTCCCGGCACCGACGATCCTCTTCAGTAGTTCCAGCACGCCCATGCTGGGCCCTCCTCTCCGCAGCGCACCGGCTTCAGGCCGCGGGCTATCCGAACCGCGACCCGAGTCCCGTGGCCACCTCAGTACGCACACCCCTCACGCTTGTGCCGCTCGGCCAGAGCGCCCGGGGCCAATCATCGCGCCGATCCCTCATCCCAAGCGGAGCCGGCAGCTCGCGGTCAGCGGCCCCTACACCTCGTCGCCGTAGACCGCTGGGCGCAGATACTCGGTGTCGTGGCGGACCTGCACGGTGACGAAGCTCCCCGCCTTCATCCACCAGTCTCGCCAGACCGTCGATCTCTCTCCCCCTCGCAGCAATAGACGGCCACCCTCTGCCTCTCTCGGTCAGAACGGCGGTTCTCGCCTGTTGGCTACTCAGTCACCTGAACGTTGACGGCCCGGTCCCGTCCTGAGCGGGGGTCCGTGCCCACCTCGAACTCCACCAACTCGTCACCCTTCAACGAATCGAAGCTCGTGTTCTGGACGACGGTACGGTGGAAGAAGACCTCCCGGCCGCTCTCGGCTCGGATGAACCCGAAGCCGCGGTCCCGGATCAGCCTAACGATCTTGCCCTTCATCGAGTGAAGCTCCCTGGTCCTGTCTGAGGACAGCACGCCGTCTGAAGTCAAGCCAATGTGAACCCACGTCGCCGCCGGTTGTTGCCCAGAGCAGGCTGTCTCACCTGCTCACTCGCCCGCCGAGCCCGTCGGGCCAGGGCGCCCTTCAGTTGGCTGCACTGCCGGAACCGCGGTCACCAGTTGGCCGAGCTTGCCGTATTCGTCCAGGCGGCAGGAGTGGACCAGCCGTCCGTATCGTCGGCGTTCGGCTCGGGCCCGGGCGCCGAGCTCGTCCGGATGCTGGCTGACACCCGGGCCCGAGCCGTGGCGCCTACGCGCGCGCTGGCACCTCCTCTTCGGCCTCCGCGTCGATCCGAGGCTCGTCGGCCTGCCCGCGCGGTGGGTACGCCGTCAGATCGTACCTCGGGTTCGAGTGCAACCGCGCCGCCCAGCGGTACTCCGCGGCGAACACCGGATCGTACACCTCCCGCAAACCCTCGGCGTAGCAGTCCAGGTGCGGCGCCAACTCCGTCAGGATGCCCTCCGCCCCCTCGTGCGTCGGCCTCGCCCCGTACCGGCGCGCCAGCGTCCGCAGCACCTTCGGGTGATCGATGATCGGGCACGGGCGCAACAGGTTGCGCCCGTAGGGCGCTGCCTTGCGCATCGCCGCGAAGAAGTCCGACGCCAGACATTCCGCCAGCGGCTTCTCCTTGACGTTGTCCACCGCGAAGTGGGCAAACACGCACGGCTCGACGTCGCCCTTGTTGTTGATGTGCAGG
>Ga0315280_10005724_pt1 | contig 17570 bp, 10 predicted proteins | sample YL17G06_40_MG_FD_203697 | JGI IMG/M metagenome (GOLD analysis project Ga0315280, IMG submission 203697) | Sediment microbial communities from Yellowstone Lake, YNP, Wyoming, USA - YL17G06_40 | ecosystem: Environmental > Aquatic > Freshwater > Lake > Sediment | place: USA: Wyoming | collected...
TGCAAACATCTCGTGTGCGGCGGTATCGGAGGACGAGATGCAGAAGATGGAGCAGGCGATGCCGGCAAAACCGGTACACCCACCCGAAAAGCCGCGGAAAATACTGGTGTTCAACCTATGCAACGGCTTTAAGCACAGCTCAATTCCGTACTGGGATAAGGCTCTGGAGATTATGGGCAAAAAGACCGGGGCGTTCCAAGTCGAGATCAGTAACGATATGTCCGCGTTCGACGCCGAGAACCTGGCGAAATTCGATGCGGTCTGCTTGAATAATACAACTGGCTTGAAGTTCAACCAGTCGCAGCGCGAAGCCTTGATGAATTTTGTAAAGGGCGGCAAGGGGATCATCGGCATCCACGCTGCTACGGACAATTTCTATGATTGGCCCGATGCTGCGAAAATGATGGGCGGGCAATTTTCCGGCCATCCCTGGGGCGGCGGGGGAACCTGGGCGATAAAGATCGATGAGCCGAACCACCCGCTGACCGCGGCGTTTAAGGGTAAGGGCTTCAAAATCAGGGATGAGATCTACCGCACAGCGGCGCCTTTCTATTCGCGGGCCCAGCAGCTTGTCCTTATGAGCCTGGATATGACCGATCCAGCTACCCGCAAACAGGCCGAGAAAGACAGCGATATGGATACTGGCATTAGCTGGATAAAAACTTACGAAAAGGGAAGGGTTTTCTATTGTTCGCTGGGCCACAATAACGACCTTACCTGGGACCCGGCGCTATTGCAGCATTATCTGGCGGGCATTCAATTCGCACTGGGCGATTATAAAGTTGATACAAAACCAAAGGTCCCCGCTTCGGGGCAGGGTACATCTACTGTTAGTTCTGGAAAGGGGTCAGAAATGGATGAGCTACTTGCGAAAGTCAAGACTTATGATTGGGGTCAGAGCCGCCTACCGCTGACCGAGGTAAGCGACAAGATTCGGGAGGCTTACGGCGAACCCGCGAAATTGAAAGAAATTGAAAAGAGCCTCATTGCCGTGCTGGCATCCGATGCTACATACGCGGCCAAACAGTTCGTTTGCCGGGAATTGAGCATTATCGGGACCGAGCAGTCTGTTCCTACTTTGGGTAAGATGTTGAGCGACGAGAAACTCTCCGACATGGCAAGGTACGCGCTGGAGCGGATACCGGGCGCCGCCGTTGACGCTGCTTTGCGGGAGGCTATGGCAAAAACCGCCGGCAAAGTCAAGGTGGGCATAATGAACTCGCTGGGCGAACGGCGGGATGCCAAGGCTGCTGCCGCTCTATCCAAGCTGATCGGTGACTCGGACGAGATGGTTGCCTGTGCCGCAGCCGCCGCTCTGGGTAAGATCGGCGGCACCGAAGCCACCGAAGCGCTGGCTAAGGCAAAGGGCACCGCCTCCGGCAGACTGCAAATGGTTGTTTTGGATGCGTATCTAAAGTGCGCCGACAAGCTCGCCGCCGAGGGCAAAAAGAAAGAAGCCAACGTCATCTACAAAGAGCTGTATGAGCCGGATATGCCTGCGGCCATTCGGACGGCGGCGCTGCGAGGCATGGTTGGCGCGACAGGCAGCGGCGAAAAGCCGAAGCCGACAAGGTAACGCGTATTCGAGTATCTGGGGAAGTTGCTATGAATCACTGGTTGAGAAACCTCTGTGCTGTACTGGCGCTGTTGTTGTGTGCTGTTGCGTTCGGGCAGCAGGAAGCTATCGACATTGTGATCGAGGCGCTGAAGAGTAACGACCCGGCTATGCAGGCGGGGGCCATAGCTCTGGTAAGGGACATACCGGGCAAAGAAATAACAGAGGTTTTGGCCAAGCATCTTCCGAATCTTCCAGCCGCAGGACAGGTGCAACTGCTCTCGGCGTTTGCGGATCGTGCAGATTCGGCTGCTTTACCGGCTGTAATCAAGGCTGCTGACTCCGGCGACGAGTCGGTGCGGATAGCGGCGATAAAAGCGGTAGGTCAGTTGGGCGATGCTTCGAGCGTTTCGCTGCTATCGAGCCGAGCGGCTTTAGCGAGCGGGGAAGAGCAAAAGGCTGCCCGCGAGAGCCTGTATCGTCTGCGCGGCCAGCAGGTAGACCAGGCAATTCTGGCGGCAATCCCCACTGCCCAGCCCGATGTGAAAATTGAGCTAATCCAGAGTGTCGGACAGCGTAACATACTGCCCGGCATACCAGTCTTGCTGAAAACCGCGAAAGATGCCGATACTAAGGTTCAACGAGAATCGTTCAAGGTTCTAAAGGCACTTGCGGACGAAAAGTTGTTGCCCATTTTGGTCGAGCTACTGATAAAGACAAAGAGCGAGTCGGTGCGCGGCGAGGCCGAGAAGACCATAGCGGCTGTTGCCCACAAAATCGAGCAAAAAGATCGCCAGGGCGAAGCCGTCTTGGCTGCACTTACTTCTGTAAAAGAGGTCGAGGCTCGGTGCTCGCTGTTGAGTGTGCTGGGTAAAATCGGCGACAATAGTGCCCTGCCGGAGCTTCGTAAAGCGCTCGCAAGTGACAATGCGAAGGTTCAGGATGCCGCGATACGTGCGCTGTCTGACTGGCCTAACCCCGCCCCCGTAGACGATCTGCTAAAAGTGGCAAAGACTTCTGACAACCAGGTTCACCGGATTCTTGCGCTGAGAGGTTTTGTCCGGCTGCTTGGGCTTGAAACCGGCCGACCGGCGGAAGAAATGATTAAGCTGTATCAGCAGGCAATGAAATTAGCACCGGATGTGCCGGAGAAAAGAAAAGTTCTTTCGGGCCTTGCCAATACCAAGTCACTTGCTGCTCTGGAGATGGCTGCGACTTGTTTGCAGGATAGTGCCTTGCAGCAGGAAGCGGAAATTGCCGTCGTAAAAATCGCTGAAGGCATCTACGGCAGCTATCCAGACAGAACAAAGGACGTGCTCGGCAAGGTTATGCAAACATCCAAGAGCGATTCGTTGCGGGAGCAAGCGCAGAACGTGATAAATCAAATTGGGCGATTCGAGGACTACATTACTGCGTGGCAGATTTGCGGCCCATACACCCAGCAGGGAGCAGATGGAACACAGCTTTTCGATGTCGCCTTTGCTCCGGAAAAACCTGATCCGCCTTCGGCGGGTTGGCAGATTATGCCCGCCGGTACTAACCAAGATAGGCCCTGGCTGATGGAGCTTGACCGGGCGTTGGGCGGCGACAATCGGGCGGCATATCTGCGTACAAACGTGTGGTCCGACAAAAGCCAGAAAGTCCTGCTGGAGCTGGGCAGCGATGACGGCATTAAGGTGTGGCTGAATGGCCAGCTTGTTCACGCCAATAATGCGACGCGACCTGCCACTGCGGGCCAGGACAAGGTCGAGGTGACTTTGAATCAGGGCTGGAATCAGCTATTATTAAAAGTAACGCAAGGGTCCGGTGAGTGGGCCGTTTGTGCACGCATTCGCCGGTTGGATGGCAGCAAACTTGATGGGCTAAAATACCAGGCAGAAAAATAGAACCTGCGGTGAAACCGCAGGCTAAATATTTAGCCCCGCGTTTTATGCGGGGTTTTGTGTACAGGAGAAAAAGTAATGATTTACGTGGTAACTGTGAGTAAAGCTGCAAGATTGGTTTTGAGCTTGGTCATATTTGCGGTTTTGGCTGGCTGTGCCGCCGGCGAAAAAACTGCCCCGACGCCCAGAGCCGCGGAGAAAGGGCAGCCGACCGCCGCTGCTACTAAGGCGGCTGAAACTGTCGATCCCTTTATGGGCGACTGGCAGGGCCAGTGGGAATTGGATGATGGAGGTGACTCAGGACCACTCGTGGCACAGGTAATAGCTTTGGGCAAAGGCCAATACCAGGCTCGCGTGCTTGCGAGTTTTGATGCGCGTGTTGATCCGTACATAGTCCTGGCGGGCGGGCGGGAAGATAGCAAGGTTCGACTCTCAGGACATTCAAAGCTGAGAAACGACGCTGTTGACCTCGATGCTCAGGCAGTCATCGCAGGCGACAAATTCACCAGCACATTCAAAGGACGCCAGGAAGGCGACGGTCAGGAGTATCCGGGAAAGTTCTCATTAAGCAAAACTGTCCGGCTTTCGCCCACATTGGGGGCAAAGCCGCCACGAGGCGCGATTGTACTATTCGATGGGAAAAACTTCGATCAGTGGAAACCCGCGGCGGCAAAGCCCGGTCAGGATTCGGTGCAATGGAAACTTGTCGATGGTGCGATGGAGGTTAAGCCGGGCACTGGTTCAATAATAACCAAAAGAGAATTTACGGATTGCAAATTGCATCTGGAATTTCGCACGCCGTTTATGCCCGAAGCCCGCGGCCAGGGACGCGGTAATAGCGGTGTCTATTTGCAGGGCCGCTACGAAGTCCAGGTTCTGGATAGTTACGGTCTGGAAGGATTGGACAATGAATGCGGCGGAATCTATCAGGTGGCGGCACCTCTAGTAAATATGTGTGCTCCGCCGATGCAGTGGCAGACTTACGATATTACCTTCCGTGCGCCGCGGTTCGACCAGGCCGGCAATAAAAAAAGCGACCCCTGTTTGACGGTGATTCACAATGGCGTAAAAATTCACGACCAGGTGAATGTGCCCGGCTCGACAACCGCCGCCTTGGGTGGTGACGCAGCCAAACCCGGCGGCATATATCTGCAGGATCACGGTAATCTCGTGCAATTCCGAAATATCTGGCTGGTCGAACAAAATTGAGGTCGAAGCGTGTTCCACAATCCTTCGACTTCGCTCAGGACAAGTTTTGAGTTTTTAGTTTTTAGTTTTGAGTTATAAGTGCCAGGCGATTGATTCTTTTATTCACTAAAAGTAAAGGAGCTAAACTTATGTCGAACATTACGCGTCGTCAGTTTATTAAGGGCACTGTTGCCGTAGGAACCGCGTGCACTGTCGGTTTCCCGCGCCTCATCAGGGCCCAGGGACTCAACGAAAAACTCCAGGTGGGATTCATCGCTGCAGGCGGCCGGGCTGACGGCCATACGGGTGCATCCCATGAAGCAGGTCTTCAGTGCATCGCCTTCGCTGAGGTTGACAAAACCCGGTGGAAGGGCGTCCTCGAAAAGAAAGGCTGGGAAAAGGCGGCCGGGTATGTGGATTGGCGGAAGGTATTCGAAAACCACGGCAAGGAACTCGATGTGGTCTTCGTATCGACTCCGGATCACAGCCATTTTGCGCCGTCAATGACCGCCGTTTCCATGGGCATCCACTGCTACACGGAGAAGCCGCTGACTTGGTCGGTTCGCGAGGCACAACTGTTGGCGGCAGCCTACGCCAAGAATCCCAAGGTCGTCACCCAGATGGGCAACCAGGGCCACGCCGGAAATGGATGGAGGGTTGCTTATGAATACGTCAAGGCTGGCGCCATCGGCGACATCCTCGAGTTTCACACTTGGACGAATCGCCCAATCTGGCCTCAGGGCGGCGACCGCCCGGATGGATCAGATCCGATCCCCGAAACCCTGGACTGGGATGCGTGGATCGGCCCGGCCGCGATGCGTCCTTACAAGAACGATGTTTACCATCCGTTCAAGTGGCGGGGCTTTGTCGATTTCGGCTCCGGGGCACTGGGCGATATGGCCTGTCATACGACCGACGGAATCTATGCGATAATGAAGCCGGGCTATGCGGCCACCGCCGAGCCGATCATCATGACCGGACCCGTCAAGGATCAGTTCCCGGCCGGGATGGTCATCAAGTGCACCTACCGCGCAAAAGATGGCCGGCCCGGGTTCGCCACCTACTGGTACGAGGGCAACAAACAAGATGGAACGCCTTTCATGCCGGATAACCCCGAAGAGCTCAAGGCTGACGGCCGCAAACTGCCGAGAACTGGAAACCTCGTCGTCGGCACCAAGGGAAAGATGCTGGTCAATGGCGACTACTGGGACAGCACTCGCCTGATCCCGGAATCGCGGCACAAAGAGTTCGGCCAGCCCGCAAAACTACTCGAACGCTCTCCCGGCCATCATGAGGAGTTCTTCATGGCCTGCAAGGGCGAGAAGCCGCGCCAGTTCAGCCAGTCCAACTTCAGCTACTCGGGTCCAATGGCCGCCAACATCCAGCTCGGCAACCTTTGTGCCCGCGCGGGAAAGAAGCTCGAGCTGAACGAAGCTGGGGCGATCATTAGCGACCCGAAGATCAACGACCTAGCTTGGCGCGAGCCCCGCAAAGGTTGGGGACCGCTGGTAATGAAGGTCTAAGCGAATTGTGGAGGTTGTGCCTTATGAAAGAATCAGGCGATTCAAAGACGGTCAAACGTAGTTCAGGCCTGTCACGCAGGGAGTTTGTAGGGGTCGCCGCCACGGTCGGTGCCTTTACCTTTGTGCCGCGTTACGTGCTGGCGCGCTCCGGTCAATCACCGCCCAGCGAAAAGCTTAATATAGCGGGCATCGGGTTTGGTGGACGCGGCGCCGGAGACCTCGCCGAGGTCGGCAGCGAAAACATCGCCGCCCTTTGTGATGTGGATGAAAAGTACGCTGCCGGCGTATTTAAGCAATACCCAAAGGCAAAAAAGTACCGCGACTTCCGCGTAATGCTGGACAAAGAGGGCAGAAACATCGATGCGGTGGTAATTGCCACGCCGGACCACACCCACGCGGTTATCGCGATGACGGCCATCAAGATGGGAAAACACGTCTATTGTGAGAAGCCGCTAACCCACTCAATCTGGGAGGCCCGGCAGCTTACGGAGGCCGCTCGTAAGGCTAAAGTCGCCACGCAATTGGGCAACCAGGGACAGGCATCCGAATCGACTCGCCTTGTATGCGAGTTTATCCGGGCAGGCGCCATTGGGCAGGTGCGGGAGGTCCATTCCTGGTGCAACCGGTACATTTCACCTCGCGGCATAGACCGACCGAAGGAAACGCCGGCCGTACCCGAAACGCTGGACTGGGACCTTTGGCTCGGTCCGGCTCAGCCGCGGCCCTACCATCCCTGCTACCATCCGTTTGCTTGGCGCGGCTGGTGGGACTTCGGAACGGGCGTATTAGGTGACATCGGCTGCCATCAGCTCGACCCGATTTTCCGTGCCTTGAAGTTAGGATACCCGCTAAGTGTCGAGGCTTGCTGTAGCGGCGTCAATGACGAAACTGCGCCGCTGGCATCAATCATTCGCTATGAATTTGGTGCTCGCGGTGATTTGGTGCCGGTAACTTTGACCTGGTACGATGGCGGCTTGATGCCCCCCAGGCCGGCAGAGCTTGAGGACGGACGTCGTTTCGGCGACGCGGATGATAACCTATGCGTGGGTGACAAGGGCAAAATGCTTGGCCACCGGCTTATTCCGGAGTCAAGAAGCAAAGAATTCGGCAAGCCGCCGGAGGTTCTCCCCCGCTCGCCCGGGCATCACAAAGAGTGGCTATCGGCCTGCAAGGGCGGCAAACCCGCCGGCTCAAATTTCGATTGGGCAGGGCCGCTGACCGAGGTAGTTTTGCTCGGCAATATCGCCATCCGAATGAGCCAGAAGCTATATGAAACCGGCCTTAAGTTGTATTACGACGGCCCGAATATGAAGATTACCAACCTGCCGGAGGCCAATAAATACATCCGCGACGAGTATCGGCAGGGCTGGGACCTCAGCGTATAGCGGTTAGCGTATAGCGCATAGGAAAAGACTAAACGCTATACGCCGAACGCTCAGCTTATCCACTGGTAAAGATGGCATGTGGAGGATAAATAGTGAGCAAGAAAACAATGTCTCGCCGAGATTTTATGGGGACTGCGGCGGCGGTCGCAGCATTTACTGTTGTGCCCCGGCATGTTCTTGGAGGCGCTGGCCAAACGCCGCCCAGCGAAAAGCTCAATATCGCAGGCATCGGCGTCGGCGGGCAGGGCGGCAGTGACCTCAATGCGCTGAGCAGCCAGAACATCGTGGCCTTGTGCGACGCGGACTGGCGCCAGGCGGGCGGAGCGTTCAAGCGCTACCCGAATGCCAGGAAGTACAAAGATTTCCGCGAGATGCTGGACAAGGAGGACAAGAACATCGACGCTGTCATCGTCGCTACCCCCGATCACGTCCACGCCGTCGCAAGCATCGCCGCCATCAAGAGGGGCAAGCACGTCTATTGTGAGAAGCCGCTGACGCACTCGGTCTATGAGGCCCGCATGGTCGCCGAGGCGGCCCGCGAGCACAAGGTCGCTACGCAAATGGGCAATCAGGGCCAGGCGGGTGAGGAAGTTCGCCTGCTGTGCGAAACCATCTGGGACGGGGCCATCGGGCAGGTTCGCGAGGTCCATGTTTGGACGGACCGGCCGCTCAACGGGATCAACAAGGTCTACTGGCCGCAGGGCGTCGACCGGCCAAAAGAAACACCGCCCGTGCCTGAGACTCTGGACTGGGATTTGTGGCTTGGCCCGGCGCCGTATCGGCCATATCACCCGTGTTATCTGCCGTTTGTTTGGCGCGGCTGGTGGGATTTTGGCACGGGGGCGCTCGGCGATATTGGCTGCCACAGCCTCGATCCGGTATTCCGCGCGCTGAAGCTTGGTCATCCGACGAGTGTGGAAGCCTGCTGTACGCTGGTCAACAATGAGACGTACCCAGTGGCGTCGCGCGTGACGTACGAGTTCCCTGCCCGAGAAGATCTGGCGCCGGTAAGACTGCACTGGTATGATGGAGGGATGAAGCCGCCTCGCCCGCCGGAGCTTGAGGACGGGCGCAGGTGGGATACGAACGGGGCGCTCTATATCGGCGAGAAGGGCAAGATATACGGTGGCCGTCTGTTGCCGGAGTCCCGACAAAGGGAATATGGCAAGCCGCCTCAGAAGCTGGAGCGCTCACCGGGCCACCATCAGGAATGGATCAACGCCTGCAAGGGCGGCAAACCCGCAGGGTCAAATTTCGACCACGCCGGGCTGCTTGCCCAGGTCGTTTTGCTCGGCAACGTTGCGCTGCGTCCGGAATTGCGAGAGAAACTAACCCGCGCCAAGTTGCAGTGGGATGGTGTTAATATGAAGTTTACCAACATGCCCGAGGCGAATGAATTTCTCCGCCGTGAGTACCGCCAGGGTTGGGCGTTGTAAAATCAAAATTCAAAATGCAAAGTGCAAAATTAAGGGAGTCGTTGCCGCGTAGCGGCAAGTCTGCAGTTTTGATATTTACTTTTTGATTTTTGCACTTATTTAGGGGCTGAATTGTGGAAAAGAAAAAGATATCACGACGTGAGTTTCTGGGCGGCACGGCTGCGGCAGCGGCTTTCACCATCGTTCCGCGGTATGTGCTCGGCGGCCCTGGGAGGACTGCACCGAGTGAAAAGCTAAACATCGCCTGTATCGGCGTCAGCGGGATGGGGGCGAGCGATGTAGGGCAGGTAAGCACAGAAAATATCGTGGCACTATGTGACGTGGACTTGCAGCACGCAGCCGGCACATTCGAGCGATTTGCCGCGGCCAAGAAATACCGCGACTTCCGCGAGATGCTCGAAAAAGAAAACAAAAACATCGATGCTGTCACGGTCTCCACGCCGGACAACACGCACGCTGTCGCAGCGATGATGGCGATAAAGATGGGTAAGCACGTCTATTGCCAGAAGCCGCTGGCGCATGACATGTATGAGGTGCGTAAGCTCACCGAGGCCGCCCGTGAGCACAAAGTAATGACGCAGATGGGCATTCAGCTTCACGCCGAGAATTGCGTCAAGTATGTCGTGGAGTTCATTAAGTCCGGCGTTATTGGCAAAGTTCGCAGAGTCGACCTCTGGAGCGGCAAGGACTGGGGCGGGGGCACTCGGCCAAAAGAAACGCCGCCCGTTCCGCAGACGCTGGATTGGGACCTCTGGCTGGGCCCTGCGCCGTATCGGCCCTACCATCCGACTTATCTGCCGGGCGAGTGGCGGCGGTGGTGGGATTTCGGCACGGGCACATTAGGCGATATGGGCTGCCATATTATTGACCCAGCCTGGTGGACGCTCGATTTGACCTACCCAACGTCGGTCGAAGCTGAACCGGGTCCCTTCAACGAGGAGACTTATCCGCAAAAGACGGTCGTTCGATGCGAATTTCCTGCACGGGGTGATTTGCCGCCGGTGACGCTTACCTGGTATGACGGTGCCAACCAGCCGCCGCGCCCGCAAGAGCTTGAAAAAGAACGGAATCTGCCCGACCAGGGTGGGCTTTATTACGGCGAAAAAGGCACAATACTTGCCCCGCACGGCGGTAACCCAAGACTTATACCAGAATCGAAGATGAAGGGCTTTAAGCTGCCTGAGCCGTCGCTGCCGCGAGAGGTGAACCACTATCAGGACTGGATCAGGGCCTGCAAAGGCGGCCCGAAGCCGCTGGCTAATTTTGACTACTCCGGGCCGCTGACCGAGACGATTTTATTAGGCAACGTGGCAGCCCGCGCCGGGCAAAAATTGGCCTGGGATGGCCCGAATTTCAAAGTTACCAACCTGCCCGAGGCGGATAAGTATTTGAGACGTCAGTATCGCCAAGGGTGGACTCTGTGAGCGTTTAGCGTTTAGCGTTTAGCGTATAGGAAACTGCACGCTGTACGCTATACGCTGTACGCTATCAACTTTGCACTTATTAGGAAAGGAGACAAACAGATGAACAGATGGCCGAAATTTATCATTGTATTGCTGGCGTTTGTACTTGGCAGCAGTTCATTGCCGAGGGTGTATGCCGACAGCCAGAAGGATTGGCATCTGGGTATGCAGGCGTACAGCTTCAACAGATTCACGTTTTACGAAGCCATAGACAAGAACAAAGCACTTGGCATGCGATACATCGAAGGTTTTCCGGGTCAATCGCTTAGTAAGGAAAAACCTGACATCAAGGCCGATCACAATATGTCGCCCGAAACAAGGAAGGAAGTCCTGCAAAAGTTGCGTGAGTCGGGCGTAAAGCTGGTAAATTACGGCGTAGTCGGCCTGCCGAACAACGAGGCGGAATGTCGAAAGGTATTTGATTTTGCCAAAGATATGGGCATCGAGACGATTGTCTCTGAGCCGCCGGAGGACGCTTTTGATCTCGTTGACAAGCTGTGCAAAGAGTACGGGATAAACGTAGCCATTCACAATCACCCCAAGCCCTCTCATTATTGGGACCCTGAGACCGTGATGAAGGTTTGCCAGGGTCGAAGCCCACGAATCGGCGCATGCGCCGACACCGGGCACTGGATGCGCTCGGGCGTGAATCCGCTTGAGGCACTGAAAAAACTTAAAGGCCGGATCATCAGCCTGCACTTTAAGGACCTGAACGAGTTCGGGAGTCCCCAAGCACACGACGTGATTTGGGGCACGGGCGCCGGTAATGCCAGGGCATTGCTTACAGAATTAGCCGGGCAAAACTTCAAAGGCGTATTCTCCATCGAGTATGAGTACAATTGGCTGAACTCGATGCCGGAGATCGCCGGGTGTGTGTCATTCTTTAGAAAGGTCGCAGCCGAGCTGAGCAGCACCGAGTACAAAGACGTCTTCAAAAAGGATGTTTCCAACACCGTAATGACGCCCGGCTCCTGGGCTTTTGACGCAGAGGGCGTCCTTTCGCCCACGCCTAGCGGTCACGGTGACATCTGGACCAAAGAGCGCTACGGCAACTTCACACTCGAGCTGGACTTCAAAGTCCCCGAAGGGGGCAATAGCGGCGTCTTTATCCGCACCGGCAGTATCGAGAATTGGATCAATACCGCTATTGAAATCCAGATTCACGCCACCACCGACGGGACAAAGCACGGCCAGTGCGGCGCCGTTTACGACTGCCTGTCGCCCTCGAAGGCGGCTGTCAAGAAACCAGGCGAGTGGAACCACTACATCATCACCTGCCTGGACAATAAGATTTATGTAAATCTCAACGGCCAGGACATCATCGATATGGACCTGGATCTCTGGACCGAGCCGCACAAAAATCCCGATGGAACTAAGAATAAGTTTCCCACCGCCTACAAGGATATGCCGCGAGAAGGACACCTGGGCTTTCAATATCACGGCAACCCAATATGGTTCAAAAATCTTAAGATCAAATCATTTGACTGAGGATAACTCCAATGATGTACATGCGAACAAAGAATAATACACCCGCCGTCTGCAGTGGGACGGTTCTTTGCGCCACCGTACTGGTTTTCAATCTGGTCACGATGTTTGCGACCGGCTGGCAGCAAACTACGCTGGCGGGCGAGGCAAACTCAGCCGGGCAGTGGTTCAAACCATTCAACGGCAAAGACCTCACCGGCTGGGACGGCGACCCGCGGCTCTGGAAGGTTGTGGATGGCGCCATTCGCGGCGAGACCACGAAGGAGAATCCCGCCCGTCAGAATACGTTTCTTATCTGGCGCGGCGGCAAACTTACGGACTTCGAGCTTAAGATAAAGTTCCGCATCGAGAGCGGCAACTCCGGCATCCAGTACCGCAGCAAAGAGTTCGAGAAATGGCGGATAGCCGGCTATCAGGCCGAGGTCGTTGGTAATCCGGGCGCGGTAGGCTTTCTCTACCACGAGGCCGGTCGCGGCTCGCTCGTTAATGTCGGCGAGATCGTAGTTGTTGAGCCAGAGGGCGCAAAAAAAATGATCGGCAGAGTCAGCGATAAAGACGAGCTTATTAAGGCTGGCTACTACAAGGACAAGGACTGGAACGAATACCACATCATTGCTCAGGGCAACCACATAATACAGTACCTTAACGGCTATCAGATGATTGAGCTGATAGACAATGATCACGTTACAAATCCCGATGACCCGAAAGACCTCAAAGGCTCCGCCCGCGAAGGAGTACTTGCGCTGCAAATTCACACTGGTCCGCCGATGATTGTGGAGTTTAAGGATATCTTTATTAAGAATTTGCCGCCCAAGTATGGCGACGCCCTTATTCAATTTAACGGCGTAGACCTGGATAATTGGCTGGTGGCGGGCGATAAGCAAAAAAGCAAATGGGCTGTGGGCACGGCCAAAATGTCCTCGGAAAACCCGGAGATGCTGACCAATACGGGCGGTTTCGGCGAGATGATTAACCTGACCGCCAAACACGGTGACAGCATAGATATATACTCCGCGAAAAAATTCGGCGACTGCCGCATTGAGCTGCAAGTGATGGTCCCTAAGGGTTCCAACTCCGGCATCTACGTTATGGGCGAGTACGAGATTCAGGTGCTCGATAGCTGGGGCAGGGAAAAGATGGGCCCTGGTGACATGGGGGCGATTTATGGGGCCAGTCCGCCGCCCGTCAACGCCTGCAAAAAGCCCGGCGAGTGGCAAAAATATATCATCGAGTTTCAAGCTCCGAGATTCGACGCCGGCGGCAAAAAGACCGAAAATGCCAAGTTCCTCAAAGTGGAGCTTAATGGCCAGGTGCTGCACGAAAACCTGGAGATGAAAAGTCAAACGCCCGGTGGTGTCGCCGGCAAAGAAGCACCTACCGGCCCGCTTATGTTCCAGGGCAATCACGGACCGGTCGCGTACAGAAATATTATATTAAAACCGTTGCGTAAATAGTCTATATTCGTAGTGACGGAAAAATCGCCGAAGGTCGCTTGACAATGTTTTGCGCCGCTGAAATAATACCGCCGGCAGAAAAGGAATCGTTCATTGTTCAGCGTTCATATTTCATCGATGAACAATGAACAATTAACTATGAACTATGATTGGAGCTGTGACGAGAAATATGAACAATCCAGAGACAAAAAAAGGCATAGACAGACGTAGTTTCCTGCGCTCTACCGCAGCGGTAGGAGCTGGGCTGGCGTTTTCACCGATGGTCATCGGGCAGACCGCCGGCAAAAAACAAGATGATATAAACGTTGCCCTGCTCGGCGCAGGTGCTCAGGGACAGGTTTTGCTAAATGCCTGCCTGAAGATACCGGGCGTACGCTTCAAGGCCGTCTGCGACATCTGGGAAGAGTACAATCAAAAACGGACCTCGCGCCTGCTGGATAGGTTTGGGCACAAGAATAATAGCTACATAGATTATAAGGAGATGCTGGCCAACGAAAAGGACCTTGATGCGGTTATAGTTGCTACGCCCGATTTCTGGCACGCTGAGCACGCTATCGCATGTCTAAAGGCTGGCCTACACGTGTATTGTGAAAAGGAGATGTCCAACAAGCTGGATGACGCCAGAAAGATGGTGCAGGCTGCGCGAGAGGCCGGCAAATTGCTTCAGATTGGTCATCAGCGCCGCAGCAATCCGCGTTACATTCACTGTTACGAGAAACTGCTCAAAGACGCCAAGATACTCGGCCGGCTCACCACGATCAACGGGCAGTGGAATCGAGCCGCCCGCGAGGATCTGGGCTGGCCGACAAAAGCCGCTATCGACCCGAAAATGCTCGAAAAGTACGGCTTCCAGTCGATGGAGCAGTTCCGCAACTGGCGGTGGTATAAAAAGCTCGGAGGCGGCCCGATAGTCGATCTCGGCTCGCACCAGATCGATATTTATAGCTGGTTCCTGGGCGCAAATCCGACATCCGTTATGGCATCGGGCGGCACCGACTACTACGACAAGAAGAGTCACGAGTGGTATGACACCGTGATGGCTATTTACGAATACCAGACCAAAGAAGGGACCATCAGAGCCTACTATCAGACGCTAACCACCAACAGTGCCTGGGGATATTTCGAGCGATTTATGGGCGACCAGGGGACGCTGGAGATTTCCGAAGCCGGCGGAAAGGGCGAGGTCTACCGTGAGCCGACAGCGCCCGACTGGGACAGGTGGGTCAAGCTGGGATACTTGAGCGAACCGCCAAAACAACAAGAAGAAAAAAAGGAAAAGCCGCAAGAAGGTGCGGCGGTGATAGATTTGCGCGAGACCGTCGCGCCGCCCGCCTATAAACTGCCGGTGACGATGGAGAAGCTCTACCATCAGCCGCACTTGGAGAACTTCTTCGACGCGATTCGCGGCAAGGCAAAACTCAACTGTCCCGCCGAGACCGCATACGAAACGGCTGTTACTGTGCTGAAAGTCAACGACGCGGTCGAAGCTGCCCGCAAACTTGAGTTCAAGCCGGATGAATTCAAAGTGTAGGGTGGGCTTTAGCCCACCGATAAGTGACCGGTGGGGCAAGCCCCACCCTACACCTGTGGCGAAAGAGGATTGGCAGTAAATTGAAAAAGGAAACGGTAGCAATAATTGCTTTGATGTTGGCATCTTTCGCTTTCCCTTACGTACTGCAGGGGCAAGAATTGCTCGGTGACAGGAGTGACGGCAGCAGAGCAACGCCGCTTCATCTTATACCGTTATACGCTGAGAATAAGGACGCAGAAAAAGGCGAGCAGGTCGAGCCTGGCGCCGAATTGCCGATGCCCTTTTCGACTCGCTGGACGTGCGGCGAGTGCCACAGTTACGGATTGGTGAAAAAGGGCTGGCACTTCAATTCTGTTGACAGCAATATCCCCCCCGGCAGGCCCGGTGAACCCTGGCTATATTTTGCTCCCAAGCTATGTATCCAGATTCCGCTTTCGTATCGTCAGTGGCCGGGGACATTTCGCCCGGCGCAGGTTGGGCTAACAGACTTCCAGTTTACAAGGATATTTGGCAGACATACTCCGGGCGGCGGCCCCGGAGAGGTCCAGGCAACGGAAGCCGATGAGATTGGCCGGCAATTCGTCTCCGGCACGCTTGAGATAAACTGCCTTGCATGTCATAACGCTCATTACGGCCAGGACATGGGCGGCCCCGGCGGCTATGCAGTCCAGGTCTCGCGCCAGAATTTCCGATGGGCGGCTGCTGCATCATGTGAATTTGCCTCGGTCAAAGGTTCGGCTGCCGCTGTGCCCGAGACGTATGATCCGTTTTTGCCCGACCCAGACGAGAAAAACGCGCCGCGTGTAACTTACCAGAAAGAGGCATTTAATGAGAATAACGAGGTACTTTTTCAGATTGTTAGAGAAGTGCCCAACGAGCGATGTTATTACTGCCACTCCGACCTATACTATAGCCAGCCTGAAAAGGCAGAGAAGTGGGCGGCGGATGAGGACATACATCTTACGGCAGGATTGGCCTGCGTTGACTGTCACCGCAATGGTGTCGAGCACAACATAGTTAGGGGATATGCTGAAGAAAGCGCCAATTCCTCCAATCCTTTGGCTGCTACAAGTTCGTGTGAAGGTTGTCACCTGTCGCAGGGCAAAGATCAGCCGCAGGCCGGTCGGCTCGGGGCGCCGGTGCCAAAGCACACGGGCTTACCGCCGAGTCATTTGAAGAAACTTACCTGCACAGCGTGCCATTCAGGGCCGTGGCCCGGCAAAAAAACTATCCTTACCAAGACGTCACGTGCTCACCGGTTGGGCACGCCGAATGTGAACAAAGCCCAAGAAGTGTTGCCTCATATCGTCGCGCCTGTTTTTGCCAGGCAGGGCGGTGGTATTGAGGCGGCAAAATATTTAGCCCCGCAATTTATTGCGGGGTCCGTCGCCGTTCCGGCGACGGCTAAACCGGAGGAGCGCGACAAGATAGGTCCGCATAAGGTGATTTGGCCGGCCTACTGGGCAGTTCTGGAGGATGACCAGGTTAAGCCGATAGCGATCGGTGTTGTCGAAAAGGTAGTCGGCAAGGTTTTTGCCGACCTTGAGCTTCCTCCTACGGGCGATTGGCCCAAGATAACTAAGGATAAGATTACAGAGGCGATAAAGGGGCTTAGCGCTGCCTCTGCCGGGGAGGCGGTGTACTTAGCAGGCGGCAAGTTATATCGGCTTGATGGCGCGGGAGAACTTGCCGAAGAACTCGATCATCCCGCAGCGGCGCCTTATATGTGGCCGATTGCTCATAATGTCAGGCCGGCTGCTCAATCGCTTGGCGCACATGCCTGCGAGGATTGTCACTCTCCCGAAGCGCCTTTCTTCAAAGGCCTGGTGTGCGTTGATTCGCCGGTCCAGGCCAAAGACGGTGCTTTCAAACAGATGACGGATATGTACGAATTTGAGGGCCCTGTCTACGTGCGAGTCAACTGGGTTTTCAAGCTGCTGATCGTCGGCGTGATGACTCTGTTGATTCTGCACATCCTGGGCGACCTGTATCGCCGTAGCCTGTTGTGGCTGGCTAAGAGAATCAAGTAGTCCGCGACTGGCGTTCCGTGGAGTGAATAGAAACGATGAGACAAACGGACGGCATAAAGACGGAAGAACGTGAATTCTTTCAGCGGTTCGGTTTGCAGTTCCGTGTTCAACATGCACTTCTATTTTTGAGCACAATCACCCTAATCATCACGGGTGTACCGTTGTGGTGCATGGGAAGACCCGGATATAGCTGGAGCCAGGCCGTAGTAAGAGCCTTCGGCAGCATCGAGACGATCCGTTATATTCACCGCGCCGGGGCGGCAGTCCTAATACTGGTTTCCATCTACCATCTGTTCTATACTGTCTTGGCAAAGGAAGGCCGTCGTGAATTCATCGAGTTGCTGCCCCGCTGGAAGGATGTCCGCGACGTGACTATCAACGCCCTGTATTTTCTCGGCTTGCTAAAGTATCGACCCAGTTTCAGCCGGTACACCTACTATGAGAAGTTTGACTATTGGGCTGTGTACTGGGGTTGCGTGATTATGATCGGCACAGGCCTGGTGCTGTGGTTTCCCGAGGTCGCGGCCAAGTACGTTCCGTGGTTTACCTACGCGCTGGGTGCGGAAGTGCACGCCGATGAGGCCATATTGGCGGCGCTGGCGCTATTCATCTGGCACTTCTATAATGTTCACTTTAA
>Ga0315280_10005725_pt1 | contig 17570 bp, 14 predicted proteins | sample YL17G06_40_MG_FD_203697 | JGI IMG/M metagenome (GOLD analysis project Ga0315280, IMG submission 203697) | Sediment microbial communities from Yellowstone Lake, YNP, Wyoming, USA - YL17G06_40 | ecosystem: Environmental > Aquatic > Freshwater > Lake > Sediment | place: USA: Wyoming | collected...
GCAGGCGTTGCCGTGCTTGATGGCATTGACGAGGGCCTCTTCCAGGGCCAGGCGGACACCGAAGACGTCCCTCTCGATCCAATTCTGTTGCTGGAGCTTCTGAAGGATTTCCTCCTGGACCCGGCGGCCCTCCTCGGCACGGCTGGCGATGACCCGATCACACTGCCAAATCCACGGTTCTTCGAACATCGGCGTCGGCTTTACCCAGTAGCTCGCCGGATCGGGAGTTCCCCGGTCAGAAGGCAGCCAGCGCATCGGCCTCATCCTTGCGGATGTCGAACAGGCGATCGAGCTTGGTGATCTTGAATACCTCGAAGATCTCCGGTCGGATGCAGCACAGCTTCAGGGCGCCGTTGTGGGCTTTGACCTTCTTGTCCAGGGTGATCAACTTGCCCAGAGCGGCACTGGAGAGGAAATCCACCGAGGAGAAATTGAGCACCAGCTTCTTGCGTTGGTCGGTCTCGACCAGTTGGAACAGCTCCTGCCCCAACTCCTGGATGTTCAGGTCTTCGACGATCCGCCGGTTGCGGAAATGGACGACCGCCACGTCCTCGACTTCGTTGATCGCCAAGTGCCGGTATGCAGTCATTGCCAGACTCCTCGGGCGTGTTCAAAGCGGGCGCCCGCCGCCAGCCGACCTTCCGGCAAGCGGGGTCGATGCTGTTCCCCCGTCGATGCCCGCCCATCCCTTCATCGGCAGGCCCCAGCTTGTCTCCCCAAGATATAACCCACCAGAATGAGCGTCAAGGAGCGGCAGACGGGAATCCGGCGCCGGCCGGGCAAGGCACCCGGGCCATTGTAGTCGGGTGCGGGAATCGCTGCGAACACCCCTGTCGGGGGTGCCTGGGCACATGCCTAGCCGGCCACTCACCGCGGCGTGCCCGCCTTGCCGATCGCTCGCTCCACGAGGATGAAGTTGTTGCCACGGAACTCGGTAATCCTGCCGCTGACTCTCCATTGCAGGGGGTAGGGATGGCTGGCCACGGTTCGGGCGATCCTCTCCAGGTTGAGGTTCTCCAGGGCGACGAACCGTTGGGAGTTCCTCTCGGCGACGAACACCACCCGCTCCCCTACAATTTGGAAAGCGCCGGTCTGGTCCACGAGCTCGGTTCCCTCGCGGACGCGCGGCGGGGGGGCCTCGGCAACGGGCAGGACGCGTGGTGAAGACGGCGGCCCCGGGGCGGGGGCCTGCGGCAATCCGATCCCGGCCATCGCCACTGCCAAGAGCACGACCGCAAGGCCCCCTGCTGCCGCGCCCGGCCTGGTCCGGAGAAGTGCCTCGCCGAATCGGGAGCAGCGTGTGACGATCCGCATGGAGCAATCCTCCCCGGGGCGGCCCGTTCTGTTCTTCGTGTTTGGTCTTCAGGCCGGCCGGGCCATCGTCCAACTGTGCAGGATGAGCACGGACCCAACGGACAACAGCAGCCAGCCGACCCAGTCGTCCGGTCGAAGGGTTTTGGACGGGAGGGAGGGCGAGGAGCCGGCGAGGGTCTCCACCGTGTCGCTCGCCGTGGCGACCGGATGCTTGGCCTGCTCGGCCAGCAGCTTGGTGGCCTTCGGCGTGAGCACGAAGGCATCGACGAGGCGGAACTGGATTCCCAGAAGCAAGAGCACCACGCCAACCACGAAGACTTGATTTCGATTGATGTCCATGGCTCCACTCCCGGACCGTCGCCGGAAAGGCTTCCGGGTCCCTGGGCCGGTCTCCAGACCCGCGCCCCACCAAGTGCCTTCCTACGTTTCATCGAACCGGGCTGTGGGGCGGCTTCAGGTGGGAGCGGAGGTTGAGGCTTATTCCACCGCGCTCGGCGGCCCGCTGCCGCACGGACGGAGCAATCGCTGTAACCCACCCGGGCGTCGGATACGGCCACGATCGCCGGCTCCGGGTAATTGCCGCCGCAAGCCGCACGTGACATACTGAAGGGGGGCACGCCTAGAGAGTGAGGCCGGCGGTACGCTTCGATGGGCCACGGGCGGGTGCCATGGCCAAGCCTACTTGGCCATGCTCCCCGAAGAACATGCCCACGACAAGCGTGGGCATGGCACCCAATGCGTCCGGTGGGCCGAGTCGGCCCACCCAAGTGTACGGCAGCTAGGCCCACCCCCTTGACAGCATAACCCGGAGGCAGAGGCGATGGAAGAACCAGGGAAGCGAGCAAGCACCCCGCCGCGGGAGTTCCTGCGGACGTGCCGGCACAACGCGCGGCGGCCCAAAGTGGCCGACTCCACCGGGGCGGAACTCACCGGAGCCGAGGTGCTCCTCCGCTCCTTGATCCTCCGCCGGCTCCTGGCCCGCAGCGTCCTTGCCGCAGACGAGAAGCACGTTGGGCTGCTCCTGCCCCCCATGGTCGCCGCCGTCGTGGCCAATGCCGCTCTGCTGTTGGACCGGAGAGTGCCGATCAATCTGAACTACACGATGTCCTCGGAGGTGCTCAACCTCTGCATCCAACGGGCCGGGATCCGTCGCGTCCTCACCAGCCGCAAGGTGATGGAGCAGTTCGATCGCCTGAGCGTCAACGCCCAGCTCGTGTACCTCGAAGACCTCAGGGACCAGGTCACCCGCGGCGACAAGCTGACCGCGGCCCTCCAGACGTGGCTCCTCCCCGCCGCCGTCCTGGAGCGAATCCTCGGCCTGGACCGGATCGATCCCGACGAGGTGATGACCGTGATCTTTACCTCGGGCTCCACCGGCGATCCCAAGGGAGTGATGCTCACGCACCGCAACGTCGCCACCAACGTCCTGGCGTTCAATCAGGCGCTGCGGCTGACCGCGGACGACGTGTTGGTGGGCGTGCTGCCGTTTTTCCACTCCTTCGGCTGCACCGTGACCCTCTGGGCCGCGCTGATGCTCGATCCGAAGGTGATCTATCACTTTAACCCCCTGGACTACCGGCAGATCGGCGCGCTGGGGCGCAAGCATCGGGCCACGATGCTGGTCATTGCGCCGACCTTCTTGCGGACCTACCTGCGGGGCTGCGAGCCGGGGGACTTCGCCAGCCTGGACCTGGTGGTCACCGGGGCGGAGAAACTCCCGCGGGAGCTGGCCGAGGCGTTCGAGCAGAAGTTCGGCGTGCGGCCGGTGGAAGGATACGGCACGACCGAGCTGTCGCCAGTGGTCTCGGCCAACATCCCTCCCAACCGCACCTTGGCTGGCTCAAGGAAGGGACGGTCGGGCGGCCCGTGCCGGGAGTGGCCGCCAAGGTCGTCGACCTCCAAACCGGCCGCGACCTGGGGGCCAACAAGTCGGGAATGCTGCTCGTGAAAGGGCCGAACGTGATGAAGGGCTACCTCGGGCAGCCCGAGAAAACCGCCGAGGTCATCCGCGACGGCTGGTACGTGACCGGGGACATCGCCGAGATCGACGAGGGGGGCTTCATCCGCATCACCGGCCGCGAGAGCCGATTCTCGAAGATCGGCGGGGAGATGGTCCCCCACATCCGCGTCGAGGAGGCCCTGGGAAAGATCCTCCAACTGGACGAGGAGAAGATCTCTTTGGCCGTGACCGCGGTTCCCAACCCGCGGAAGGGCGAGCGGCTCGTCATCCTGCACACCGGGCTGCCCAAGCCGCCGGATCAGATCTGCCGCGAGCTGGCGGCGGCGGGCCTGCCACCCCTGTGGGTCCCTTCGCCCGACAGCTTCTGCCAGGTCGACGAAATCCCGCTGCTGGGGACCGGCAAGCTGGACCTCCGCCGCCTCAAGGAGCTGGCCGCGAAGGTGTCTTCTGCGGGGTAATCGCGGAGCTGGGACCTTCCGTGGGCCGCTGGGCCACCCGCGGCGCTGCTTTGCTCTGGGCGGCCGCCAAGTCCTGCTCCGGTGGTCCGCCGGCACGCTGCGCGCCAGCGGCCCGCTGCGCCACGTGGTCCGAGAGCTGGGCGAATCGCTGGCGGACCTCGGGCTGCACCTTGCTCAGCTTCTTCGCCAGGCGCTGCATCCCGGGGTTGTTCACCTCGGCCGTGCGGGAAAGGCTGCCCACGAATCCCGCCGTCTGGGTAAAGTTGTTGTCGGCGATCTTGCCCACGATCGGCTGGAACGTCTTGGTGAGGAACTCGACGCCGCCGGGCTCGACGTTCATGAAGGCGTCCAGGCGGCTGGTGATGTAGTAGCGGCCGTCCCCCTCCCGGACGTATCCGCTCTTGAGAATGATCACGCCTCGCCCGCGAATCTGCTGGTTGAACACCGTCCCCTTGTACGTCCCGTCGACGTACACCACGTTCATCTCCTGGCTGCGGTACAAAAACTGGATGACTCCGGTCGTGCCGATCTCGTCGGCGACCTGGTACGAGTCGGGCCCGGCCTGCTGCAGGCTGAGGCAACTCACCCCGAGGACCTCCCAGATGCCGACCACGACGTCCGGGTGTTGGACGAGGAACAGGTAGAGGTCAGGGTCGCACTGGACGATCCGCACCGGGAGCCGGCGAAAGACGCTGGTGTTTGCCAAGACCCAGGAAACCTTGGCCCGGCCGTCCGTCGTCAGCTTGTCAAGTGGGATCGACTGGATGGCGCTGTCCCGCGCCGCTCGGCTGGTATCGGCCTTCGTCGGATCGTGCCGCCCGACCGAGGGGACATCTTTGGCGAGCGCGGCCGTCGGGGCCATCGAGAGGCTAAGCACAAGCACTAAACCAAAGCCTGCCTTAGCGTTGCGGCTGCTCAAAGTCGTCATGGGCATGGCAGGATAGGCGGGCTTCAAGACAGGGGAGGATCACCAGCGCATCCGCACAGCGAGACTGATGGTGATTATTCGGCTTCCCCAGGCGACAGAGGTCAGTCAAACTCTGCGATCCGTCGGCGGCCGCTATTGATCTTGTTGCCCGAGGAACTTCCGAAGAGAATGCCGCGTCGCTTGGACAAGATCGAAAACCGGGCGAAATCGGGTTATCTGCGTGGGCGCGACAAACAAACTTGGCCCGGGGACCGTGAGGCGGCTCCTCGCCACCATCGTTCTGGCGGCCCTTCTGGTCGGTGCGGCGTTGGCCGGCCTCCGGTACTATCGCTTCGCGCTGGCACGTTCCTGGGGTTGTCAACTCCCGATAGTGCCGGAGGACCAGATCGAGGCCGTCGTGCGGCGTATCGCCCGGCTGGGTGAGCCCGGCATTCCCGTGCTGGTTCAGGCACTTGGGTCCGACCGCGAGGCTGTGGGATACTGGGCAAAGGAGGCAATCCAGGAGGAAATCGAGCCCTGGAAGGGGCTTCCCGCCACCCAGGCGACGTCACGGTGGGCAGCCCTGGCCGACGCTTTGACAACGCAAGCCAAGCACTTCACTCCTGCCGGGCGGGCCCGCGCCGCCGATCTGGCAACGTATATCCTTGGCGGGCAGGGCGGTCGCGAGCCCGCCTTGCCGCTCGCGGTGGTTGCGGCCTGCGAGCGGGTCTTGTGGCTGGAAGCCGCGGACCGCGAGGCAGAAGCCCGCGCGAAGCGGCAGCCCCCTTTGGCGGTCGCCGGGAGCGAAAATCTCGATGGCACGGGGAACCTGCAGGAAGCCGCTCCGCTCCCGCCGGCGCTCGCCAGTCAGTCCGCTGCGCCTCCTCCGTCCAAACCGCGGCCGCCGCACGGACCGGCACACCTCGCGGAAACCTTGCCAGATCGTCCTTTCTCTCCGCGCGCGGGGGCGAGCCCGCCCGGATCGGACGCTGGGGAGGCTGAGGCCGCGGCGGAATCGGACGGGGATTCCGTGGCGAACAAGCCGGGAAGGGTCTCCGCATTACGACCGCTGGGCTTCTCGGAAGCGGTGCCACCGGCCAAGGATGCGTCGGTGACGACGCCAGGGTGGTCCGAGGCGGTGGAGGTCATGCGGCGGCTGCACGCGGCCGACGCCGAGGTGGCCGCGGACGCCCGCGCCCGGCTCGCCCGCTGGGGTCTCTCGCCGGTCCAGGGAGAAGTCGCCAAGCGGATGTTCGATCCCGACGCGGCGGTCCGCAAGCAGCTTGCCCGCGCCCTGCCGGGAATCCCCGGGCTCGACGCGGCCCCCTGGCTGATCCAGTTGGCCGGCGACGAGGATGCCGAGGTGCGGCTGGCGGCAATCACCTTGCTCTTGACCACGAGCGATCCGGCGCTAGTCCAACAGGCCCGCCGGTTGGCCGAGGCCGATCCCGACCCGCGGATCCGCGATCAGGCCGAGCGGGCGGGGGCAGGCAGCCCCCGGGAAAAAAGTCCCGCCGGCACCTCGCGCCCCTCGACGCGCTGAGACGCATGCCGGTCGCCGCGCGAGCCCGCCGGCCCCGCCATTCAGTAGGACCGGCGTCTCGCCGGTCCCGGCCGGGTGGCGTTGGGTGCCATGCCCACGCTTGTCGTGGGCATGTTGCGGAGGCGACATGGCCAAGCAAGCTTGGCCATGGCACCCGTCATCGCTACGCTCAGCCGCCAGCCACCCCATAGACGATGCGCGTCGGACCAGTAGTCGCAGCGCCTCTTCCGCGTGGTCACCGTTGTGGAGCCACGGCCGGACGGGTAGCATGTCATCGAGGCCGATCGTTGCCGCCGTTGGTGGAAGGAGGTGGTTGCAGCGCAAGGTGCGGCCGAGGACCGGTTCGACTCGTTCACGGTCCAGTGGGAGGCCGCGTCGCCCCAGCGACCCTGGCTCCGCCAGGTCCGCCTCGTGCCGGTTTCGGGCACTCAAATCAAGCTGGAAGAGCTGGGGCCGGGCGGCGGCATGCCGCACGGCGTCCGCGTGCACGCCGTCCGGGAGAAAACCCTGCCGCCGGGGAAAAAGGACGGTCCGGCCGCGCCGGTCCCGGGGCGGCCGAGCGTTCGGGTCGAGCTGGCGGAAGATTACGGCTTCACTCTTTCGACGGACCTCGTGCGCCGGGAGCGTTTCGTCTGGCTCAAGGACCTGGGGCTGTTTGCCTGTGGGGAGGGGGATTTTGCCTCCCACCGACCCGCCCGCGAGGCCCTTGCCCGGCAGGTCGCGGCGGCGGCCCAAGCGCCGTTCCGCTCGACCAGCGAGAAGTACTTTGCGTTCACCAAGTACGACGAATCCCGCCCGAAGCAGGACGACCGCGCGTTCGAGTTTGCCTACCGCACGCCCCGCCCGCCGGCGCCCCGGGTGGGCGACGCAATCCGCGCCATGCCGGAAGCAACGTACGCCTATTTCACGCAGCGGGTGCCCGACGTCAAGCATCACCGCATGTTCCTCGGCTGGCCCAACGTGGGCCAGGAATTCTACGTCCTCTCGAACGGGGGCCTCGGGGCCAGCTCGGGCTCGGCGTTGGGCACCGGGCATCCCCCGGCGGACGATTTCCTCGTGCAGTTCGGCGCGGGAGAGCCGCCGGTATTCCGCGAACACGGCGACGGGTCGGTCCGCCAAAACCTGGAGGGCGGATACCACCTGATCGTTCACACCCGCTGGCAAGGGCCCGCGGGCGAGCTCCACGCCACGGCCCTGGCCTATCCCTTGGCCGGAGAAGAGGTCCGCACCGGCAACGAGCCGCTGGCGGCGCTGGTCCGCCTGCGATCCGCCGTGGCCAAGGGGCCGCTCTGGCTCAAGATCCGCACGGATCATTATGGCGCAGGCAAGCCGAAGCCGCTTGCCGGGCTGGCCAGCGCGAAGATCGAGCGCGGACGCCTGACGGCCCAAGGGCGGATCGTCCTGGCCTTCGCCCGCGGCGACGCTACCATAGCCTCGGCGGCTGACGGGCAGGTCCTTGTCCGGCTGGAGCCCCAGGCGGGGACCGCGGACCTCGTTATCCCCTACGTGGCCGTGGAGGAGAAGCTGGTCGCCGCCGGCTGCGCGCTCGGCTTCGAGGGGGCGCTGGCAGCGACGAAGCGCTACTGGGATGCCCGGCTCGCCCGCGGAACCTCGATCTCCATGCCCGACCCGGTCGTCGCTTGCCAGTTCAAGACGCTCTATCCGCGGACGTTGGTCACGGGCGACCTCGACACCCGCGGCGACTATGCCCTGAAGACCAGCCCGCTGGTCTACGACTACGTCTGGCTGCACGCCACGGCGTACGGCATCGAGGGCCTCGCCCGCCGGGGCTATTTCGAAGAAGCGCGGCAGTATCTCGAGGCCGGCTTCCGCTGGCAGGGCTCCCAGGCCAGCGAGGCCTCGAAGACCTACACCGACTGGAGCGGGTTCTTTACGGCCCCGCCGCGCTACACCGCGCTGTTGTGGCTGAACTACCACGGGTGGTTCCAGTGGGCGGCCGCCCGCTACTTCCTTTTTTCCGACGACCGCCCGTGGCTGGACGGGAAGCTGCCGGCGCTGGTGAAGAGCCTCGAGTGGACCGCGGCGCAGCGGAAGCTCACCATGCAGACCCTTCCCGACGGCACGCGGCCGGTCAATTACGGCTGGCTCCCGCCGGGGCGCGTGACCGACGGATCGGCCGGGACGAGCACCTTCACGGACTGCGTCAACTGGATGGGAATGAACGAGGTGGTCCGCGTGCTGGAGCGGATCGGCCACCCGCGGGCGGCCGAATTCCGCCGCATCGCCGACGACTACCGGCAGTGCATCGTCCGCGGCCTGCGGCTGGCCGCCCGGCAGCGCGAGCCGGTGCGGCTCAACGACGGGACCTTCGTCCCTTACGTCCCCGGGTACTTGGAGTCCCAGGGGCACGAGGAGAACATGTGGTACGCGGCGGTGGTCGACGGCGGACTGGAGGGCTTCGTGCAGTCGGGAGTCGTCCCGCCCTTTGACCCCCTGGAGAATTGGGCCCTGGCCAACCTGGAAGACAACCTGTTCGTGATGGCGCCCAACCTAGCGGACGAGGGTCACTACGTCGGTCACCTCGCCGGCTATCTTCGCCGCGACCAGCCCGAGCAGGCCGTCTACACCTTCTACAGCCTGCTGGCAACGCAGAGCGATCGGCAGACTTTGACCACGTTCGAGCATCGCTCCTGGGGAGCGTCGCGGGTGTACGACTTGGCGCCCTGGCCGCTGCACTACTACGGCAGCACGCTGGCCTCGATGCTCTGCTACGACGAAGGTAACGAGCTGGTCTACTGCCGGGCGACGCCCCGGGCGTGGCTTGCGCCGGGGGGCGAGATCCGGGTCGAGCGGCTGCAGACCCGCTTCGGCCCCACCAGCTTCCGGCTCGCCGCGGAGAAGGACCGGGTCCGCGGGACGGTCGAGCTTCCGACGCGGTATCGCCCCGCGGCGATATCGCTCAGGCTCCGCACGCCGGGCAAGCTCACGGCCGCCGCGATCGACGGGCAGCCTGCCCCGCTGGACGCGGCGACGGGGGCAATCCGGTTTCCGGCGGGGGCCAGCCGCGTCACGATCGAGGCCCGCCTGTCGCATCCTTGACGCGGACAAAAATGAAAATCGCCGCGGCCGCCGCGGCCATCGCCGCCCCCCAGCCGAATGCCGCCAATGGGCCGTGCCGATCGTAGAGAAAGCCGAAGATCAGGTTGGCCGGGAAGGTCGCGACGCTCACGGCCAGGTTAAACCAGCCATAGGCCAGCCCGCGCTCCCGGGAGCCCGCGAGGCTTGCCACCAGCGTCTTCTCGGCCGGTTCGGTCAGGGCGTAGAACAGGCCATAGCCGGCCAGCAGGGCCCAGACTTGCCAGGCCTGCGTGCAAAGTGCAAAAGCCAGGTAGACCGCCCCGTAGAGGGCCCAGCCGGCGAGGATCATCGGTCGCGGCCCGATCCGGTCGACCGCGTGGCCAACAATGTAGTTGCCGCCGCTCTTGACCACGTGGAACGCGCACCACAAGAGCGGGATCAGCGCCGCCGGGACGTCGACCTCCCCGGCGCGGACCAGGAGAAAGGCATCGCTCGAATTGCCCAACGTGAATACCACCAGCGCGACGAGGTAGAGCCGGAACCCGGGCCCGAAGGGTTTGAGCGTCCAGGAGAGTTTTTCGGTGCTTATTGGGGCGGCCCGCCGCTCGCGGAGTCCGAGGGCAAGCAGGGCGACCACCAGGAGTCCCGGCAGGAGTGTGAGCAGGAACAGGGGGCGGAAGCGGCCGGGCCAGGCGGCCAGGAAGGCCGCCGCCAGGAGCGGCCCGATCATCGCCCCCAGGTGGTCCATCGCCCGCTGAAAGCCGAAGGCCCGGCCGTGGATCTCCGCGGCAGTCGTCTCGGCGATGAGGGCGTCGCGGGGTGAGGTACGGATCCCTTTGCCGACCCGGTCGCCGAGCCGCACCGCCAGCAGTTGCCAAGGTGTCATCAGCAGCCCGATCAGCGGCCGCACGACCGCGGCGATCCCGTAGCCGAAAACGACGAATCCCTTCCGGGAGCCGACGCGATCGGACCAGCCTCCGGAGGCGAGTTTCACGAGGCTGGCCACGGAATCGGCCAGGCCCTCGATCATCCCGAGCATGGTCCCGAGATACGCCCGGTTCGCGTCCAGGAGCGTGGCAAGGAACTGGGGGAGGAGCGGGAACACCATCTCGCTGGCCACGTCGTTGAGGAAGCTCGCCCAGCCGAGGAGCCTGACGTTGCGGGGGAGGGGCTGGCGGGGGATGCGGAAAGGCTTTTCGCCGGGGGTGTCCATCGCCGCTCTACCCCAGCAAAGTGTGTTCGACCAGGATCTTCGCCCCGATCGCCACGAGGACGCAGCCGCCGGCGACCTCCGCCCGTTGCCCCCAGCGGGTGCCGAGCCGGCCGCCGAAGACGATCCCCACGGCGCTGAGCGTGGTGGCCACCACCCCGATCACCGCGCCGGGAAACCAGACCGAGACCCCGGAAAGGGCCATGACTAATCCCACCGCCAGCGCGTCGATGCTCGTGGCCAGGGAAAGGAGGACAAGGCTCCACCCCCGCGTCGGGTCGATTCGGGAGTTCGGGTTCTTCTCGCGCCGGGCCTCGCGGAACATTTTCCCCCCAATGAAGCTCAGCAGTCCGAAAGCGACCCAGTGGTCCCATGGTTGAACATAGTCCGCCACCTGGCTCCCCACAAACCAGCCGAGGACCGGCATCAGGAACTGGAACAGGCCGAAGTGGAAGGCCATGCGGAACGTGTGCCGCAGCGTGACCGGGGCCACGGCCAGCCCGGCCGCGATCGACACCGCGAAGGCGTCCAGCGCCAGGCTGAGGGCGAGCAGCAGGAGGGTGGGCCAGCTCAGCGTCATCGCGTTGGGGGCGGGGTGGGGCCCACGGGCGGCGGAGCCGCCGGACGCGCGGCGGCCGGTGGGGCGGCCCGGGCGGAAGCGGTCGTGCCCGGCGGCACCGCCACGGAAACCGCGACGGCAGGCGCGACCCTGGGCGGGGGCGTCGCCAGGGCCGGCTCCACCGCGGCCGCCGCGGGCGACGGCCTCGCACCCCGGCCCCGCGCCGGAACGCTCTCCCCGTACGTCGGCTCGGGCACCGTTTCCAGGATCTTCTCGATGATCTGATCGACGTCGATCCCCTCCGCGTCGGCGTTGAAGTTGGTGATAATGCGGTGCCGCAGCACGGGGAACGCCAACGCGCGGACGTCCTCGGCCGTCACCGCGTAGCGGCCGTGAAGGATCGTGCGGGCCTTGGCCCCGAGGATCAGGTTCTGCGCGGCCCGCGGGCCCGCCCCCCACGCCAGCCAGTTCTTCACGAAATCGGGGCTGGGGGGCTCCTTGGGCCGCGTCGCCCGCGCCAGGTCCACCGCGTAGTCCACCATGTGCTGGCTCGCCGGGACCTGGCGGACCAACTGCTGGATCCAGAGGATGTCCCGGCCTTGCAGCACCGGCTGGACGTCCTTGCGGGCGGGCTGGGTCGTGGCCATCACGATCTCCCGCTCTTCGGCCCGCGTCGGATAGCCAATGTTGATCGAGAGCATGAAGCGGTCCAACTGTGCCTCGGGAAGGGGATAGGTCCCTTCCTGCTCGATCGGGTTCTGGGTGGCCATCACGAAAAACGGCGGCTCCAGCCGGTACGTGTTGCCCGCGGAGGTGACCTCGTACTCCTGCATCGCCTGGAGCAAGGCCGCCTGCGTCTTGGGGGGGGTGCGGTTGATCTCGTCCGCCAGGATGATGTTGGCAAACACCGGCCCCTTGACGAACCGGAACGACCGCTTCCCCGTCGCCGCGTCCTGGTCGATGATCTCCGTGCCGGTGATGTCGCTGGGCATCAGGTCGGGGGTGAACTGGATGCGGCTGAACTTGAGGTGCAAAGTCTGGGCCAGCGTGGACACGGTGAGCGTCTTGGCCAGCCCCGGCACGCCGATCGTCAGGCAGTGCCCCCGGGCGAAGATGCAGATCAGCATCTGCTCGAGCATCGGGTCCTGGCCGATGATGACCTTGTGGACCTCGCGGACGAGCATGTCGCGGGCCTGGGCCACCCGGCGCACGGCTTCCTCGGGGGTCATTGGGGGGGTCGGTGGGGCGGCAGTCGACATCGAAACGGCTCCGTTGCTTCCCTCCGGCGCTGTCGTTTTGCAGGAGGCCGTCCGGGAATTCATTTGCCGCAGTGCGGCCCGAACCAACCCTCAGTAGGACGGGCGTCTCGCCCGTCCCCACAGCCTACTCAGATTCCCCCCCGGACCGGCGAGACGCCGGTCCTACTGGATTCCGGGATGGCCTCACTTTAAATTAGTATTCGGAGGGCGTTCGATCAATGGCGAGCCCGGGAAATGCCCCGCGAGGTGGGTCCGTGCGCACGGTTGCATCAGCTCTCGCCGCCATCGCGGCGCTCGTGCTGTGCTCGCGTGGAGTGGTTTGCGGCCAGTCGTTCCACCGGGCGGGAACGGATTTCGAGGCCGTTCGTGCCCTCAACATCCCCCCCGGCAAGGTCTACTCCGTCGTCGTCACCCAATTCTTCCACCACGGCCAGATTGCCGACGATGGCCGGAACGTGGCCGTCGTCGCAAGGAATCAGAAGCTCACCACGGTCCGCATCCTACAGCTCGGGCCCGGCGATTTCTGCCGGCTGGCGTTCCAGACGCTGCCCGGGCAGTCCGGCTACGAGATCCTGTATGGGGGGGAGCCTCCCAAGGAGCCCTTGCCGCCGTGGACGAGCAAAGACGGTCTGCTGCTCCAGACGCGGGAGTACAAATCGTGCAATTTCAACAGCCTCAATTCGGTCCGCGAGGCGTTTGACGCCGCCAAACCGATCGGCGCCGACTACGTCGACGGCGTGCACCACGCGGGCAATCCCTTTTCGCTCAAGCCGGGCCCCTTCCTCAGCCGCTATCAGGGCACGCTGCGGATTTCTTCGCCGGGGACGTATGGGTTCTTCACCAGCAGCCAGGATTGCAGCTTCTTGCTGGTGGACAGCAAGCCGGTCGTCGAGGCCCCGGGCATGCACGGGCCGCAGCACCGGGCGCTTCCCGGGAGCCGCAAGGACGTCCGGCTCTCCGCCGGAGCCCACGGCTTCGAGTATTACCACGCGGCGGCCGGCCCGACCGCGATGATGGTCGCGGCGTGGGAAGTCAGCCCCGCCGGGGCGAAGCCCCAGCCGAGCGCGATCCCGCCGGAGGCTTTTGGGGTGGCGGCGGTGGGGCACGAGCCGGCCGGGCCGGTCACGATGCGCAAGGAGAAGCTCTGCCCCGATTTCCTGGTGGACATCGGCGGCAGCGTCCCGCTGCCGGACAACGAAACCCCCTTGATCGGCGTGCAGTTTGCGAACACCTCTCCCAAGGGGCTGGAGAGCAGCGCCAAGTTTCTCTGGGAGTTCGGCGACGGCCAGACGAGCGAGAAGACCAGCCCCGTTCACGTCTATCTCCGCCCGGGGCTGTATACCGTGAAGCTCACCGCCCGCCGCGGGGGCAAGCCGCTGGAGATTGCCAATCGCGTCTACGTCGATCAGCCGAATCGCGTGGACCGCCGGAAGCTCCACGAGCTGGACGATTACCTGCCGATCCTGCGGACGTATGATCCCCGCACGCTGGACGCCGCCTCGCTGGTGCAGTTGGTGCTGGCCTATCAGGCCAAGGCCGAGTCGCTGGCGGCCGCGGCAGAGGAGCGGGCAGTTGCCGAGGCATCGGCGGACGCCAAGGGCGGCGCTGCGGCCAAGAAGCCCAGGACTACCGCCCGCGGAGGCCAGCCGATCGAGTACCTCACGGCGGCCGTCGACGCCGGCAAGGTGGCCTTCCTGGAGCGGTCGGCGGCCAAAGGGGACGACGAGCTGCTGCGGCTCGCGCGGCTGATTGGCCCGATCGCGCGGGACCAGTTGGGCAGCGCGGCCCTTGCTGGCTCGATCTGGCAAGGGGCGGCCAAGAGGGTGTCCGCGCCGGCCGGGAAAGCGGAATGCCAGATCGAGGCCGCCGACGTCGCGGTCAACGACCTGGCCAATGCGGCGATTGCCAAGCCTTTCTTGGATGCAGCGACCGCCGCTCTGGGCAGTGACAAGGCGGGGCTCGCGGCCAGCCGGCTGAAGCGCGTCTGGGGCGATTACTTCGCCCTGGCCGGCGACGGCAAGGCCGCGCGGCGGGCCTACGCCGAGGCGGAATCGCTCCTTCCCGCGCGGCAGACGAACGCCGAGCGGACGGCCTGGCAGGGGGCCCACGGCCGCTCCACCGAGCAGTTCCTCAAGGCCGGGCAATACCCCCGCGCGGCCGCTCAGATCCACCAGTGGCAGGACGAGTTTCCCGCCGACAAGACGACCGGCTACATCACCCTGCTCTACGCCCGCTACTGGGAAGGCCGGGGGAAATACCCGCAAGCGATCGCCTTGGCGGGTCAGCTTTCCGCGGTCAACGCCGACTCGCCCTACGTGGACCAACTGCTCCTGCTGGCCGCCGAGTGTCACGTGAAGCTGGGCGCGGTGGACCGGGCGGCGGCCACCCTCGAGTCGCTGGTGAAGACCTATCCCGGCAGCCCGCGCGTCGGGGAGGCGAAGGAGCGGCTCGCCGAGCTGCGGGCGGGCAAGACCGGCCCCTCCAAGCGGCTGCGGAAGGAAACCCCCTAAGGATCCATCCAAACCGCATGGAAATCATTGCCCACCGCGGGGCCTCCTTTCTGGCGCCGGAAAACACGCTGGCCGGCATCCGCCTAGCGTGGGGCCAGCACGCTGACGCCGTGGAAGTCGACCTCCGGCTGACCAAGGACGGCCACGTCGTCGCCGTGCACGATCGGACCGCGCGGCGAACGGCGGGCAAGCCCTGGATCGTCGCCAACCACAGCCTCCGCCAGTTGAGGACCCTGGATGCCGGTCGCTGGAAAGGAACCGCCTGGGCAGGCGAGCGGATACCGGCCCTGGAGGAGATCCTTGCAAGCGTGCCCGAGGGCAAGCGGTTGTTCATGGAAATCAAGTGCGGCCGCAAGATCGTCCCTGCGCTGGCCAGGGCTTTGGCCGCCGCCAATAAGCCGCCGCAGCAACTCCCGGTGATCTCGTTCAACTTCGCCGCCCTGGTGGGCCTGAAAGCGAAGCTGCCGGCGGTCCCCGCATACTGGGTGCGGACCTGGCCGAGACTCGACCGGAAAGCCAGCCAGCGACTCCGCAGGCTCGAAGCGTGGATCGAGAAGTGCTGCCGCGTGGGACTGGAAGGTCTCGACCTGGGCCAGCCCAAGACGCTGGAGGCGAAGATGGTCGAGAGAATTCACGGCCGCGGCCTCAAGGTGTACGCCTGGACCGTCAACGGCCCCGAGGACGCGAGGAGACTGGCAGCGATGGCCGTGGACGGGATCACCACGGACCGCCCCGGCTGGCTCCGCGAGGAGCTGGAGTCGCCGACTCCTGCGGAGCCGCCGACCCCGGTCGCGTGGCGCCGGGCTGGCCCAACCGCTTCCGAGCGCCGCGGGTCGGGAGTATTATGAGATGCCGCGGGAATCATCAGGTGCTGCGATGAGAACGATCCGCTCGATGGCAATGGCGTCGGCACTCTTGGCGCTGGGGTGGCCCGGCGGTCCCGCCGCGTGGGCCGCGAAGCTGAGCGTGGAGATCCCCAACGCCGAGCACGTGACCTTCGTCGGCGCATTCCAGCGCTGGGACCAGGACGGCAACGCCGGCAAGAAGGTCAACCCCAAGCAGAAAATCGAAGCCCCCGAGGTGGACGCCACCGCTGCCAAGGGGGACGGCAGCCAGTGGGTCTTCAAGGACCTGCCGCCGGGCAAGTACGACCTGGTGATCCTGGCCGGCCCGCGGGTCCGCATCGAAGGCTTCAACTTCCCGCCGGTCCGCCAATTCGATCCGTTCTTCCCCGGCACGGCGACCACCGACGACGAGACCCGCGAGTTCGTCGTCGACGACATCAAGAAGTCGCCGCACTACGAGAACAAGGTGATGCCGCTCTACGTGGGCGGCAACAAGGAGGCAGTCCGCGTGCTGGTGATGCTGATCCGCGACAAGCCCACGAGCTACGAGGGGGAGTTCCCCGGGGCGGCCACGATCCGCCACGAGGTCTGGCAATACAACTGGCAGTACGGGGGCTGGGCCAAGGAGCGCCGCACGCGGGTCTTCGACCGCGCGATCCTCCACCGCGACGAGCTTAGGAAATGGACCTGGCTCTGGGACCCGAAGCTCGGCGGCATCGAGGTGGCCCGCTCGCCGCTGAAGATTACCTACACGCTGCCGGGCCGGGCGGCGAAGAAGCTCCCGGGGCTGTACCCCTACTGATCCGGGCTGAAAGGTCCCATGGCGACACTGGCGTCGCCATGCCGCTCGACAAACATGTCCACGCCAAACGTGGGCATGGCACCCGACTTTTCTTCCTGAGCGGGCGCGTTCACGGTCCTTCACCCAACCGGCGGCGGAATTGCGGCTCCAGGCCGGCCTGGGCGATGATTTCCTTGCCCGATTGCTTTACCGCTTCGGGCTCGCCCAAGTGGTTCCCCCGCCAGGTATGCCAGTCGCGGCTGCACTGGTTGAAGCGGACGTGCTCGGCGGCGGTCGAGTAGATCACGTTGGACTCAAACAGGTAACCCTTGCTCCCCTCGTCGATGAACATGCCATTGTTGGGGGCTCCCTGGGCGTAGCGGCTGCGGTGGACGTCGTGGAGGTGGTTGCCGCGGATCACCGTGCCCGGCTGGAAGCCGAGGGTGTAGATGCAGCCCCCGTCGCAGAGCCGGTTCATCACGTCGTAGACGTGGTTGTACTCGACGCGGTTTTGCTTGCAGGCGGTGGGCTGGGGGTTCCACTGCCAGCCCACGGAGATGCCCGTATAGGGGAGTCCGTGGACGAGGTTGTGGGAGACGGTGGTGCCCCGGGCGAATCCCACCCAGATCCCGATTGCCCCGTAGTATTCCACCCCGCAGCGGTGGACGTGGTTGTTGCTGAGGCGGTTGTCCGCGGGCACCTGGGCCTCGTCGTTAGGGCCGCCGACCATGATCCCGTTGCCGCTCACGTCGAAAACGTCCATCCCCTGGACGAGATTGCCGCGGCACCGCCGTCCGAGCTGGATCCCGCAGTCGCTCAGGTGGCAGACGGCGCCGTTCTCGACGCTCGACGCCTCCACGTCCTCGAAGCGGATCGCGCCCGGGATCACGTCCCAGGGCCGCGACCAGTGCTCGGCGCTGACGTGGTAGCACGCCTGGATCCCGAGGTATCCGATGGCCGGCAGTTGCCAGTCGGTGTGCTGGAAGGAAATGCCGCGGAAGTGGAGACTGCGGACCGGGCGGCCGGGCGCACCGGCGACCGCCACGAGCGTGGTCAGCACCGGCGCGACGACCTCGGCCCGGGCCATGTCCTCGCCAGGCAAGGGCAGGTAGCGGAGCACGCCGGTGGTGCGGTCGAGGTACCATTCGCCGGGCTGGTCGAGCATCTCCCGGGCGTTCTCGAAGT
>Ga0315280_10005726_pt1 | contig 17567 bp, 19 predicted proteins | sample YL17G06_40_MG_FD_203697 | JGI IMG/M metagenome (GOLD analysis project Ga0315280, IMG submission 203697) | Sediment microbial communities from Yellowstone Lake, YNP, Wyoming, USA - YL17G06_40 | ecosystem: Environmental > Aquatic > Freshwater > Lake > Sediment | place: USA: Wyoming | collected...
TCAACATTATCACTGCAAACGGCATGAGTGAGTGTAAAGCTCATCGATCTTATGATCAAAAACACGTATACATCTTCATGTCAAACGAAAGAGTTTAGCAAGAAGCTGGCGCGCGTTTTGTTAGCAAACAAATCTTTTAGAGTGGCCCACGATAGTATTTTGTTGCGGGGCATCCTACACATTTCTTGGTCTGGTATCTCTTACACGATCCGCAATCGATGTTGCAGGGGGTGATCGTTCTGTCTTTGGTTGCGAGTTTTTCTCTTATGTGCAGAAATGGGGAGTACTGGATGCTGCCTATGGGGTAAAATTCGCTTCGACGGACGCCTTCATGGCTTCTGAGGGAACACTTCTCCAGAGATTCACTTTCTAGGGTATCTCGATCCTCCGCGATCATCAGAATGGCTAAATTGTATCCGGCAAGCATTATGAAGACGTTGACTATCCTTGGGCATTCCTTGAAGCGTTCAAGGATCCTGTCCAACATGTCTCGACTTTCAAGCTCAAGCAAAACTAGTGCAGCATAAAGGTTCAGCGCCTCAATATTGACTTCAGCGGACACTCTTATCAAGTTCTGCGATAGCATTTTCTGAACTCTCCTTTTCACACCCATTATGGTGAAGTTGAACATTTCGCCCAGTTTCCTGTAAGAGGTTCTTCCGTCTTCTTGCAGCTTCGCGATTATCTTCTTGTCGATGACGTCCAAGCAACTCCCCTTGCTTATTTTCTATACAAAAAGTTTATTTACAGTATAATTAATATGCCATTGTTAATGTTCAGGTTGAAATAATAAAAGGGGTGACTGCATGAAAGATATAAACGTTGAGATAATTGGCTCAGACCCTCCTTGCCCAAGGTGCAGGAAGACACGTGAAAATACTGAGAAGGCAGCTTCAAAGCTTGGAATGAAGATCAAAATACTGCATTTGAACGCAGTCTCCAGAGAGACTGTGGAGAAATATGGCATATTGACAACCCCAGCCTTAGCAGTAAACGGTGCAGTTAGGACCGTGGGCAGGATACCGAGTGAGGAGGAGATAGAGAAACTTCTCAGAGAGGCCACTGAATGACACCAAGCCGCCCTAGGATGTAGAACCACCATGCAGAAGAAGATTCTTAGAATAACACGGACAGCGATACTTTTGACCTTCATAATCTTCGTCTTCGGGGCCTTGATCTACTCCAGGATTATGGCTTACTCTCTTGCCCCTACAATGCAGCAGGCGGATTTTCACGGACTTCCCATATGGTACATCCCGATAGCTTACCTCATCGACTATTTCAGTCACGGATGGATCTGCCTCCTCTTCGCGTTTGTTGTGGCAGGCCTCATCTACGAGATGATTCCCAAAGATACTATTACCCGATATATGAGTGGCAGCAAGTCAATTGGCTTCATGCTGGCGCTTGTGATCGCCCCTTTTCTCACTGTCTGCTCATGCACCATGGTTCCTTTGTTCGCTGGGATCCTCTACAGCGGAGCAGGCATAGGCCCAGCCATAACATTCCTGCTAATGGCACCATCATCAAACATCCTAGCCATCTTAATCACTGGAGAACTATTGTATTGGGAGTTGGCATGGGTTCGAGTCTTAGTATCAGTGGTGGTGGCCCTTGCAGCAGGCATCATAATCTCCCAGACACTGTGGGGTAAAGCAATTGAACAGGAACATCGAATAAACAGAACGAACTCGCAAGCCACTGTGAAGCTTGTTCAGCCACCTCTGGATGAGAGGCTTTGGACCGCCCTCAAATTCGGAGGGTACCTAGCCAAGCAGATCCTCCCATATTTCATTGCAGGCCTCATCGCCGTCGCCTACGTCGAGGCGTACCTGCCTGAAGATATCGTCGGCACATATCTTACAGGAATCCAGGGAGTCTTGATCGCCTCGGTTATAGGCGGTCCCCTGTATACGCCCACCCTCGTTGAGATCGTTATTGGTAGGGGTCTGTGGAACCTAGGAATGTCCAAGGGGGCGCTCCTATCTTGGCTGATGGGGCAACCGTATGATGTTGCCAATGCTCTAGCCGTCTCACGGATAACCCGATGGAAGGTCGTGTTAACCTACATGATCATCGCTTGGGTGGGCAGCGTCATTTTCGGACTCCTTTATGGGGTCATGACTGGAAGCCTTTGATGAAGGGGGAAATAATGCGTAACAGTCTGAGCCCAAAGAAATGGAGGTGACGGGTACTATTGTTTGAGAAAATTCTGGTTCCGTTGGACGGGTCTGAACATTCACGAAGGGCTCTAGAAACAGCCATTCAGATAGCTCAAAGATTTGATGGAAAACTGACCCTGATTCATGTATACTCAATCGGTGGCCTAGCAGCATCACCTGAACCAGCACATGATTTTATCCAAGCAATTCGCAGGGTTGGCTCAAGAATCCTTGAGCAGGAAGAAAAGAAATTGAAGACAAGGGTATCCAAGTGGAAACATTGCTGATAGAAGGACATGTTGTTGATGAGATACTCAAGACATGTAGAAACGGCGAATTCGACTTGATCGTCATGGGGGCCAGAGGCTTGAGCAGAATAAAAGAGTTGGTTCTAGGCAGTGTAAGTGAAGGGGTCACCAGACATGCATGCTGTCCGGTTTTGGTTGTGAAGTAAATAAATCTTCGGATTTCTTAATGACGTATTCAAGAAATCATGAGGTAGGTGAATGATCTGGCTGAGAAACATTGGCAGGAAGGAATGAAGACCCACGCGAACATAATCTATGCCTGCTTCGGATGCCTATCAAACACCGGAATAACAGCTGGCCTCGGAAGTCTTGAGGCTGTGAAGGAGCTCGGACTGGAGAAAGTTGCTGTGGGCTGTTTAGCGTCGCTCCCGCTGGGCGTAGCCCCAGTCATCGGAAAGACAAAGGCCGCAAAGAAGGTCATCACGGTGGACGGGTGCCCGTTCGAATGCAGCAGAAAGATTGTTGAAGCTGCTGGGTTCAAGCCTGCGAAGAGCTTCATGCTCGTAAGAGACATTGGAATGAGCAAGAAGGCGCTTCACGAGGACATTGGACAGAACCCGAAGCCGGTGATGGATTACGTCTCACCGGAAGATGTGCAGAAGACGAAGAAACTCATAATCGAAGAAATTCAGGCCCCGTAAACAAGGAACTGACCAAATGCAACCATGAAGACATGCTTGACTTAGTGCGAATAGACTCGGAAGAGGTGAAGATTCCTATGGAGAATGAGAAAAAAGAGCCTAAGATACTCGAAAGCTGCTACAAATCTGCTGCCCACGCGAACATCATCTGGGTTTGCGATGGCGCTGCGAACGTCGGACAGGTTGGACACGCAATCGGAGTTTTGCTCACAGACATGGATAAAGCCCGAATGTGCTGCACGACAGCTGTCGCAGCGAGCTCGAAGCCTCACCTTGACATTGCTGAAAGAGCCAAGAAGAACATTGTGATAGACGGATGTGAGAACAGGTGCGCATCCAAGGTTCTTGAGAAGGCTGGAAAGAAAATCCACTACGCGATAACCATTTCTAAATACTTACAGAAGGTTCCGACACTCGACATTTACATGGGCGACGTTAAGAGAATAGCTCAAACAATAGTCGAGGAGGCCAAACTCTAGAAGTTGGATGGAGAAATATTCTCGTGTCAGCCAACACAAGAAAACTATTGACAGTCGATCTGGACTGGGCAGGTGGCTTGTGCTCCAAGGTCAAGATAAGAGACCATATTGTCACCATTGATTCCAGTAAGGATGACGGAGGCGACAATCTGGGTCCGACGCCGACCGAACTCCTATTGGCCGCTCTAGGGGGGTGCATAATGATTAACGTCTCCCGGATAGCCAAGAAAATGAGAATTGACCTCGAAAACATCAGAATGAAGGTTAGCGGCATGAAGGAGCAGAATAATCACCCTTCATCCTTTACCGAGCTTCATGTGGACGTTTCTATTGACACAGACATAAGAGATGATGCCAAATTGGAGAAACTGATTCGACTGGCCGAGGAGAACTGCACTGTATCCAACACATTGAGGAGAGCGGTTAGCCCAATCGTGCGCCTAAGGGTGTTGGCGGACCGTGCTAATAGGTGAAGAGGCGCAACTCTGGGATGGGACAAGACAGGATGCTTGACCCTCATCCTTGTTTGACGTTGCACTATCAGAGCACTCTGAGCTTGGGATCGACTGAGTTCTTCTCAGTTGCAGATGTCGAGAAACAAGGGAATAGAACTAGGAGACAATCGTTCAGTGGTGCAAATAAACAATTCTAAGGCCTCATCTTCACTTCGAGAGCTACTCAAACTCAAATGGAGTCCTATAGGAGTAAAGCTAGTCAAGAACGACAATGATCTAGATGACGTGCCTGAGCAGGTAGCTCAGAGGCTCCGGTACTGCCAACTCTTGATGGAAGCCAAAAAAGGAAGAAGCGCAACTCTCACGCGAGAAAACATCGCATGCCCAGCTGCAGCAGCAGCATTGGGCCTCTCACCTCTCCCCGAAAAGATCAGAAGAGGAGAGATGCTTGAGGCTCTAGGCCTATTCACGTCAAGAGAAGCTGCGGCAAAGACCATGGCCCGAATGCCTAGGATAGGGCAGGGGAAAGTTAAGGCTGTGGCCGCGGCTCCACTGGAAGAAGCGAAATTCAGTCCAGACGTGGTCATTATTGAAGATCAGCCTGAGAAAATAATGTGGCTAAACCTTGCCACGATCCATAAGGAAGGGGGACGTCTTTCGTTTAACTCCGCTGTTTTTCAGGCATGCTGCGTCGACGTTACAGTCATCCCCTATCTCACAAAAAGAGTCAACGTTAGTTTAGGATGTTACGGTTGTCGAGACGCAACCGACATCGCAGAAGACGAATGCCTAGTTGGAATACCCTTCGAACAGTTGGGCGAAATACTTGAATCGATTGAAGCACTCTCCAAGAAAGCCATGCCACAAGCGCGAGGAAAAAGAACCTACAGCCAGTTCATGAAATCTGAAGAGACCCTCTCTGAAGTGCGCCAATGAAGATGGTTTCATAGTGAAGACTCATTTGACTCTGGGCTGTGAGGCGTAGGCCGATGCTTCTAGACGCTCTTAAGCTTCTCAGATATGGCTTGGGAAACCCCGTGTCACGTCGAATACTTTCTCTAGGACTAGGCTTTTGTGACGACTGTCAAATGAGACGACTTGAACACGGCATGATGATTTACCTACGTAAAGCTGAGCCACACTCTCTCTCATGTAGAGTCTACTCGTCGCTACTCAGCACATTGATCAACACTGGGCTGAAAGCATTTGATGTTGACAGAAATCTGTTCACTGAATATTTTTCTGAGCCCGCGGCTCGTAGAGGACTTCTCACCGTTGTGCGCGGCATTGCAAGATACGGCGTGACTAAGCCTCAGCTCTTAGACGCCCCCTTCTTAGTCGTATGGAACTTGACTGATGCCTGCAACCTGCAATGTCGACATTGCTACCAAAGAGCAGGATTGCAGAAGTCTGATGAACTTTCAACTCTTGAGAAACTTAGAGTGGTCGAGGAACTTGCAGATGCAGGAGTTGTCTCCATAGCCTTCTCCGGAGGAGAACCATTAATGGCCAGAGACTTCTTCGAAGTCGCTTCAAAGGTCAAGAAGGAAGGGATGTATCTTGCAGTTGCTACAAACGGCACGCTGATCACAAGCGATATGGCAAAGAAGTTGAAGGCTCTAGGAACAGACTATATTGAGGTCAGCCTTGACTTCCCTAATGCTGAAAAACATGACGACTTCCGCGGAGTCCAAGGAGCCTTCGAGAGAACGCTGCAGGGGATTCAAAACTGCGTGACAGAAGGAATCTACACCTGCATCGCAACAACAGTAACCAGACTCAACCTTCAGGATGTGCCCAAGATAATAGAGCTGGCGAAACGGTTGAAGGTTAGACGGTTCATCGCCTTCAACTTCATCCCGACTGGAAGAGGCATGGATGCATCCAACATCGATTTGACGCCTGAACAGAGGGAACAGCTCCTCACGCTATTGTATCATGAGAACAGCAGTGGCGGCATAGAGGTTCTGAGCACAGCCCCACAGTACGCACGTGTCAGCTTGGAATCCTCTGGAGGCGTGAATGTGGCTCCGACCCACTTCTATGTTAGTGAAGCTTCTTGGGATCTTAAAGTGTTGGCCGAGTTCATCGGTGGATGCGGCGCAGGCAGACTTTACTGTGCTCTGCAACCTAATGGTGATGTCTCACCATGTGTATTCATGCCGGGCCTCACTGTTGGAAACCTGAGAAGAGACTCTTTCATGAATATTTGGCACAATAGTGCTGTTCTGGCGAGTCTACGCGACAGAGCCCAGCTTCACGACAGTTGTGGGTCATGTAAATACAGGTTCATATGTGGCGGATGCAGAGCCCGAGCCTTTGCTTATTTTGGCGACGTTCTAGCGTCAGATCCCGGGTGCATTCGTAACACTTCATGTCAGAAAGTCAATTCTATTCTTGCTCAGATACCTGAGGAGCGATCGTTGAGGTCACATGTTCCTCCTAGGGGGAAGGTGGCAATGTGTTGAATTTTCACTCAATGAACATCGAGGATGTAATGAAGGCTCTTCAGTCTTCCGTGAAGGGATTGGACGATTCAGAGGCTAGAGCAAGGCTTGAAAAGTATGGACCAAACGAGTTGCGGAGGGAGAAGCAGACATCACCTCTTAAGATCTTCGCTGAACAATTCAAGGAACTATTGATAGTTATACTTTTGGTTGCAACCTTCGTCTCCTACATTGTCGGCGAGATCGTTGATGCTTTAGTAATACTCTTCATAGTCTTCGCATGCGCCATTCTGGGCTTCACTCAGGAATACCGGGCGGAGAAGTCCCTGGAAGCTCTCAAGAGAATGGCCTCTCCAACGGCAATAGTAGTGCGAAACGACAGAGAACTGCAGATACCATCAAGAGAAGTTGTTCCAGGCGACATAATCCTCATGAAGACTGGAGACAAGGTTCCGGCGGACGCTAGAATCGTAGAGGAATTCAACCTGAAGGTTGACGAAGCTCCGTTAACTGGGGAATCTAGCCCGGTAAGGAAGCATTCTGCACCAGTTGCCGACACTGCGTCAATAATGGATCGAGCAAATATGATCTTCTCAGGGACGACAGTAACCTATGGACATGGCAAAGCCATAGTCGTCTACACAGGCATGGATACGGAATTTGGCAAGATCGCACATATGGTTCAAACGACAATTGAGGAGAAGACGCCGCTTGAGAATCGGCTTGAACATGTGGGGAAATGGCTTGGTATAACGTGTCTTGCAGTCTGCGCGATAGTCACAGGCCTGGGCATCATACGGGGCCATCCGATTCTGGAGATGCTGATCTGGGGTGTAAGCTTGGCTGTGGCAGCTGTACCAGAGGCCCTGCCCGCCGTCGTGACAGGTGCTCTCGCGATCGGTGTACAGCGTATGTCAAAGCGCAACGCCATAGTGAGAAGGCTCCCTGCTGTTGAGACCCTCGGATGCACAACTGTCATCTGCGCTGACAAGACAGGTACATTAACCAAAGGTGAGATGACAGTATGCAGAATATATCTAAATGACGTCCTCATCGATGTTACAGGCACCGGCTACGATCCCAAAGGCGAATTCCATTTTAATGGACAGGTTGCCGAGGACGAGCGGATACGTCTCATTTCGAAAATAAGCTTACTCTGCAACGACGCCAAGCTTGAGTTTCGAAGCGACACATGGTCACTTATCGGAGATCCAACGGAAGGCGCGTTAGTCGTACTTGCCGTCAAAGCCGGCCTAGATCAAAACAATACTAGAAAAACATACCCACGGATCGGTGAGGTGCCGTTCAGTTCGGAGAGAAAACGCATGACAACCATCCACTCCACACCTGAAGGAACATGGATTGCTTGTTCAAAGGGTGCGCCTGAGATACTTCTGGAAAAATGCACCACTGTCCTGAGGGAAGATGGTGTTTCGCCATTGAGCGAGGAGGAGAAGAGGAGGATACTTTCCCTTAATGAAAGGATGGCTGGTGAGGGACTCCGAGTTCTGGGTATGGCATACCGAACCCTGGCCGCCACCATCGACTTAACGGATCTAGCAGAAGCATATGTAGAGCAAGAACTCACATTCGTAGGCCTCGCTGGAATGATGGATCCTCCGAGGATCGAGGCTAAGAATGCAGTTCAAACCTGCAAGAAAGCAGGCGTCAAGACCATCATGGTCACTGGAGACCACAGGCTAACCGCCTCAACCATCGCTAGGCAAATAGGAATCCTAGAGGATGGCGGAGGGGTCATGACTGGAAGCGAGTTAGACTCCAAAAACGACAGTGAACTGGAGGATCTTGTTGAGAATGTTTCAGTCTATGCCAGGGTCTCTCCTGAACATAAGATGCGTATCGTAACGGCCTTGAAGGCAAGAGGGCACATCGTCGCCATGACCGGCGACGGTGTGAATGACGCGCCCGCGCTCAAGAAGGCGGACATAGGCGTAGCCATGGGTATAACAGGAACAGACGTCACGAAAGAAGCTTCAGACACGATCCTGACAGATGACAACTTCGCTTCGATCGTCTCGGCTATAGAGGAAGGCCGGGGAATCTATGAAAACATCAAGAAATACATCGCTTACCTTCTCTCGTGTAACGTCGGCGAGATACTGGCAATGTTCATCGCAGGGATGCTGGCTTGGCCGTTGCCGTTGGTTGCAGTACAGCTGTTGTGGGTAAACTTGACAACGGATGGGTTGCCCGCCCTAGCGCTCGGTATAGATCCATCAGATCCAGATTTAATGAACCGCCCACCAAGAAACCCTGGTGAGAGTGTTTTCACGAGACCGATGAAGTCTCTGATATTTGGCGTTTCACTGATAATGGCTGCTGTGGTATTGCCGACATTCAAATGGGCCATGCAAGCAGGCGGTCTCATCTACGCTCAGACAATGGTCTTCACAACCATTGTTATGTTTGAGATGTTCAATGCTTTCAACTGCCGGTCTGAGCGCCACTCAATAACTAAGATAGGCTTCTTCTCTAACAGGTGGCTGGTTGTCGCGGTTGCAGTATCAGTAATTATGCAGCTTGCAGTCCTGTACACGCCAGCATTCGATGTTCTATTTGACACAGTCCCTCTGTCATTGACGGACTGGCTGGTTATCCTTCCGTTGGCTTCTACCCCACTAATCATCACGGAACTTGCAAAAAAGCGGAGGAAGGTTGGTTGACCGCATCTTCATCCTTCCCAGATGGGGTGTAGTATGGCTCAGATAGTGTTAACTGCAGACCGAACTCTCATGAGCAACTATCATAGTAATGAGTTTCTAGGATTCGGGTCTACTGCGCCTCCGAACATTGTTCCTGAATGGCTGTTCAAACTGCTGTTCTTTCCGGCGATAGACGCTGTGGATGGTGTACCCATTCAAGCCCCATATGGCCTGAGAAAAATCGAGGCGCAACTTTTGAACGAGGGATTCAATGTCCTAACAGTTGATCCAAGTCATCTTGGCCGCTATCTGAGTGAAGCTGAAGTTTTAGGCATTCACGTTATGGATCCTTTCGGAATAGGACCTGCCTCATCAACTTTTTCTAGGGTATTGAAGACAGGGGAACCTTACCTCGCAAAATATTTCCGTCTATTACTGGAGAAGACTGAAGTTGTGCAGGCGAAGAAGAGGGGCCTAAGAATAGTTGTAGGCGGGCCTGGCGCTTGGCAGTTTAGGCTTAGACAAGACTTTGTAACTCAGCATGGAATCGACTGTGTTGTGGAAGGTGAAGCCGAAAGGGTTGTCAGTGAAGTATTCAAAAAGGCTGTTGAAGGAGGAGAGCTGCCGAGATTCTGTGAAGCTAACATGGAGAAGTGGCCGGGCCTAGATGAGATACCTGAAATTAAGAATCCTTCAGTGAATGGCCTTGTTGAGATAGGACGTGGATGTTGCCGTGGATGCGATTTCTGCAGTGTGACCTTGAAGCCTCTACGCTGGTACCCCTATGAAAAGATAGAGAAAGAACTTGAAGTGAATGTGAATTCTGGCATGAGGACAGCTATCCTGCATGCTGAAGATGTCTTACTATACGGTTCAAGAAATGTTATGCCCAACAGCAAGAGAATTCTGAAATTACATAGACTTTGCAAGGAGCATGTTACCTCCCTAAGTTGGAGTCACACCTCGATGGCAGCCGTGGCAGCTGATCCTGAACTAGTGAAGAAGACTGCGGAGATCATTCTTGATGATAGGCAGGATTGGTGGGGGGCTGAGGTAGGTATAGAGACTGGTTCGCCTGAGCTTGCAAAGAAGGTCATGCCAGCTAAGGTTCGTCCCTTTCAAGCTGAACAATGGCCAGAAGTTATCAAGAACGCAGCAAGCATCATGATGGAGAACAATCTTGTCCCTGCCTGCACATTGATAACAGGGCTGCCCCAAGAGACTGAGGCCGACGTGATACGGACCATCGAGTTGATGGATGACCTCAAGGATTTCAGAAGTTTAATTGTTCCACTGTTCTTCGTCCCTCTAGGCAGACTGAGAAACCAAGACTGGTTCAGATTTGAAGATGTGAACGAACTTCACAAGGAATTGCTTGTGAAATGTCTAGAGCATGACCTCCGCTGGACCAAGATTATCATGCGCACCTACTTTCGAGGAAGGTGGTACGGACTGCTGCTGTCCTTTCTGCACAAGATCTTCATCTCGTTGATAGAGCGGAAGGCAAGGTCTGAAAGGATACTTGACTGAGAGGCTGCAGCCACGAACATTACTCTCATCAATCCACCGTCAAGACATGTCGAGACCTCCTCTCTACTTGGTATAACAGCTCCTCCTCTAGGATTAGCCTACTTAGCTTCAACACTTGAAAGGGATGGACACTTTGTTAAGATAATAGACGGATTAGCTCTTGGGGTCTCTTTATCCACTATTGAACATGAAGTAAGAAAGGATGAACCAAGCATTGTGGGTGTTACATCCACAACCCCGACGATGCGAGACGCCCTGATGACTGTTGAGACTGTCAAAAGGGCGTGTCCCAACGCGGTAACCATTATGGGAGGCCCGCACGTAACCTTCCTCCCATCTGAGACATTGATGAAATGTCAGCAGCTCGACATTGTCTGTGTAGGAGAAGGGGAAAGGACGATACGTGAATTGGCTCAGGCCGTTGAAGGCAAGGCATCCCTCTCCAGTGTCAGAGGAATCGTCTATCGATCTGGCAACCGTATTGCTGAGACTCTACCGCAACCCCTGATCGATGACCTAGACTCACTTCCATTTCCAGCTAGACATCTTCTTCCCATGAATCGATACACAGTATTGCGCAAGAAAGCTACGATCGGACATGTGATTACCAGTCGCGGTTGCCCTTTCAACTGCATCTTCTGCGCGTCATCTTTGCTTTTTGGCAGAAAATTCAGAGCTAGAAGCCCGAGAAACGTGATAGACGAGGTAGAGGAAGTTGTCTCAGACTACAATCCAGACACGCTCGAGTTCACGGATGACCTATTCACGTTGGACCATAGAAGGGTTGAAGCCATCTGTGATGAGATGAAAAACCGAAGACTGGACGTGCCATGGGCCTGTTCGTCTAGGGTTGACACTATCTCTCGAGAGCTTCTCTTGAAAATGAGAGAAGCAGGTTGTGTATTCATCTATTTCGGTGTTGAGTCAGGCTCCCAGCGAACTCTTAACCAAATGAGGAAGGGGATAACAATCTCGCAGATAGAGAATGCTGTTAGATGGGCAAAAGAGATTGGTATAGAGGCTCTGGCATCCTTCATTATAGGTTGGCCGGGTGAAACAATCGATGACGTTGAGAATACCTTGGAGTTCGCAAAAAGGTTAGATACCGATTATGCTCAATTCAGTTTTGCAACACCCTATCCCGGAACAGAATTATACAACCTTGCTAAAAATCAGAAACTACTACTAACCGACAATTGGTCGGAATATACGGCTGGAAGACCAGTCATCTACACTGGAGAATACCCTGTGGAAGACCTCCCAAAACTTCTCCTACACGCCTACAAGAGCTTCTATCTTACCCCGAGGATGATACTCCGCAACCTAAAGAAAGGTCGCGTTTCGCTTCTGCTTGCTAGTATCCTAGCCTTCGCACATGCACACTAGCTCCAGGCAGGGAAGTATCAAATCGTCTAGCTATACAAGACTCATTGCTCATCTTTGATTTTGTGGAGTCTGACTCTCTTGTATCGGTCCACGCATCTTTCCCTGTGTGGATTATGCCTATTCGAAGCCCATTTCAATAGTGGAATTACCGCCCCTCTAAGTTCTCTCCCGTCCTGTGTCAGTGAGTATTCCACTCTTGGGGGAATCTCTTTGAAAACCTCTCTCCTAACCAGACTCTCTTTCTCTAGTCTTTTCAGTATGTCAGATAGTGCTTTCGGGCTGATGTTATGGAGCTCGTGCATTATTTCGTTGTATCTGAGTTTCTGATAGTATCCTAGAGTGTTTATCACAAGGAGCGCCCATTTCTTGCTGACAGTAGTTATTATGCCTTCGAGGCTGCAGAGACATGTCTCTGTGCATTTTTCCCCACATTCTTCCGGCATAGTGACTTTCCAGCTGTAAACTTGATAGTTTAAATAGTATAAAAAGTATACTGAAAGCGGTGATTGGAATGTGCGGCACCTCAAAATGTCAATATCCAGAGAAACTCAAAGGGACTCCGGAGAAATGCACTGCAGAACAGATTGCTGAATGCCATCCAAACATGAAAGAGCATCCCTGCGTGAAGGACAAGGCCTAGCGGATCCGAATCCATTAGCAGCCCATGCACAACTCAGACCGATGGAATAGGCCACAACTCAGTCTCCTGCAGAAACACTCGCTGACAAGAATGCTCAGGGAGATTCAGTAGATGGATGCTGCAATCAAAGCTTCAGATCTCACAAAGTTCTATGGAGAGATATGTGCCATTGATCACCTCGCCTTTGAAGTTGAGAGCGGTGAGATCTTCGGTTTTCTAGGACCTAACGGCGCGGGAAAGACGACCACAATCCGTATTCTTACAGGAGTGATCAAGCCTGATCTTGGCTCAGCCTCCATCATGAGCTATGATATCTTAAAGGAACCTCTGAAGGCGAAGCAAGTGATGGGGATCCTGCCTGAGATGGCTAATGCTTACATCGACTTAACGGCGTGGCAGAATCTGATGTTTCTAGGGGAGCTTTATGGCGTATCTGCAACACTTAGGCATAGGAGAGCTGAGGCCCTCCTTAAGAAATTCGGTCTTTACGAAAGAAAAGGTCAGCTTGTTAGAGGATTCTCAAAGGGGATGAGGCAAAGGCTTCTGATATGTATGGCCCTCATCAATGAACCTGAGATCCTCTTTCTAGATGAGCCTACAGGCGGATTGGACGTTCAAAGCGCCCGCCTCATCAGGGACATGTTGCAGGAACTGAATCAAAGTGGAATCACAATATTCCTCACTACCCACAACATGGAGGAAGCCAACCAATTATGTAATCGTGTTGCCATAATCAACAACGGCAGGATAATTGCCCTTAACAGACCTGAGAAACTCCGAGCGTTTAGCAAGAAACTTCAGTCGGTCGAGGTTGCCTTCGATAAGCCAGTAGATAGTGGATCCCTCAAGCTTCCCGGAGTTGTTCAAGTGAAGGAGATGGGTGACAAAGTCAGACTGTACACTGAAGACCCAAACAGCCTTCTCCTCCGGATGGTAGAATACGCCCAAGCCAATGGATTGAAGTTTGTTACATTGAACTTCTTAGCTCCGAGTCTGGAAGATGTCTTCGTCACGCTGACGAGCCCTCAGGAGGTCTGATTGATGCATGACTTCATCGACGTAGGTTTGTCACAGCAACTTAGGAGGGCTTACGCAATATGCAAGAAGGACATCCGAATATACTATCTCAAGAGTCCAGTCATAGTCCTCGGGATACTGTTCCCAACCTTCATGTTCGCGGCATTCCTTGTGGGCAGAGACCTAGACCCCCCTTACCTAATGTCTAGCCTAACAACCATAACCATATTCTTCACATCAACAGCCGTTGTACCCCTGATAGTCCCTTGGGAGACCAGGTCAAGGACCCTTGAGAGACTCGTATCCAGCCCCATATCGATCAGAACCATGATACTGGGAGACGTCCTAGCCTCCTTCCTGTTCGGTCTTCTCTTTTCACTCGTTCCACTAACCATAGGTCTGGCTCTAGGAGTCAAGATTCTAGACGCCCCGGTATTCCTGACTGGGATAATGATGGCCTCCTTCTGCTTTTCTTCTCTTGCAGCAGTCTTGTCGACCCCACCTACAGATGTCCCAGCTAACGTGATGATGCTCTCCACCCTGGTCAAGTTCCCTCTCCTATTCATCAGCGGGGTTTTCGTCCCGATTGAGAAACTCCCAAGCTGGGGAGTATTAGGGGCTTCCACCTCTCCTCTAACATACTTCGCAGACTTGGCTAGATATTCAATAACTGGAGTTGCATACTACCCTATACTGCTAGACTTCGCTATCCTAGCAAGCTTCAGCATCCTCTTCTTGGAGGCATCTGTAAGATTACATGAGAGAAACATGTCTAAGAGAATGTAGCCGCCCAAGAGAGGAGACTCCATAATCACAAAAACAGATAAGGAGCCCCTGAACCGAGAAGTATCTCCAAGCTTCAACTAATGAAGATGCGTAAGAGACTGGCAATGTCAGCGGCGCGCCAGCTTCTTGCTAAACGTACAGTGGCTCCGCCATTAGTGGCGGGATGTGAAGGGTTTTTGTCTTCGTGTTCCGCGTCTTTCCTTGGTGATGTGGGAGGGTGACCGTTATGCGTTTGGGGTTTGACCTCGATGCTAAACAGGGTCTGAGCCTCCTATCCGGTTAGCAGAGTAGGCTTCGAGCCTGAATGGCAACGTGTCCAATCTGGATGACTTGGAGGCTTCTCCGCATCATCGCTTGGAATGGAGGTGTATGAGGAATGATTCAGAGGGCGTGTGGTGTAGATGTCCATAGGGACGGGTTTGTGGCTGCGATCCTGACGAGCAGGGGATGTGAGAGCCGTGATTTCGAGAAGAGCCTTGAAGAGATTGAGGCCTTCAAGGCCTGGTTGAGAGCGAGTAGATGTAGGGCTGTAGTGATGGAGTCGACAGGTGTCTACTGGATTCCGCTTTATGCGGCGCTGGAGGGCGAGTTCGACGTTAAGCTTGCGAATCCTGAGCGGACGCGTAAGACTCCTGGCCGCAAGACAGATCAGAGCGACAGCGAGTGGCTGGCATATCTCCTCCGCGCAGGTTTGATTGAAGCCAGCTATATTCCGGAGCGGAAGATCCGCGTCCTGCGGGAGCTGACCAGGCTTAGGACGAAGATGGTTCAGAACAGGACGGACTACAAGAACCGTGTCCACAAGGTGCTTCAACGATGCAACATCAGGTTGGGGTCGAAGCTTCACAGCGTCTTCGGCAAGGCTGGACTTGAGGTTCTCAACGGGTTGATGGCTGGCAGAAGCATGAACGAGATCGTCGACGAAAGCAATAGCCGAGTCTTGAAGATGAAGCGAGATGAACTGGAGAAGATTGTGAGGGCTGGCCTAGATCAGGAGGATGTCTTCGTCTTGAAGCGTTGCCTCCGTATGATCAAGAGCTTAGACGAGGAGTTGAAGGAGTTGGATGCAAGGATCAGCATGCTCATAGCCGACAGAGAGAAAGAGGTGAAGAACATCAGTAAGGTTCCGGGCGTGGCGCAGGTATCCGCCTCATCTATTCTAGCGGAGATAGGTGACGCGAGGCGCTTCGCAGACGATAAGAAGATAGCTTCATGGTCAGGATTATGCCCAAGCGTTTACCAGACAGCGGATAAGAATTTGACTGGAAGCTTGAAGAGGGGCTCAAAGAATCTGAGGCGGATGATGATTCAGGTCGCGCATGTAGCCTCAAGAGCAAGCGACTCCAGGCTCAGGCTCTTCTTTCTGCGGGTTGCAGCTAAAAGGGGGAGGAAGAAGGCGTACGTCGCCTTGGCCAGAAAGATTCTGTGCATCATCCATCACCTGCTCGTCACAGGGGAGGAGTATGTGGAGGAGGGATTCGTGAAGAGGTTCAGGTTGAGGATGAGGGCGCTGGAGGGGCTGCCGCTGGATGAGATGGCTAGGATCCTGGCAGGTGCCGGATACTTGGTTCAGGCTCCTGCCTGACGAGGACAAAACCCTTCACATCCCGCCACTAATGGCGGAGCCACTGTACGTTTAGCAAGAAGCTGGCGCGCTACGCCATCAATTTCTTCTTTTCTTCCTGAGTAGCCTTTTCCTGTTCTTTCTCCCTTGAATCTCTTACATCGGTTGTTGTCTTCGCTGCGACAGAAGGCCTAGTCGTCGCGTAGAGGATTATGCCAGAATAAAACACTACGTAAGGATGTGGATGACCATAACCGTGGTTATTGAGAAAACTCCAGATTACGGCTCTTCTCCCTACGGTTTTTCTCTCTTCTTCTTAGCCTTCTTGACCATCCTAGGCTTACCCATGGAACTCACCTCCTAACCTTTGGCCAGTATTGAGTTCTGACAGTCCTCTTCTTGGGAGCTACACCTAAGTTGATGTTTCTTCATTCAGCCGTCTTTCTTGGTCTCGTGGGCGAAAGCTGTAAGATGCTTACTGGAGATTCCTCTGTTCGTGTGGCCCATGCAGGTGCAGGTTCAACTGCATATATCACTTGACCAGATTGCTATTGAGGTTGGGTTCTCGCTTCAGCGGACCTCCGATGCTCAGAGAACCCTAGATTCCCTCAGCCACGGTCATAGTCAGGGTACTTCTGATGTCAGTCAGCCCTCGAATCTTAGAGGTTACGATCTCCTTGAGTTTCTCCATGCTCTCAGCTTCTACCTTAACTACCATGTCATAAACGCCGTAGACCAGATGAGCTTCTTTGACGTTGACTATGCTTCTCAGTTCTTTGATGATGTCATTCTCCTTTCCAAGCTCTGCGTTAATCAGGACATAAGCAGTAGGCATACATCATCACCTCCAAATCATGCTAGGTTCAAGTTGACCAATACTCCTTTTTTGGTCCCGACCTCGTCTTCTCCTGTTTCTCCAGTACAATGACAGCCTGTTCAGGCTTGCCTATTGTTGTTACGACTCTATTTGCTACCTCACTCACGTATTTGCACTTATGGCACGTTAACACAACTTTGCCTTCCCGCTTCTCTGGAAGAAGAATTGATTCACAATTTGGACAATATTCCATCACCCAACACCTACCAGTCTTGCTGTCAATACTAGTTGCAGTCCTCGTCTGCGGTCGAGTCCTTCCTGACTCTCCTACGGGCCACGAGGTTCGGGGAGCTACAAGTAACAGCGTTTTTCTTTTCTGCCTCAACAAGACTGCAAAGAAGATCGCATGAAGACCGATGTCGCCGACAGGAAGATTGGTTTCATGAACCCCTCAACACTCATCCTCTCGCCCCACAGACGCACAACAAATGTAGCGCCTAGCCTTACGGGCAACAACACATAAATTACTTTCGGTCCTATTCTGAAAGTGTGATTTCCCATAATTATTTCGCATCCTGATTTGTTTGGGTGGCTTCTGTTTTCTCCAGTGGAAGTTTCCTGTGGAAGGCTTGGATCGGGGTTTCTAGGGCTTCCCAGTTGAGGCTCATATGT
>Ga0315280_10005727_pt1 | contig 17566 bp, 21 predicted proteins | sample YL17G06_40_MG_FD_203697 | JGI IMG/M metagenome (GOLD analysis project Ga0315280, IMG submission 203697) | Sediment microbial communities from Yellowstone Lake, YNP, Wyoming, USA - YL17G06_40 | ecosystem: Environmental > Aquatic > Freshwater > Lake > Sediment | place: USA: Wyoming | collected...
ATCTCCTTCGGCACCACGCTGGCCTTTGCCATGGAATGCTTTGAAAAAGGGATCTTGTCCTCGAAGGATACCGATGGGTTAGCCCTGAAATTCGGCAATCACGAAGTGATGCTGGAAATGATTGAGAGGGTCATCAAAAGAGAGGGCTTTGGCAATACTCTGGCGGAGGGCGCGCAGTTGGCGGCCAAGAAAATTGGTAAGGGAGCGGAGAAGTTCGCTTTGCATATAAAAGGTCAGCCCCTGCCCATGCATGAGCCTCGGGGGAAGAAAAGCCTGGCCTTAGCGTATGCCTTGTCTCCCATTGGAGCTGACCATCTGGAAAATCCCCATGACCCCTTCTTCGAAAAAGAAGGGGGGCTTAGAGACATTCACCCCTTCGGAATCCTGGATCCTCTGCCTTCCCTCGATTTAAGCGTCCGGAAGGTCAGAATGTTTCTTTACCTGCAGCAATATTACAACTGGCTGAATTCCATCGGGATGTGTATCTTTGCGGCCAAGCCCTTTGGTCCTTTCACCATCACCCAACTCGTAGAATACACCCGGGCGGTTACGGGATGGGATACCAGTCTCTGGGAGATGGTGAAAGCGGGCGAAAGATACGCGAACCTGGCAAGGGTCTTCAACCTGAGAGAGGGCATAGGGGAAAAGGATGATCGCCTTCCCGAAAGATTGCATCAACCCCTGGAAGGAGGGCTGCTCAAGGGAGAAAAAATCGACCCTCAGGAATTCTCCGAGGCCAAAAAAATGTATTACGGCATGATGGGCTGGGACCCCAAGACGGGAATCCCCTCCAAATACAAATTGGAGGAGCTAAACATTGGCTGGGCCATTCCGCTTTTGCCGGCAAACCTCTTATTTCCAGAAGGCGTAGCGACTATGCCTGGATAAAGCGATGAGCGGAATGAATGGGATAACTGAGCTGGCATTGGAGAAGGCGAAAGAGGTATTAGCGCAGGAGTGTTGTCCTCTCGGCCTGATGGCCTCGCCCGAGGGCTACCCCCACATTTGGGCGCGCGATAGCGTAATCACCAGCCTTGGAGCCTTCCTGACTCCTGGGCACGAGGAATGCATGCCCAGGTCCCTGGAAACCCTGGCGGGACAGCAATCAGAGCTGGGGGCTATTCCTAACAATGTAAGCGTTGCTACAGGAAGGCTGGACCACACAAACGCCGGCTCAGTGGATTCCAACCTGTGGTACATCGTAGGCCACTACGTCAACTATCAGCTGAGTGGCGACGACAGCTTCCTGCGTACCCATTGGCCGTCACTGGAGCAGGCACTCCTTTGGCTCCGCTACCAGGACTCCAACGGCTGCGGTCTTCTGGAGGTGCATGAGGCCGCCGATTGGGCAGACCTCTTGGCGAACCGTTTTAACATTTTATACGACAATGTATTATGGTATGCGGCCCTGCGGGGCATGGGAGTGATGGCGGATCAAGTTGGGAAAAATGGTTCCCCTTACCTGGACATGGCCTGCGACGTGCGGCATAAGCTGCGCATCGTATTATGGGTCGGGCCGGAGAGTACCGATGAGTGGGGGCCCTCCTGCCCTGGCCACACGGAGTGGAAACATACCCTCGGGCAGATAGACCCGGTGCTGGTCAAGCGCCCCTTCTTCCTGCCCTACGTGGCCTTCCGCGATTACGGTGACTACTGCGACGTGTTTGGAAACTTGCTGGCCATACTTTTCGGCGTGGCCAATCCAGCTCAAGAGCGGCGGATCCTGGATTACCTATACCAGGTAGGCATTGCTGAGCCGTATCCGGTGCGGGTCCTGCACCCAGTCATACAGCCGGGCAGCAAGGACTGGCGCGAGTACTATCGCAACAACAACCTGAACCTGCCTGACCAATATCATAATGGTGGTATCTGGCCTTTTGTGGGCGGATTTTACGTAGCCGTACTGGTGAAGGCGGGGCGGTTGGACGAGGCCCGACATCAACTGGAGAAGCTGGCCGAGCTGGACCGCCTGGGCATCAGCCAGGAGTGGGAATTCAATGAGTGGTGCCATGGACGGACCGGGCGCCCCATGGGCTATCCCCATCAGGCTTGGTCGGCGGGGATGTATATTTACGCCTACCATTGTATCGCCCAGGGCTGCCTGCCCGTATTCGGGAAGGATAAAACTTTTCCCTGAAAAGAAAAATTTTCATGAGGCTGATTTGAAAGAAGAATATCCGATGCTGAGTGTAGAAGAAGCCTTGGCGCGGGTGCTAGCGGCCTCCCAGCCGCTCCCACCGGAGCGCGTTCCGGTCTTGGAAACCCTGGGCCGCGTGCTGGCCGAGGATGTCGTCGCCGATATGGACATCCCACCCCTGACTAACACTGCCATGGATGGTTACGCGGTACGGGCTGCTGATACAGCCAGGGCCAGTTTCGAGCATCCGGTCCGCCTGCGCATCATCCAGGATCTGGCCGCTGGGTATACAACCGATGTGGCCGTCATGCCTGGCACAGCCATCCGCATTATGACCGGAGCACCAATCCCGCCGGGTGCTGATGCCGTAGTCCAGTTTGAAGACACGGAGCAGCCCGGTGAATGGGTCAGCATTTTCAAGGGGGTGACGGAGGGCAAGAACGTGCGTCCGCCCGGCGAGGACGTGAGAAAGGGAGCGTTGATCTTGCCCCGCGGCACTGAGATTCGCGCCCAGGAGGTGGGCATGCTGGCTGCGCTGGGCCGCAAAGAGGCCTGGGTGCACCGCCGCCCCCGCGTGGCGATCCTGGCCACCGGAGATGAAGTGATCGAAGTGGATGCTCTCTGGCAACCGGGTAAGATTCGCAACGCAAACAGTTACTCCAACGCCGCCCAGGTGATTCGCTATGGCGGCTTTCCCCTGCTGCTGGGGATTGCGCGAGACGATCAAGGCGAACTGACCGCTAAGATTCAGGAAGGACTGGAGAAGGGAGCCGACCTGTTCCTGACCTCGGGCGGGGTCTCCATGGGTGATTTTGACATGGTGAAGAAAGTGCTGGCTGTGGAAGGGGAGATGGGGTTCTGGCGCGTAAGGATGAAACCCGGCAAGCCTCTGGCTTTTGGCCGCATCCACGGGGTGCCATTGCTGGGGCTGCCAGGAAACCCGGTTTCGGCCATGGTCAGTTTTGAACTGTTTGCCCGCCCGGCTATCCTCAAAATGCTAGGCAAGACCCGGCTAAAAAAGCCGATCATCGAGGCCACTTTAGTAAATGCCATACAGAGTAAGGATAATCGTCGCCATTTCCTGCGGGTTATGGTTGAAGATCGGGAGGGGGAATACCTGGCCCGTCTGACGGGCCACCAAGGTTCGGGCATTTTGCTTTCAATGGTGCACGCTCAGGGGTTGGCGATCATACCTGAAGATGTAGACCATTTGCCTGCAGGAACTCGGGTGTCAGTGATGATGATGGACTGGCCGGAAAGTGGGTGAAATAGGCGGGGCATTAGAAGGGTGGCTCGCGCGTATGCGGCCAATGAGAGGGGAAAGAAGCTTAAAAAATGCTTGACAGGAATATATTTTTATTCTAATATATGCAAAAAATGGCATATAATAAATTTATCCTCAAGGAAATACGCTTTACAAAGATTTTCAAGGCCCTTTCTGACGAGAATCGCCTGAGGATTATCAAACTCCTCCTGGATTGCCCGAAATCTATTTGTGTCTGTGAGATCGTCGATGCTTTGAAGTTGCCCCAATATCAGGTGTCCAAACAACTGAACATTTTGAAAAATGCCGGCCTGGTCCAATGCGAGAGCAGAGGGAAATGGGCCTATTATTCTCTTTCCCAGCATGGTGATTCTGTCCATGCTTCCCTTTTCAAGTTCATAAAAGAAGGCTTGAAAAATCCAAAATTCGCAGAAGATCAGGAAAACCTAAGGGCAAGGCTTTTTTTAAGGGAAGGGGATTTTTGCATTGTCGGTTTCACCAAGAAAAGGAGAAAGAATGAGAAAGCCTAATCGGAAAGAATGGCTCTACCTTTTGGCGGTTATTTTGATTTACCTCAGTGGGATCCTTTACGCCTATTCCCAGGACCTTTCGATCAGTTCCCTGTACCTTTATGGACTTCTTCAACCGAAGGGTATCATGGGAGAAGAGGTCAGAATCATAGAAATTAATACTCCCCTGTCCTGGAATATTCCCCAGGTGCTATGGTTTATCTATGTAAAAGGCTCCGCCGTTCTGGTAGAGCTCTTTCAATACTGGGTCGTGGGAATGTTGATTGCGGCGGCACTGGTTGTTTTCGTCCCCTGGGAGAGGGTGAAGAAGCGGATGGGGGCAGGGGGAATAGGTTCCAATTTGGCCGCCGCCACAGTAGGGGCTATAATACCGATATGCTCCTGTGGCATTGTCCCTGTCCTTGCGGGGATGGTCCAGGCAGGGATTCCATTGGGACCAACGATGGCTTTCCTCATTGCTGCACCGATGCTCAATGTTCCAGCGGTCTTTATGACTGCGGCCATTCTCGGATGGAAACTCGCCATTGGAAGGATTCTTGGGACGTTCGGGATTGCCCTCGCAGTGGGCGGGGTTCTTTCTTACTGGCAGAGCAAGAAAAGATTCCTAAGAAAATTTATAAAAATGGGCATAACTCCAAACCTTCCAATAGAACTTCACCAGTTCGCTTTTAAGACCGCCATGGCGCTTTCCAAGAATCCGGGTGGGCTACCCACCGAGAAATTGGCGCCCAGGGAGGAAGAAAAACTCTTTCTCCTGGGAGAGGCAGGCATTTTGGATCGCGATAAGAATGGCCTCTGGCATCTTCCTCAGGTCACAGAGATATCAACAGATGCAGCAGGGGCCTGCTTCATCCTGCCCACAGGCGATATGGCGTTAACATTCCCTCAGAGGATGGTAAGGTTAATCCAGACGGCCTGGGACTTTTTCCTCCAACTTAACTACTACCTCGTTCTTGCTGTCATCATTGCCGGGGCTATCAAGGTCCTTCTCCCAACAAAAGTCGTGGTGAGCCTTGTGGGCGGGGAGAACCTGAATTCAGTCCTGATCGCATCTGCTGTAGCGGTTTTAGCCTATGTATGTACCTATGTTGAGGTTCCAACGGCATTAGCCCTTATTTCGAAAGGAATGGGAGGAGGAGCAACATTATCCTACCTTCTTGGAGGACCAGGCTTATCTCTGCCCTCGATTGTCATGCTCTCAGGCGTCTTTAAGGCCAAGGTCTTAACCCTTTACGTAGGGTTAAGTTTTTTGGGCTGTGTGATTGCTGGATACTTGTTCAATATTTTCTAATGGAGGTAAGGTTATGTCAATCAACAACAAAACTTTAAGGATCTTCATGATGCCCCAGCAATTTCCCTGTGGACCGGATTCTTCCTGCTGTGGGCCCATCGGGCAGAGCGAAGAAGAAGTCCAGAATCTTAAGGCCGCTATGGAAAGAGAACTGGGCTATCAGGTAGAGGTGCTCAATGTGCTGAACGGGAGCCAGATGAAGCATCACCTTCCCATTGTCCGTCTTTTCCGTTCTTTTGGCCCTATGGCTTTACCCATCATAGCCCTGGATGGGGAAGTGGTCTCAATGGGGATTCCTAAGCCAGAAGAGGCAGTTTTGGCAGTCAAAGAGAAGATAAATCAGATTTGAGGAGGTGAGAATATGCCAACCTATGAGTATGTCTGTACAGAATGTATGGAGAAGACAGAGGTCCGGGCCTCTATCTCTGAGAAGGAGAAAGGTTTGAAGCTAACCTGCCCCAAATGTGGGAGCAAGAAGATGGCTCAAGTTTTTGGCAGTTTTGCGGTGATGGGTTCTTCCAAGGGCAGGGGTACCCCGCCAATCTGTGGGCCCCAGGCAGGGCCTGGATGTTGCAAATGAAAGATCTTGCAATTTCTATAAGGCATTGAAATTCCGAGAGGAGTCAGGGAGCGGGGAAAAAATCCAGAATAACCCCACCTTTGCGGGAGGGCTGATCATTGTCTTCCAAATTCTGTCTCCCCCAGTTAGGTAGAGAAATGGATCTAAGTTCATAGGTTTGGAAGGAGGTGCACTAAAAATGAGAATCATAAAAAATGATGAAATAATGGAAGCAGCAAGAGAGGTTGGAGAGGCCTTAGCGAACTGTGAAGAATGCCGAGCAGTTGAAAAAGCGCAAGAAGCACTGGTGAGAGATGAAGGGGCAAAAAAGCTTTTGGACGCCTATCAATCCGTCCAACGCTCTATTCAGATGGCCGAGATGTGGGGTGGAAGGAGGAGACCAAAGGATGAATTGGATGAATTAAAGAGACTTGAGGCGAAGATGGAAAACAATCGAATTATTAAAAGTCTTTTGGATGCCCAGATGAATTTACAGGAAATGTTAGCAAACCTTAATGCTGAAATTTCTGGGTTACTCGGAATAGACTTTGCTTCAAATTCAAGTTCTGGCTGTTGTTAAAGGAGAAAAGGAGTGGCCATACTTAGTGGAAATTCAATTGCAGAAAAGGCAAGATCATTTGCTAAATTATTGACCTCATCCCGAGAATTCCAAGGATTTTATTTTGCGGGTGAAAAGTTAAAGCAAGATAAAGAAGCCCAATCTCTTCTGGAAGAGTTTCGGAAGAAGCAGCGCCAAGTTCAGGAAGCGCGGATGAGGGGAAGAAGCTTTAGCGGGGATGCCTTTGCTGAAATACAAGCACTTCAGGATAAAATCCAATCTAACCCAATAATCATGACCTGGGCTTGGGCTCAGCAAGATGCAATCGGCCTGATTCAGGAGACAAATCAGGTAATCTCCAACGCCGCAGGTTTTGACTTTGGACAGGGTTCATCTAGCCGTGGGCCTTGTTAATTAAATCTTGATTTGGAGAAAAATTTAATGTTTATCGGAAAGACCATTGTCCTCGGGGTTACGGGAAGCATTGCTGCCTGGCAGGTTCCAGAGATTATTGGTAGACTAATAAATTTGATGGTGAATGTTTATTGCATCATGACTAAATCGGCGACAGAATTTATTACCCCTCTTACCTTGCAGGTTTCCTCACAAAAGCCCGTGGCTGTAAATATGTTTGAAAAGGGCAGCGAGTGGAATATCGCGCACATTGCCCTGGCTGATATAGCTGATCTTTTATTAGTTGCTCCTGCCACTGCCAATATCATCGCTAAAATAGTCAATGGCGTCGCTGATGATATTCTCTCCACTACGATACTGGCGACCAAAGCCCCGGTAGTCATCGCCCCGGCTATGAATCCCAACATGTATTCAAATCAGATTACCCAATCCAATATCAAGAAATTAAAAGAGACCGGCTATCATTTCATCGACCCGGAATATGGCAAGACTGCCTGTGGCACAGAAGGGGTAGGTAGATTGGCCAGAATACCAGTTATTATAAATAGGGTAATAAATCTTTTAGAGGAACAGGATAAAAAGGAGAAAAAAGTAAGCCAAAAATAAAAAATGTACAGCGAAAAAGTACTGGACCATTTCAAAAACCCCAGGAATGTGGGAGTTATCGAAGAAGCGGACGGAGTGGGAGAGGTAGGCAACCCGGTCTGCGGAGATATGATGACCTTTTACATCAAGGTGAAGGATCATGTGATCGAAGACCTAAAATTTCAGACTTTCGGGTGCGGGGCAGCCATTGCCGTCTCCAGCATGGTCAGCGATATAGCCAAGGGAATGACTGTAGAAGAAGCTTACAAGATTACCAACAAGATGGTCGCCGAAGCTCTGGATGGTCTCCCCAAGCAGAAAATGCATTGCTCCAACCTGGGGGCGGATGCTTTGCATAAGGCCATCGAGGATTACCGTTCCAAGAAAGAGGGAATTGCTTTCAAACCGAAGCCAAAGATCTGTCGCTGCCCGTTCTGCGACCTGGAAAACCCCATGGAGGCCGAGTACTGCACCGGATGCGGCAAGGAGTTGCACGAAGAGCACACCCATGAGCATTAATTCTGCCTAAGGTTGAAGGCGGCCCAGCTTTATAGGAGAGTTTCGATGCCCAAACAAGAAATTTTAGGGTGCGATGAAAAATGATTAAAGTGCCTGTTTTAGCGATAAATAAAGGTAAAGGAACATTGGTGGATTTAGAATTGGAATCAAGAAAAGGAAGAGGGACTCTCTTTCTTGACATCAACTCTGTCCAGACCAAGAGACAAGGCAGGCTATCCATAATTCCTTTTCGTTGTTGAAAACAAAAAAGAATGATATTTTTGTGCGCATAAATGGCGATGAACCGAACTGTCTCTGCGGGGGAAGCTTGGCTCTTACGGTTTATTTGGGGATGTATGCTTGTATTAAAGGATTAAAGCTTAGGCCCAAGACATTCGCTACAGGAGGCATCGATAAAAAAGGTAAGATAACTTCCGTTGGAGGGATAGCAGAAAAGATTAGGGCAATCTTGGGCAAGGCAGAGATGTTTTTAGTTCCCAAAGGCCAGGGTTTGCCCATTGAAGGGATAAAGGTGAAAGAGGTTTCAGATTTGAGAGAAGCGATAAAATTAACTTTAATAAAATAGAGTCGAAAGCGAGCGATATGATGGGCATAATCGAACAGGCTGTGGAGGCCAAGGCCAAGAAGATGGTTACTAAAGAGGAGATAATCCGGGCTCTGGAAGAGGTGGTTGATCCTGAGATAGGATTAAGCCTTGTTGATATGGACCTCATAAAGAAGATTTTAATCGACGGTGACAAGGTTAAGGTAAAGATGACCCTAACCGCTCCCGGCTGTCCACTTGCCAATATGCTTGTGGCTGATGTCAAGAGAAAGGTAGAGAGTTTAGAGGGTGTTAAGGAGGCAGAAGTGGAGTTGGTCTTTTGAATGGATGAAATTAAAATCAACAAGCAATTGAGCGAATGCTTGAGTCTATTTAGGAAAATTGGAGAAGAATATCCGGCTGGTATGTTCGATCGGGAGATGCTCCATGGAGAGCTTGATAGTCGCTACAAAAAATTAAAGGAACTCAGGGATGAAATTGATGCCTTTCCCCTCGAGATCAGATCTATTTGCAGGTTGGTCGTAGAATCAAAATGCGACAAGGAAGAATTGAAAAAATTTTTCGCAGACCTTTTCGCAGACCCGAAAATTTTTTGCTCCCTGAAGCAGCCCTCTTTTACCGAAAGCCGCCAGAAGACAATGGAGATGGCCCAAAAGATAGGGATCAAAGAAACGACCTTGAGCCGCTTGCTTTTCAAGGCACGGTCTCTGGGAATCCTGAAGGATAATTATAAAATGAAGGTGGAATACGGACCGCTCATTAAAGCCTTTGCGATCCTGGATCCATCTGGCCTCCTCTTTTGACGGGAATCGCAATAGAAATTATGGTAAAGTTTGATGGCTTCGTAAAAAGTCCATCTGGGGCGTTGCACTGCATCCTTCGTCGTTGCGGCGTACCTCTAAGTACGCCTCACTCCTCAGGATTTGCGCGCCTTGCATCTGGAGCTTTTTACTTTGCTATACAAATCTTGACTTTTTACGAGTCCATCAAGTTTAATTTCCTCGCCAGAGGCAGTTTGGAGGATAGCCTGCTGGCGTCAACGATTGGCAGGAGAGTTTAGCGGAAAAAAGGCTTCAAAAGGATTTTGTATGAAACGGGTTCTTTTTATTTGTACAAAGAATAGCGCTCGCAGCCAGATGGCCGAGGCTTTAACCAATCATGATCTGGCAGGGAAGGTGCAGGCTTTCTCCGCCGGCACTGAGCCCTCATACGTTCATCCCTTGGCCGTGGCCGTAATGCGGGAATTGGGCATTGGTATTTCTGGCCAATGGTCCAAGGGACTTGAGGAATTCGCAGGCCAAATTTTTGATTACGTCATTACCCTGTGCAGCCAGGCCGACGAAGCCTGCCCAGTTTTTTTCGGTGGAAGCAAAAAGCTCCACATGGGATTTCCAAATCCGGCGGAAGCTACCGGGAGTGAAGAAGAAAAACTTGCGGCCTTCAGAAAGGTGCGGGACCAGATGCGGAAGGAAATAATTGGATTTTTAGCCAGCCAGATGGGGTAAAAGAAAGGAGATCTCTGGGGTGAATGAAGAGACGGAGAAGGGGAAAAATGTGTTTGCCAGTGTCCCCGCGGCCATTTGGCTCCTGTCTCCGGCCATCATGGCCATGCGCATCGCCGAGGTTTTTTACGTTCCCATATTACCCCTTTATGTAAAGGCCCTGGATGCGGCGGCGCCATTATTCCTCGTGGGACTGGTCACGGGGATTCATCGCCTATCTTTGGCCTTCACTCAGCCGTTGGCCGGCGGCTGGTCGGACCGGACCGGGCGGAGAAAACCTTTCCTCATCGGGACGGTAATTGCCGCCGCGGCTTCTTTTTTGGGCGGTGCGGCCTTTGGCACCGCTGATCTCGTCCTCTACAGAATTTTTTCCGGGATCGGGTTCGGGATGCTGACCTTAGCAGCGATGGCTTTCATCACGGACATCACTTCGCCACACAACAGGGCGACAGCCATGGGGATCTTCTCCGCTTCCACCCTGGCCGGGGCAGCCATTGGACCTCTCCCCGGGGGGGCGATTGCGGAAGCTTTCAGTCCCCGCCTCCTGGGCTATCGGGCCACTTTCTATTTTAGCGGTGGGCTCATGATCTTGGTGGGATTTTACGCTTACTTCTTGATAAAAGAGAGGGCAAGAAACCCCGGGGGAATGGCCGGCAAAACGGCGGAAAAAGTTCCCATCCGCGAAGTGCTTAAAAATAAAGATATAGCCATGGCTTCCCTGAGCACATTTCTTTGGGGAATCAGTTACGGAGCTCTGCTCTTCATGACCATCCCCCTTCTGGGAGAAAAGTTGAGCTTCACTCCCACAAAAATTGGATGGGTGATCAGCGCTTTCGGCTGGGGGCACGTGGTCGGAGCTTTCGTCTTTGGCCCGCTCTCGGATAAATTCGGGAAGAGGAAGCCCTTCGGACTGATCTCTGTGCTGGGATCTGGAATTTTAGTTATTCTTTTTGCCTTTTCCGAAAACCTCTGGTGGATGGTGGCCATCAACGCTCTCTTTGGGTTCATCAGCGGCCCCTGCTGCAATATTTTCCCGGCGATGATGTCCGAGCTGAATCCTGCCGCTCCAGCCACGAGCATCGGAGCGCAGCGGTTCGGGGAACAGTTTGGGATTTTCCTGGGCCCGGTGGTTGGGGGGCTCTTGATCCCCGCCATGGGCTACCAGGGGGCCATCGTCATTTATGGAGCGATCATGATCGTCGGCAGCATTGTGTTTCAATTGGGCGTGGCTGAGCCCGATTTTGCCTCCGGCTTCCCTGGGCCTTTCCCTTGCAAATAGTGCCGTTGATAAACCAGCAAAGATGGCCGCTATGGAATTCCCAGGCCGGGCAGGCTCCCCGCATCCGGGGAGGGCAGCGCTGGATATCCCAGCAGGGTGAGATTTTTTCCCGGTTTCCCCTCTTCATAGCCAGCAAAAAAAGAACCTGGCGCTCAATGGGCACAGGAACTTTCCGCCACCCCTGTTCGAAGCTCTGAACCGCCTTGAGAGATGTTCCCAGGAGTTCGGACATATGCTTTTGAGTCTTTGGCAGCTTCTGGCGAAGAAAATGGAAGTCTTTGTCATCCATGGACATCGCTCCTTTTTGGACCTGGGGGAAACTTTTTTACCGCAACGTGGTATTTGAAGTCAACATCTTTTGGGAATGGGGGACATTTTCTAGTACCAACTTGCAAAATTTGGCGTAACATTCGAGGGGCTCGTGGGCCCGGGAACCCGGGACGCTCCGCTGGGCATCACGAGGCATTGCTTCTTTCATGGAGGGGGCGGGCAAGAGCTCCCCGCCTCCTTTGACGGAGACAAAGCTGAATCTTTTGGCCAGATTTTTCCCGCCGATGCTGCCGGCGCTCCCCGTCCCGGGTTCCCGGACCAGGGGAAAACTGAGAGGGAAATGAGCAAAAGTTGGTCCAAATCCTCAGCCATGAATATGACGCCAATTTTTGCAACCAAGCACTAGACCCCCAATGTTGGATGCTCTTGACGATCGTCGAAGACCAACCCTGGCAGGGTTGAGAGAAAAAGTCTTCAATTCCCCCTGCTTTATGATATAAAATTATATTTAAACCCTGTGGCAAAGAGGGCGAGGTCTCTGAAAAAGGTGGTTTTTCGCTGCTCAGCATATTTTTTTTGATCCCGCGAGGCGCGGGACTAAGGACTCGCTTCGCCAAGTCCCGCCCTGCGGGATTACCGGAAAAAATATATTCGCCACTCAAAGCCCCCTTTTTCAATGTTTCAGATATCTCAGGAGAACTTCTTGACATGGGGAATAATTATGATTATTCTTAAATGCGTATCAATGGGACAAATTCCAAGCCCTGTTATCCAGAACCATAACGGGGAAGCAGGCGGAGGCGAATTTCTGCTCCCTGGGTCATCGATAACCTATAGATAAAATTGTGAATTTGGAAGGCTTGGGGAGATGAAATCCATGAAGATCAAAGACCTGAAGCGGCTGGAACTCGAAGCGAAGGATGGGGAAAAGTCGTCTTCGAAGAGGATTTTTGTATAAATTTGCAGGATAAAGGGTATACAGATGTGGAGTTCGATAAAGAAAAAAGACTCTATAACTGCTGGGGGGCAAATTGCGCTGCTTGCTTTAAATATTGATTAAACTTTAATGGAATCCTGAAGGAGGAGATGGCCTTGGCTCTATCAGAGAACAAAGTATTGCAATCTAAAGGAATTAAAGTTACCATTGATTCTTCCTCCATTGGAGAAATCCGGGTATGAAAGGAATTTCTGCGAAATCTACTGTGAAGATAGATGATGTAAAGTCTTACGATTACGATACCTTGGTGTTCGTTGGGGTCCCTGGAGCCCAGAAATTTATGGAGCAAGAAAAAGCGGGGAAACTGGCAAAAGATGCGGAATACAAAGTGCTGGGGGCCATTGGTGTGGCCCCGGCATTTCTGGCAAAAGCTGAAGTCCTGAAAGGGGAAAAAGCCACGGGCGATCGTTCCCTGGCTGGCTTTATGGAATCGAAAGGGTGTTCTTACACTGGACAACCTCTGCAGATTGATAGTAAGATGGTCACAGCCGAGAGCTCTAAATACGCCGAGCATTTTGCCAATGCCCCGGTGGAGATATTGCAGAAATAAATCTCAACTATTTTTGAGGAGGTTAATTATGAGTCGGGGAAGTGTAATTCGGGCGAGCTTTATAAGCTTGGTAATCTTTCTCTGGCCATGTTTTTTCGGGCTGCCCGCTGCCTGGGGCGCGGAGGAAAAAGATAAGGATCTCCGGCCCGAGAGGGGGATTGCCGTGTATACGGAATATTCCGGAATCTTCGTCGCCCGGGGGGAAAGCGTCAGGATGGACCTGACCGCAGAGAATAAAGGCAAGACCGATGAAAATATCGGCCTGAAGATATCAACGATGCCCAAAGGGTGGAAGGCTTCTATCAAAGCCCCAAATTACACGGTCAATTCCGTTCCTGTCCCTGGAGGAAAATCCAGGACGCTTACTTTTTCGGCGGAACCAGAAAAAGGGGTAGGACTGGGGACTTACCTTTTCCAGATCGATGCCCAAACCGAAGATAGAAAGTTTACCTCCTTTCAAAAGGTAGAAGTCACAGTGAGGGAAAGGGCCCCCATTTCAGAAGAAATTCAGGTTACCACCTCCTATCCCGTGCTCCGGGGACAGACAGATGCCAAGTTCGAATTCTCCCTCGAGGTGACCAACAAAGGCGAGAGTGATAAGAACTTCAACCTGGCTGCCCAGGCTCCAGAGAAATGGGAGCTCAATTTTAAGCCGGCCTATGAGCAAAAGCAAATTTCCAGTTTTCGTATAAAAGGAGGTCAGAGCCAAACTGTGGCCGTTGAGGTGACTCCGGCCAAAGAGGCCATGGCCGGCTCTTACCCCATCATTGTCTGGATCAGCTCCGGAGATAAAAAAGCCGAGGTGAAACTCACCGTCGGTCTCACGGGTATCTATAAGCTGGATGCCGGAACCCCCACCGGGATTCTCTCGTTGGAGGCGTTTACCGGGAAGCCGTCGATTATGTCGCTTTTCGTCAAGAACAGCGGGTCGGCAGTCAATCGCAACATCACCTTCAGTTCCTTCAAGCCAGAAAACTGGAAAGTTGAATTCAAGCCCGAGAAGATCGATGCTCTGGACCCCGGAGCAATGAAACAGGTAGAGGTAACCATCACTCCCGCTGCCCAGGCGCTGGTGGGAGATTATTCGGTAGGGATCTCGGCAGAAGGGGAGAAGTCCAATAAGACGGTGGAGTTCCGGGTGGCTGTAAAAACCTCAACCGCTTGGGGCTGGATTGGGATCATCATCATTGTGTTGGTCATCGCCGGTTTGGGCGGGTTGTTCCTCTGGCTGGGGAGGCGATAGAGTGAATGGGAAAACTGTCATCGAAACCCAGGAGCTTACCAAGGTCTACGGCGAGCAGGTCGCTGTCAACCACCTGAACCTGCGCATTCCTCAGGGGGAAGTGTTCGGGTTTCTCGGGCCGAATGGGGCTGGCAAGACGACTACCCTGCTCATGTTATTGGGACTCAGTGAGCCCAGCTCGGGGAGGGCCTGGGTATGCGGCTTTGATCCTACCCGCGAACCGCTCAAGGTTAAAAGAGTCGTCGGCTATCTTCCGGAGAACGTGGGCTTCTATGATGATATGAATGCCGTGCAAAATTTGCTCTACGTCAGCCGCCTGAACGGGATTCCCGATGACGTCTCCAGAGAAAAGATCGAAGAGCTGTTAAAAGTGGTGGATCTGCAGGCAGAACCGAAGAAAAAGGTGGGAGATTACTCCCGGGGGATGAAGCAACGCCTGGGGATTGCCGAGGTGCTTCTCAAGGATCCCCAGGTCGTTTTCCTGGACGAGCCCACGCTGGGACTGGACCCCGACGGGGCGAACCAAATGTTGCAGCTCATCCAATCTCTCAGCCGGGATAAGAAAATCACTGTCTTTTTTTCCTCTCACCTCTTGAGTCAGGTTCAGAAGATCTCTCATCGGGTGGGAATCATGATCAAAGGCAACCTGGTAGCCGTGGGCCGGATCGAAGATCTGGCAAAAGAGAAGCTCGGGGTGGGCCAGGAGAGTTATACCTTGGAAGAGGTCTACATGAAGTACTTTAAGGAGGGCCAGTCGTGAAGGGGATCCTTACCATATGCCGGAAGGAATTGGAAGATCACTTCAGCAGCACCCGCTTCATTTTGCTCTTTACCCTGATCTTGATGGTCAGTCTGGTAACGGCTTTTATGGTTGGGACAGGCCTGCGGGATGAACTGCAGGGAGTGGCCAAACCGACCTTTGTTTTTTTGATGCTTTTTACGTCCCCGGGTAAGCTCTTCTCCCTGATTCAATTCATCGCCTTCTTTGGTCCCCTCATCGGAATTATTCTGGGCTTCGATTCCATCAACCGCGAACGAAGCGCCCGGACGCTGAGCAAACTTGTTTCTCAGCCGATCTACCGTGATTCCATCATTAACGGCAAATTTTTGGCTGGGTTCGTCACAATCACAATCATGTTGCTGGCTATTGTCCTGCTGATTTCTGGCCTTGGTTTACGGCTCATTGGAGTCGTGCCCGGACCCGAGGAGGTATGGCGCCTGGCCATTTACCTGCTGATCAGTATTTTCTATATTTCTTTCTGGCTGGGGATTTCCATCCTCTTCTCCGTCATCTTCCGCAGTATGGCTACTTCGGTCTTGGCCACCATTGCCTGTTGGATCTTTTTCTCTTTTTTCGTGGCTCTCGGCGCCAGTTTGCTGGCCGATGCGATTTCTCCCGTCGACCAAAGTGCGGCGGTCTCGAACCCGGAATTGTTGATCCAGCATGAAAAGATCCGCAGGGTCCTCTCCCTCTTTTCCCCGATGACCCTTTATAGCGAGGCGACCACCACGATCCTGGACCCCCTGAGGAAAACCACCCAATCGCTTCTTTTAATGGGGCCCATGGAAAGGCTGTCGATCACTCGTTTTCAAAACCCGTTGCCCCTATCCGAGAGCGTCTACATTGTCTTCCCCCACCTGATTTCGTTAGTGGCCATCACTTTATTATGCTTCGCCATCTCCTACATCGCTTTCATGCGCCAGGAGGTAAGATCTACCTAAATACCCGTTTCACCGCAGAGTACGCTGAGGACCGCAGAGAAGGAATCGTTAACCGGCTATAGTCGGAGGGGCAATTCATGAATGCCCCTAAGAGGAGCACCCTTTCCAGAGCCGCTTTTTTTACAATCAATTTTTACCGACCTCCCTGGGACTAAGATTTATGGAAATGATGATGGACTAAAGACCCTTCAAATTAGTTGTCAGCCGGTAGAACCGTTTGCCGATTGATGATCAGCCAAAGAAGGTTAGAAAGTAAATAAACGGGGAAAGGAGTTAAACATGAAAAAAAGGAATCCGGTTTTAAAACTTCTGGCAACGATGACGGTTATAATTTTGGCATTAGCCTTTCTTGGCGGCAATGCCTACGCCGCTGGGAAGATTGTCCTGAAAAAATACCCGGACCTGAAAATCGGATTTACCACGCAGAATTTTCTGCAGCCTTTGCCCGTCAGCCTGGAAAATGCTAAGAAACTGATTGGTTGGGCCAGCGATCAGGGATTTCCCTGGATTGAGCTCCGCGACCCCACCGCCAAGCTGACCCTCAATGAATGTAAACAGCTTGCCGCATATGCCCGGGAGAAAAAGATAGAGGTGGGCTACGCGGTCCAGATCGGGCTTCTCGATCATGCTTTCTGGGAGATTTTCTACCGGGGGGTGGCGAATGCCGCGGTTTTTGACGGCCCGAAAACCCTCCGCTCGCTGGCTGCCGCAGGGGAGTTCGGCGCCGATGCCAAAAAAAAGGCCTGGACTCTGAGTGAACTTTATAAGGCCGTCAAGACGGCCAATAAGGCTGCCAATATAGCCAAGTCAATGGGTGTGCAATACGTTGCCGAAAACGCCTTTGAACCCATCAAAGGAGACGGCATCACTTCTTTCGGCGCCACGGAATTTTACGCCAACGCCAACTCCAATGTGGGCTGGCAGATGGATACCGCCAACTTTTTCGCCGTCTCCAGAGTCTATACGAACCCGGAGGATGCCAGGGCGTTTCTGGAGAAGCATATTGGCAAGCTGTATTACTCCCATCTGAAGAGCTCATCCAAGGAGCACAAGTCCACTAACGTCCTGGAGGAGAATGAGCTGGCTATTGACACCATCTTTGCTTTGTTGTCCAAACACAAGGTCAACTACGTGGCCATTGAGCTGAACCAGCAGCCCAAACTTGAGGATTGCCAGAAAAACCTCATGAAGAGCATTGAATTCTTGCTGAAGAATTATTGATCGTGGCAGGGTCGGGCGCATAGATCCAGGTGCAAAGCCCAGGACCCCGCTCTCTTACCACCTTCTCCAGGGCCCGGCGGATCTTTAGAGACTGCCGGGCTCCTGGAGAAGGTGTTTTTTTTCTCCTGCCTCCAAAGTCATTTCTACCCTTGTTTCCCCCTTCACCTTCTCGGTAGTAACAATCGATCGGCGCGGGCCAAATGAATATAGAAATCTCCTTGATTTTGTAAAACTTTTTAAATATCATTTGGATAACTTTACCGGTAAACTAATTAATTAACCCAAAACCTCTTACCCCTAAAGGGAGGGTTAAAGGCCAAGAAGAAATTAAACCCCATTTCTTAATAGGAGGTGGGGTTTTTTGTTTAATTCGGGGGACT
>Ga0315280_10005728_pt1 | contig 17563 bp, 19 predicted proteins | sample YL17G06_40_MG_FD_203697 | JGI IMG/M metagenome (GOLD analysis project Ga0315280, IMG submission 203697) | Sediment microbial communities from Yellowstone Lake, YNP, Wyoming, USA - YL17G06_40 | ecosystem: Environmental > Aquatic > Freshwater > Lake > Sediment | place: USA: Wyoming | collected...
ACGATGTAGTGTCCGGCGAGTGAGCCTACGTCGCATTTTATGAGCGAGACTGTGGTCTTTGTGGTCATGTACATTTCTCCTAAAATGGTTGTCTGTGTTCTACTCTGGTTGCTGGTTTTAAAAAACTTGTGAGAGAAAAGTCGTAAAAGAGCCATTCGACAATAGTTATGCGGTTGAGGGTTTTGCGTTGAGCGAGGCGATGCGGACGATTTCGGTGAAGGTTCCTGAGGCTGTTTATGGTGAGCTGTGTTTGCGTCTGCCAGAGGGTGACAGGAGCGTATTTGTGCGGGATGCGATTGTGGAGAAGTTGGGGAGGACGCCGAAGGCTGATCGCGTGCTTGAGCTTGAGGGTAGGTTTGAGAAGATGTGGCAGGAGTTTGCTCAGGTTAAGAAGTATTTGGCGGATTTGGAGATGCTGACGTATGACCGTGGAAGGGTGAATCCGCATTCGTTTTGTCTGGATGATTTGGATCACAAGATTGTGGATTATCTGATGCATTATAAGGGTGGTACGACGCCTGAGTTGGCTGAGTATTTGGAGTCGAACAGATGGCTGGTGCTGAACAGGCTGAGGCGACTGCAGAAGAATAGCAGGAAGCAGCTTGGGAAACCGCTTATTGATTTTTGTGCGGGTGAGCGTTCAGGCAAGAAGAAGGCATGGTGGATCAACGAGGAACTGACCGAAACCTAGCGTTTGCAGCGTAACCATGCCCCATCTTTGTAGACTCTATGGTTTTGCGATGTTTTTTGTGTTTCTTCACTTCTATGTTGCCTTTATCGGTGGCAGTATTAAGTTGAGTGCCATAAGTGCCACGAAAGGGCTGCTTGAAGGTTGAGTGGAAGTCTCGTTTTCCGACCCTGCGTAGCCACCCTACCTTTTAGCACACCTTCCTCCTCTTTTTTCTCTATGGGTTTGTTGTTTGAGTGCTAGTTCGCTTTGTAGTATGCGTTGATGTGATGGTAACAGTTAATTCTGGTGGGGTTGTATCGTAGTGTGAGGGGCCCGTTGCCCAGTACGGATTAAGGCGCCGAACCACGACGTGGCGTGTGCGTGTGGTGCGTAGGCCTCCGGACACAATGTTTGTGGAAGAAAGCCGGAGAACCGGGGTTCAAATCCCCGCGGGCCCGCCATACTGTACAGCTATTTCCTTGAACTACCTTGCGCGTTTGATTTCTCCAAGGGAAAACCTGCTCTCATAAGACTTAATACCGAGAACGACAGTAACAGCTGTGATAATGGAAAGTTCCTTTATCAAAGACACCAACGGGGCATCAAGCTGGGACAGGAAGTTAGAAAACCATTGGCTGACGCAAATGCCGTATCCCCACTGCAACATGTCGATATCGAAATAACAAAGAAGTGTAATCTACGTTGTGTTCATTGTTCAGCGATGGCGAACAGCAAAGGAAGAGAACTTGATGTCAATGAGGTTAAGACTATTCTGAACAAAGCTTCGTCTCTGGGGTTGAAAGAAGTCGGGTTTACCGGCGGGGAGCCATTCACCCGCCGAAAGAAGCTAGTCAGTCTACTCAGCTATTGCAGGAACGACCTTAGCCTTAGAACCCACCTTCACACAAACGGAACCTTACTCAGACAATATGACATTCCCAGTATCAAGATGCTAGTTGATGAGGTAAGCATACCATTTCTCGGAATAAGACCTGCAACTCATGACAGAATAACAGCTGTGGCTGGATCTCTGAAGACTGCCAAACATTGCCTAGCAATGCTGCTTAACAACGATCTGGATGTAACGGCTTACATTGTACCGATGAAAAAAAACGCCAGAGAGATACCGCTTATCGTGAAGGAAACTAACATGATGGGTTGCTTGAAATTCAGAATACTTTCTTTATCACCAACTGGGAAAGCCCGAAACACCTTTGAGACATTGGCTCTGACCTCTGCAGAAAAAGAACGGTTGGAGGATGAACTCTTGAGGATGCGGGCCGAGTTGGGCGTCGAGATAGTCGCTGGATTCTGTTCAAGACAAGATTTTCCATCTTTGGGCAAACTGAGAGGGCATCAACACTGCGAGGCCGCTGAGAACCGTGTTCACATAGATGCTTTTGGTAATGTCTTCCCGTGTACGGCTTCCTCGGGCTGTGACTTGTTCTCTGCTGGAAATGTCTGCAAACATGAGCTTGATCTCTCTCAGATATGGCAGTTCTCTCCACTTTTCCAGTTGTTCAGGTTTCTGCACCGAAACCCTGCTGAAAAATGCAGAGATTGCTTGGTTTACGAAGGATGCAAGGGCGGTTGCAGGGTCGTTGCCCATTATCTCACTGGTGACATTATGGCCACTAAGCCCGACTGTAAGTCTTCAAGGTAGATTCCCTCGCGGCCTTTCTGGCTGAGACTGAGCGGCAGTTATCATATTCACTGAGGATTGCAGTGACAAGTTTCAACTCTCTGACACGAATGTGGGCAGAGATAGAATAGCAGACCAGTTCTCCCATTTCGTATCCTGTCTGATCGCACAGAGTGCCCAGCAGTCTCCCAAGACCAATGTAATTTCCGTAAGCTTTCCGGCCGAAGTCATGGCTTCTGAGCATTGCAAACAGGTTAAGCTTCCCGTTTCGGAATTTAAGGTCAACCGCCACCAAGCAAGGCGTAGAAGGATTGAGAGGACGATCTGGCTGTATATCCACTTCTGGATCAAATATCACGCAGGATAATTGCTTTGAAAGAGGCTTGTTCGACAGCCTGCGAACCACAAAGTCAAGCTGGTCAACTCTCTCTCGATACCGTGTGAGCCTTCCCCAGTGGTTTTTTGACCACTGTTGACCTTACTTAATCTTCCGGAAGCTCGTTGCCATCGGAAAGACGCAATTGGCACCTTTGCCGATCCACTTCATTCCTATATATTTGGCAAAGAGATCATCAGCTTCCTTGAACGTCATCGATGGGTCTCGCACTATGCTAACCATGTTCGAAACTTCTTTGCCCAGTTCGCCTACCTTCTCACCATTCTTAGTTAGAAAGCGCGCCGCTTCGACCCAAGTTGCAGAAACATTGATTCCACAAATAGCATTTGCTGATAGCATATGTTTTCCAACATCTCGCAGCATTAACGTAGACATGAACGTGGTTTTTGCTGCTTTTTGTTTCTATGCAGAAAATACTTGATTGCTTTTCTACCTAAGGCCGGCGTATTTTCTAAGCTCCGTATTCTTGAGCACGGTTTATCCAGCTTCTGAAAAACAAGTGTGCAGAACGGCTGCCCTTTCCTCAACACGAACGGTTTTGGTGAGTGGTTGACGAGAGCTACCGCGATATTTCCGAACCATGTAGGATCTATCTTGGTCATGCTCTGAAAAACTCCCTCGCGAACGATAGAGAATCTCGGCAGAACCGATCCCGCGACGCTACGGGGAAGGCCTACGTACTCATGTGTTAAGACAAGAGCCACGTCGCCTGGTTCGATTTCAAGTCCTTCCTTTGTGGCTAGCGACTTGGTTTGCTGTGTTCTTGGATTGAAGGCTTCGTGACCAGCACAAAGGTCATAGCTGAAGGGTCCCATGTTTCCGAGATTCAATGGGTAGATCAGTATTTTATCGCCTATCGCGTTCCACCGTCCATTCTCAAACATCTCTTTTGCCTGCTCAAATTCCTGTTCCCGAAACAGCAGTTTTTCAAGTGAGGTGTCAGAGACGATGCACATGCAGACCACACGACTCCTATTAGTGGCGATAGGCTATTTAAGACCTAAAGCGTGGGTGTCAATAGACAGACGACTGAAAATCAATAGCGTCAACATTGGTGACTACTAAGACCCAATCAGCAGTCGTCTGGCCGCTTTCCAACTGAAACCCCGTGGGTATTTGCCCCTATAAAGGTAGCCATCTCTCTTCTTACTTATTCTCTCCAGACGATGAATTTCCACTACATAATCATGAGTTGCGTCGGGTGTGTCATTCAGCAATTGCAGAAGAAGATTCGCCGTGACTGAATCGACAGACTTGGAACCGCGGAACCATTTGTCGATTTCGTAACCACGCAGGTATGGCCTCAGTTCAGCTAGGGGAAAACCAGGGTTCACGAGTCTAGCTACTTTGGCTGCAAGCGCAAAGTCCCCATTAGTGTTAGGTAGTGGGCAGTAAAATCCAATCTGATAATAGCCTGTCAATATGCGTACACCACTAGCCCGTCTAGTGCAGAAGAAAAGCAGCGGAATTCCGTCTTTCACGATTTTTGCTCTCATTTTGAGGTGGCAGGGGGTAAACAACCCGTAAGTTTTGGTCTCCACATTTGGATCGCCCTTCGGATCATTTCTGTGGGAAATCTCCCTGACAGGTATCTTCGAACGCGGATCGCTGTAGTAGTAGCATAGTACAGCTCTGCTATGTTCCACTGCATTGAGGCGAATCCAAGGAGCGTTCGGGGGTTTGATGACTCGAGAAGAAACGTCGGCCTTCTCTCGTGTTGACATGGTGGCCCAATCAACAGTGTCTTCAGTGCGATTTATTCTTTTTCTTGTTGTGGAACCTGTCAAGAGTCTTGGCGAGCACTTCCGAGATTCTAAAGAGGGAGAAACTAAATATTTAGGTAATGAGAAGAATAATGGATGACCGATATGGCAAGGCGGATATTCATTTCCTTCCAGCACGATGACATCAACCAAGCCAAAGGCTTCAACCTGCTGCGGTGGAACCCGAATGTTCCTGTTGAGTTCGTTGGGAGGCATCTTCTGAGCCCTGTCAACAGCGAAAGTGAGCAATACATAAAACAAAGAATAAGAGAGCAACTGGAAGGAACATCTGTGACAGTTGTTCTTATAGGTGACAACACTGCAGAAAGTGATTGGGTAGATTATGAAATACGGGCAAGCATTGAGCTTGGCAAAGGGCTGCTTGGCATCCGTCTCAAGGGCGCAGAGAATGCAGATGTTCCACCTAGTCTTGAAGAAGCAGAAGCCAAAACTATAAATTGGAATCCAGATGTTTTTGCCGATGAACTAGAGCGTGCCGCACTGATTGCCGGGCGGCCTAACCTAGAACCACCATCCCAACGCTGGGCCGGGCCTGGCAACTGCTTAAGGGCCTGATACTCAGAATCGTCGTGTGAGCCAGATGTTGTGTTCTCGACTGATGGTTCGCTCTGTCTCTATAACGATATTCGCCAACGCCTCTTCAGTTAAAGCTTGATTTGCATGCTCTTCTAAAAACGCAAGCTCCTGACTAACAAGACCGTATGATTGAGATAACTCTCGATGTCTCCTAGCTTGACTCCATGACAAAGCACCCGTAGCCATGGTCGTCAACGATCCCGCTAGATTAACCCAGAAACCAATGTAAATGAAAATAACCGCTGTGATCACCGCTGCGAATTGAAATACCCAGTTCAAAGCAAGCCAGCGACATTCCTCCTTTTTGGCATTTTTGGCTCTTTCCGCATACCAAGTCCTTTGATAATGGAGCCGTTCTCGAACATAACAGTCTTTGCGATCCTGAAATCCCGCCGCCTTCACCTGTCTCATCCTTTCAGTGATCTCGGAACTACTCTGAGTGTGGACAGACAGTTCAGAGCTAATCGAAGACCTATTATGCAGGATTTCATTCAATCGGGCGATGAAAATAGAATCAGGCCGTGATATCAAACTCCCATCATAAGGTTTTACATTCATCATATAGCACCAAGTCTCAGTCTTGACAGACTCGGCGACTGCTCTGGAATCGAACCATGTGTGGTCGAATTTTCTGAGCTCTCGGAATAGATTCACAGCCAATACAGAAATAAGGGAAATTGCCGAAACCAAAGCACTGAGAGATTTGATGGTGTCATTCAAGTTCCCCACAAGCGATGCTACCAAAGCAATAGAAGCAGTGAGTATCATTAGTAAGGTTTTGGACTTCAAAAGCCTAAAGTAGTTCTTCTCTGCACTAACTGCCAGCGAGTCACTTTCACCGAATAGTGCGGGATATTCTTTAACTTCCAAATCTCCCTCACCTTTCTTTTCTGTGGAACTGAGGTTCTTATAACGCTTTGCGATCACCATATGTTGCAGATCTGAGCAGTGCCATAAGTATATACGTCATAATAGCGTTTAGTCCAAACACGCTTCGGCAAATGGCTCGGCTGACAAATGCGTTGTTCTACATCTTTGTCGTCCCACTAGAAATACGCTTTCTGTCATATCTTATTCGCGTTTGGGTTTCCAGACACTTAGGAACTTGTCTATGATAAGCGAGCCTGTGTCCATATGTCGTTGTTCGAAACACGCTTGATAAAGAGTGCTCAACCTTTCACGTGTGGAGAAGGAATTGGGCAAGCTACGTTCGCATCTCGCCATACTGTTGGTTGTCCTGTTTCTCTGGCTAGTGTTCAGTGGCCTTCCTTTGCCAGCCAAAAACCCCACAACAACCAATAACACACCCACATTCCTCGAAGACATCCAAAACTGGATAGAACAAGGCAACACGCAATACGGCGAATCCATCGAGGCAGGCGCTAAGCAGTCCTGACTGTGGTGGCGGGTGCGGCCCCAGCAGCAAATGAGGCAGCAGAACCCCGCGTTCACGTGGTTGGTCAGTATCTAGCTAACACTCGTCTGTCGAGTGCTTCAATCAAGCCTTTGAGGTTGCTTAGCGCCTGCCTCAGTTCTTGGTCTACGACTTTCCGTCAGCCCTTTGAACCAGAAGGAACCGTGACTTCGATCAGGCAACTGTTCCTGTTGACTCCAGCCATCCGTTACACCTTTCTGGAAAGCAATTCGAGAAGGATGTTATTATAATCTGTTGAGCCTGAGTATTGATCGTTATTGTTCGAAAGTCAGATTCAGAATACACAACCTAACGGAGCTTGTCCAGCACGTCGCTGTCCAAATCGTCCTCGCCAATCTTAAACGTCTCAGGCTCATCCTTCGCCAGAATCACCCTCAACTCCTCTCCACTAAGCTGCTTGACAAGCCGAGTTATCTCCCTCTTCGCCGAACTCAGATGTCTCTCCAAAAGCGTCTTGTCCTTAGCCACCACGCCTGCCAAGTCACAAATCCTCTCCATCTTCAAAAACCATTCAATCTTCCCCGTCCGTCTGTTGATGTCAAACGTTATCGGACCAGAAACACAGGTTTCAGGTTTCACAGCATGAACCACGCATCTGCCTGTCCGGTCATCGCGGAAAACGCAGTAGCCGCTGGCCTGTTCTCTCGGAAAAGCGTAGCCTTCCTCGGCAAACGGCTCCTCTATCGGGATACCGTGGTCTTTCAGGTGGACTTCTATGATTCTTCTGCGTTCGCGGCTTATGGGCGGTCTCGTGCCCAGACAGCAGCCCCAGTTAGTCTTGCATAGGCCACAAACGTCGATGAAATTGTTCTGCCTTTCTTCCCTACATCCACCCTTCATGCTGAACCCACATTCGCCTTCAAAAGTGAGGCTCATTGTCGATAAGGCTTTTGACCAGTTGCAGATACACGCTGACAACGGCTTCTCTGAAGTCTGTCTTCTGGGCTTTCGCCTTCACCCTGTCTCGGATGACCGTGGACAGGTTCCCGCGTTCGATCCTATTCCTCACCAGGGGCAGGTATTTCTTTTCTTCGTCAGTGGCGGTTTCGGAAGCAAGTTTCAGCAGCCAGAGGCACGTCTGACGCGCAGTAGGTCCACACGGATGCCTGACCTCAGCGTCTAGCCCACACTTCACAACCGAACGGAAATCCCCAACCAGCAACCTGTGGGACGCCAGCTCCGCCTTCTCTTTCATCAACCCTCTCAGCGCGGCACGAATGAAACAGCTTAGGGCCACATCCATCTTGATGCACTCTTGCTCATCCATGACCCGAACCTCAAGTGCCCTTCGGTCAAACCTGAAGATCACGCCACGCGAATTGACCCACTCCTGCCCCAGCAAGAGCCCAACTGCACCAGCACGCGCCAAGTCCTTCGAGTATCCTCCGATCACTTCATTCTCATACTGCTCAAACGAGTCCACGTATTCAGGAACGATTTCGCCTGTCACTGATGGCACTTCATGCTGGTTCTCGCCATAAAACTGCAATCTGTTATCAACGTCATCTCCAGATTGGCCTTCACAGAGTGGCGACGAGGCTGCTATCGCGGGCAAGTAAGCACAGAGGTTCGCAAGCAGATTATGCAACAGCACTCCATCCTGTTCGTTGCCGTAGGGCAGGTTCAGCTGGAAGCTTTGGATGTTGAGCCAGCCGTGGCGTTTCAGATTGAAGACTTTGCCGTACGATTCGTAGATTTGCCTATGCCTATGCGACCACACGCCAGTATCGTCAAGCCTCAACAACGGATGCATACCTGTGCCCAGAAGATTCGCGCCGTATTTGCGCTTGACAAAGTCGCTCATAGTTATGACGGCTTTGTGCATGGTTTCCTCGAAGGCCACTGGAGACCTGAAGGGCTCGTTGGGTCTGACCTCCATGACGTGCAGTTGAAGCTCCTTGCCGACTGTGAACGTGGGCATCTCAATGGCGTTGACCACGCGTCCGTGTAGCTCTTTCAGGATTTTGTCAACGATGGGCAGTGCTTTCAGGTTGTCGTCTACGATGCTGTACTCGTGTTCTGGGCCCAGCACTTCAAGCGTCCTGTACGTATTCACTCCTCTCTTTCTACGAACACATTTCGCAATCTGGAAATTTAACTATAGACATCAGTTAATCTTAAATACGTAAGTCGCATTAGCGAGAACTCCAATCATCTGGTGTCACATTAGTGCTGGTCGTCTCAAACCTAGACCTAGCAAAAAACGTGCAAGCCGTAAGCCCAGCAAAATTTCTCGAATCACAAAACAAAGGATTCACTATCAACCTCGACAGTGACTACCGCTACCTAAAGTCGGGCTACTACGTTTCTATGCACGCCGAAATCCTCGGCAACCCCGTAATCCCTACAAGCAGAACCATAATCGACGCAAGCCGCACACCAATCCTCCTGCTTGAAGCCCAGAAGGCAGGCATCCCAACCCTGCCAAACCTGACCACGGGCTCAGTCAAACAAATCCTCCAAGAAACCACGTTCCCAATCGTGCTCTTCCCAGTCAACCCCTTCATGTACAACGGCTACAAAACAGCCAACAACCGAAGCGCACTCTACCGCGCCGTAAAAAGCCTCGGACTAAACTACAAGTTCACCGTTTGCGTCCAATCCCTCATAGGCGAAATGACATCGTTCAAGTCCATATTCGGAAAAAGCAACCAAAACGAGCCATTGAGACGGATTTCGGAAAGAGTTTTCGAGGTTTTCAAAATTCCAGTCTGCAAACTGCACGTTCAACGCACCGAAAAAGAGGCGTATCTGTGTGGCCTCCAGCCTCTCAGAAGAGAGGAGATTCTGCCAGAGGATCTAGAAGCTATTCGCGTGGGAATTTCTGAAATGTCCAGAACGGTGACTATGGTTGGCTAGGATAGCCTGCTTCGTCGAAAAATACAATTTCTCCGACCCGAGAGAAGAAAAAGCCCTCGGCAACTTCAGACGCACAGCCGAAGGACTCGGCCACGAATTCAGCTTCATGTTCAGAGAAAACCTAACCCAAATCCCCACGTACGATGCGATCTTCATTAGAGCCACAACTGATCCGTTGTTCACGTCCTACGTAGTCTCTCGAACCGCAGATGAGCTGGGCCTCAAAGTCGTGGACGACCCCGAATCGATACAAATCTGCGCCAACAAAATCCACCAGTACGCGCTGTTCGAAAAACACGGTATCCCACACATCCCAACCATCTTCATAAGCAAACAAGACCTACACCACAAACGCCTGCTCGAAATCTTCAGAATCCTCGGCAAACCAGTAGTCATAAAAGCGCCCTACACAAGCTTTTCACGCTACGTCGAAAAAGCCGCTTGCGAAACCAGTTTCCGCGAAGTCGCAAAACGCTTCTTCCGCAAATCCGACGTTCTGGCAGTTCAGGAGTTTATGCCCACGGCCTTCGACTGGCGCGTCGGCGTCCTCAACAACGAAGTCCTCTACGTGTGCAAATACATGATTCCCAAAGGCAGGTGGAAGCACGGTGCCAAGCGTCGTGGCAAGCCTTCGTTCGTGTGGGGCAGAACCGTGGCCCTCAAACAGGAAAACGTGCCCAGGGCTCTGAAGGAGCTCGCACTGAAGGCCTGTAGCATCATAGGCCACGGACTGTACGGCGTGGACATCAAAGAAGCCAACGGCAACTACGTCGTCGTCGAAGTCAACGACAACCCCAGCATCTACGCAGGCTACGAAGACCTCAGAAACAAAGACCTATACGGAAAAATCATCAACTACCTCACAAACTAGACCGAACCAGCACAACCTAAACTAGCCACACGCGGGTCAATGCTTATATCGCCTATCGCTTTTGTTCTCTCGCGCTAGTGACGCCATGGGGATACGAAGCTTCCTTGGACGACTGTTCTCGCCGCTCGTGGGCCTTTTGAGACGTGAATTCGGCTTCATATCGGGTAACTACCTGATCCTCATCGTAAGCTGGATGATAATGGACGTGGCCATGGAAACGCCCGTCCCGAACTATCAGTACTATGTTCAAGCCCTCGGTGGAAACGAGTTTCCAATGGCTTTAGGCGTCATCGGCCTCGCCAACTTCCTCGCCATGGCAGCCGTGGCCTTCCCAGGCGGCTACCTCGCAGACAAGTACGGACGACGCTGGCTCATAACAACCATGACCTTCGGACTGGCCCTCTCATACATATTCTTCATACTGGCACCTAGCGTACCGTTCAACTTTCTAGGAATCAGATGGTTCGGCTGGCACTTCATCCTGATCGGAACCACCGTGCAAGGCCTCTGCCTGATATACCAACCAGCCCTCTTCGCCATGGTCCAAGACTCGCTTCCTCCCGAACGCAGAGGCGTGGGCTCCTCGCTCATACAGATGATCCACGGAACCTTCAACACGCCAGGCCCAATAATCGGCGGCCTCCTCCTCATCGAATTCGGACTCGTCACAGGCATGAGAATAGTCTACACCTTCGTGCTCATTCTCTTCTTCATTGCCGCAATATGGAGACTCAGACTGAAAGAAACCATAACCAACGCCGAACCCATTCGCTTCAGATACTTCATCTCCTCATACCCACAGGCCTTCAGAGAATGCGTCATCAACGTCTGGAAAACCGTGCCAAAATCAGTGCTGTGGCTGTTCTCGGTTCAAATACTATTCATGTTCGCAAACGCGCAGATCAGCGTCATCAACGCGGTGTACGCCCAAACACAGCTTGGGATTCCAGAAGAGATATGGTGGATAACTTTCATACCGCTCTTAGTCACCATGATGGTGGCCTCTATCCCGGTTGGAAAGACGATCGACAGAATCGGTCCGAAGATCCCGTTGACTCTGGCGCCTATCCTCCTCGCCACCTCCACGGCAATATTCGTCTACGGCAACTTCTACACCATAATGATATCAATGTGTCTCAACGGCTTAGTGTTCCTGCTACTGATGTCGTCAGCCATGACTTTGACAGCAAGCCTTGTCGGACCAGAGAACAGAGGCAAAGTGAGAGGATTCCTCAACTTCATGGGCTACATTTTCATGGGGGTCGGCATGCTGCTTGGCAACTTCTTCTACAATCTCTATCCACCGCTACCCTTCTTCATAACCATCACGCTGGTCGCGCCAATGATCCTCATAATCGCGTTCCGCGTACACGAACCCGACAGACAGACAGCATTGTAGACACCTCGAAGCCCGAGTCCTCGACAGTTATTTATCCTGAAGCCAACAAACAGCAACAAAGAGGATACCGCCCTTGAAGTTGAACAAAACGATTGAAGACTACAATTTATCGAAAACCACATCGATCAACGACCTCGTGCTGCAGATGGAAAAGGCATGGGGCTTCACGGCTGGAAAACTGGCCACTGCTGTGGACATACTGGAGCGCATGAACAAAGAAAAGAACTGCATGAAGTTTCTATCGTTCACGGGCAACCTCGTGGCCACGGGAACCCGAGGTGTATTCAGAGAGCTTGTGAAGCGAAAACTCGTGGACGTCATAGTCACCACATGCGGCACGATCGACCATGACGTGGCACGGTGCTGGAAAAGCTACTACCGGGGCTCCTTCGTGATGAACGATGCAAAACTCCATGAGGAAGGCGTGAACCGTTTGGGTAACGTTCTGGTGCCTAACGACAGCTACGGCGTGATCATTGAGAAAAAGATGCGTGTGCTGCTTGAAAGCCTGTGGGCGGAAGGCGTCAAAGAAGTCTCATCAAGCCAGCTCTGCCGCGAAATAGGCAAACGCATCTGCAACGAAACCAGCATCCTCTACTGGGCAGCCAAAAACAACATACCCGTATACGTGCCCGGCATCACCGACGGCGCCGTCGGCTACCAAACGTGGCTTTTCTCGCAGGACCACGACTTCAGACTCAACCTGCTCAAAGACGAAGGCCAGTTGAGCGACTTGATCTACTCTACGAAGAAGACAGGCGCGCTCATCGTAGGCGGAGGCATTTCAAAGCATCACACAATATGGTGGAACCAGTTCAAAGACGGACTAGACTACGTTGTATATGTAAGCACAGCGGATGAATGGGACGGCAGCCTTTCAGGCGCAAGGCCTAGGGAGGCGGTTTCATGGGGCAAAATAAGCGCGAAAGCCAAACGAATAATGGTGGAGGGTGACGCCTCGCTGATACTGCCCATAATGGTGGGTTCCCTTCTGGAAAGACTGGAGAAGACCTAGGCCACAGCCTTAAACAGCCACGACAAGTCAGGCGCCTTCCGCTTGAACTTCACCCTCTCGTTCAAAGCATGCGTTATCAGCGGCAACGCAATCGTGGCATCACAGTAGCATACGGCGCGTTTGCCTTCTATGTCGATCTTGCCCCAGCTTATGGCCTCTTCCAGTGTGCAACCTGACAAGCCTCCCCACTGAGGCGAATCCGTCGTTATTTGGATCGCGTATCTGTGTGGGTAGTAGTATTCTTTCAGACCTTTGCGTACGTGGCCTTTTCTTCCTTTCACGCCCTCGTCCTGCGTCCGTGGCGACACAGATATGGCCAGCAGTTGCGTGAAGTCTTTAGGCACGCCACCACCAATGTAGATCACGCCCACTTCCTTGGTCTTCTCACCGATGCTGACAAACTGGTCGAACTCTTTGACGCTGTCTATGATTATGGCGTGGCCTTGGTTTTTGGCCATGAGGAACGTTTCGCCATATGCGCTGTCAGCCATTGCGGGCGAGAACACGGGCACGTTGTTGGCGGCTGCCGTGGCCACTATGCTTTTAATGCCTTTCTTGTTAAGCCACTTTCCAAACTGATAGAGCATCTCTGCCGAAGTATAGGCATAACCTTTCTTCGTGGTCATCAAGAAGTCGGTTATGAGCAGCTCCATTTCGCGGTAATCTGTTTCTTTACCGTAGACATCGTAGTATCTGTTTACGTCGTCTTTGAGGAGTTGCTGGTCGTCTACTTGGTGAGAGCCTTGCCAATAGCCCAATCCCATAGCGTCCACAATGTCTTCAGAAACATTCGCACCTGTCGAGACCAAAACGTCTATGAACCGTTTCTCCATCAGCCAGTTGATCATCTTCCACTGGCCTGCCGTGCTCATCGAACCAGACAGACCCATGATGATCGTTAAATCCTTCTCTTTCAACATGGCCTCCCAAACGTCCACGGCCTCGCCGAGCTTCCTACCCTGATAAGCCGTCCTCGACATCTCAGCCAGAAGCTTGGAAACACTCTTTTCCTTAACGTCGACGCATTCGACTTTCTTCTTGAAGTATGAATTAGTCATGTTAGTGCACCTCGTTCTAGGTTATATGTCTACTATATGAAATTTTCTAACTCAACCCAGGTCTCATCGAATCACATGCCTCGGCGCGTTGGCAAATCATGGTTGAGGCCCAAGTGAACGTGCCACAAAGTAAGCTATGTATTTACGGCAAACGCTTGTTCTTATCAAAGGATACAGCTTCAGCATGTAGTTTTACGTTTGAAACGTTTTTTCGCATCCATACACAAGCTTTTTATACAACTTGAAGCTCATGATTTAATGCTGTCTGTACTCAGCGGTTCAAGAAGCAGGAGGGGAAAGGAATACCATGGAGATTACAACTTCACAAGTTGATCTTACGTATAGTCCTTTCCGCAACGATCACCGCTTAAGTGTTTCTGGGCGATCAAAAAGACAGACTGCTGCATTAGAGCCAGAGTTAAAGCGACCATGGCTAAACGGAGCGCTAGTGACTATTCCTAGCGCCCATGCCTTCAACTGGCTGGAATCCAAGTTTCCATGCTTTACGACATTTCCAACAGCGGCGACGAATCCGATGGCCCCACTCCTGGGCCGTCGAGATAGCCATTCTGCAATGGCGTTAAGGGCTCCTTTCCCTTTTCTGCAATCGCAGCTGGCTGGACATGTCGTTAGCCATGTTGGGGACCAGTACAAAGCAGAAAGACTCGGAAGCAATCATGTTGCGCACATAGACCTGGGCAGCAGATAAGCGTTGAAGTTGCCTGTAACTGGCAACTCCTCCTCTTCTTGTATCAAGCAAGTGGGAAAGATTCTTAGGAAGAATCAAGCCAAACTAGAATGTGCGGGTGAGGATGCGAGGTTGAGTCTTCCAAGAAGAGAGCTAACAAGGATTATTGACTCGACAAACGTCAAGGCCACGGCAAGTAAAAACGACATCGAAACACTGTGCAAAGACGCCGTCCGCCACGGTTTTGGCTGTGTGTGCGTGAATCCTGTTTACGTGAAACTGGCGTCAGCGATTCTGAAAGGTAAGAAACCGAAGGTTTGTTCGACGATAGGGTTCCCGTTTGGGACTTCGTTGATGGAGATTAAGGCTCTGGAGGCTGTTCGAGCCGTGGAGGACGGCGCCAAGGAACTGGACATGGTCATCAACCTAAGCCTCCTCAAGTCGCGAGACTACAGCACAACCATGCGCGACATAGCCGCAGTTGTTGATGTCAGAAAACTATCCAGAGACATAGTCATCAAAGTCATTATTGAGACAGATTCGTTGACGGACGAAGAGAAAGTCGTGGCCTGCAAGCTGGCGAAGGAAGCAGGAGCAGACTTCGTGAAAACCTCCACGGGATTCTTCGGAGAAGGCGCCACCGTCAAAGATATCAGACTCATGCGGAAAACCGTGGGTCCAAACATTGGCGTCAAAGCCGCAGGCGGAATAAAAACGTATGCTGACGCGGCCAAGATGATTAGAGCTGGAGCAAACAGGATAGGCACAAGCTCGGCAGTCGCGATAATCAGCGGCATGCCTTAATGCTTCTCACATCTTTTCAGGAGCCACGATTCCGATGAGGTTGAGCGCGTTTCTGAGTACCATGCGCACGGCGTCCACGAGGGCCAGTCGGGCTTCGCTGGTTTCTGGCGTGTCTGCTTTGATCACGGGGAGCGCGTTGTAGAATGTGTTGAACTTGTCTGCAAGGTTGTTGGCGTAGTCGGCGATTGCGTTGGGTTTCAGATAGTCTGTGGCTTCGGTGAAGGCGTCTGGGAAGCTTGCCAGCATGAGCACAAGTTCGTGTTCCAGTTTGTCAGCCAATAGCGTGTAGTCAGGCTTTGCTGGTTTGTGGCCTGCTTTGCGCAGTATGCTGCAGGCTCGCGCGTGCGTATACTGGATGTACGGTGCACTGTTCGTCTCGAAATTGAGCACCCTGTCCCACGTGAACAAGACGGGTTTTGAGGTGTCAACCTCAACGAGTGCGTAGCGCACGGCGCCTATGCCGACGAAGCTTGCGATGTGTCGCTTTTCATTCTCCGAAAGCTCTGGAGAGCGCTTCGAGACCTCTTCGAAGGCTCGATTGACTGCTTCGTCCATGACTTCGTCGAACGTGATGTAGTGGCCTCGTCGGCTGCTCATCTTGTAGCCGGGCAGCGAAACCAGATTGTAGGCGAAGTGGATGAGATTGTCGGCCTGCTTGTCGTAGCCAAGGGCGTAGAGCGCGATCTTCAACTGCAACTGTGGAAGGCTTTGTTCCATGCCTATCACGTTGATGACTTTGTCGGCTTTCTCGAACTTCCACAGCGTGTACGCCACGTCACGAGTGGTGTACAGCGTGGTGCCGTCGGAACGCACAAGCGTCAGAGGCGGAACCTCCTGAGTCTCTCGGAGGCCAATCCGCACTCGCAAGTCTAGATCGTGAATCACCTTCTCGGCGTCGAACTCGAGCACGCCTTCTTCGGCGTGGACGTAGGGTGAGTTTTTCAGCTTGTCGAGAACGGTGGCCACGTGGCCGCCTGAAACGAAGCTGCTCTCCCAGTCCCACGAGTCATAGGAAGCGCCGATCCTGCCTAGAGTCTCTTTGAAACCGTCGAAGCACAGTTCGCTCACACTCTTGACGAGCTGCACGGCCTTTCTGGCTCCTGCTTCATAGTCACGGTTCAGCGTATTGATCGAACTTTCCGGGTTTTCGTCCTTGTTTATCTTCTCCAGCAATTCATCGAAAAGAAGGGGATACTTCTGTTTGAGTTCGGCGGCGATGGCCACCCACTCATCCAGCTCCTTCGTGATCTTCGCTATCTCTTCCTGAGCGTCAACCGTTTTGGCGCGTTCCAGTTCCCGCTTGAGACGGTTGATCTCGATGAGGCAACTTGTGACCGTGTAGATTTTTCCGAGGAAGTGGTCAGGCTTGCCGTCAGGTTTGGGTTTTCCGAGTTTGTCGTAGCCGTAGGCTATGACGGAGGATTGGCGGCCCACGTCGTCGATGTAGTAGTGCACGGCCACTGAATGGCCACGGGCCTTGAGCAGACGCGACACCGTGTCGCCCAGCACCGGGTTCCTAGCCTGCCCAATGTGAATCGGGTGCAACGGATTCGCGCTCGTATGCTCAACCACGACTCTCAGAGGCTTTTCGATCTTGGCGAATCCGTATTCATCGTCGAAATCATTGACTGAGGCGATGGTTAGCTCCGCGAACCTCGCGAAGTTGAGATGAAAGTTCACGTATCCGCCTACTGGGACCACGTGATCGATGAGTGTGAAGTCTTTTTTGCTGATGGTTTCAGCCAACCGCTTAGCCAGATCGGGAGGTTTTTGGCCTGTTTGCTTGGCGAGTTCGAAGCACAGCGAGGAAGCAAGCTGGCCGAATTCGGAATTCGGTGGTCTTGCCAATGAGTAGTTTGTGATTTTGGTTTTGGAGTGTAGTTTTTTGAGGGTTTTGTCTAGGGTTCCGTGGCATTCGAAACGGAACGTGGCGAAGGGATTCTCCGAAACCATCGGTTGCTTTTCTCCAGTGAACTGCGAATCATGTAATCGTTCTTGTTGAGGTTATATTTTAATGTGGAAGGGCATGCTTATCTATTGTGGGCGCTTGGGCGATGAGGACGAGGATTGTGTTTTCTGAGAAGTGTCTCAGTTATGGGCAGTGGCATGTTGAAGGCCCGGAGCGGGTCAAGAAGGCTTACGAGATTCTCGGGCAGAAAGGCTACGAGTTCCTAGAACCCAAGCCAGCCTCCGAAGATGACCTCGTCAAAGCCCACGATATCGACTACGTGTGGAACGTGAAGAAGAGCCTTGTCGAGGATTCGGACACACCTCCGTATGACAACATATACGATTATGCGCGGCTTTCAGCAGGAGGCGCCATTCTGGCAGCTGAGACCTGCAGTTTCTCGATTATGAGGCCTCC
>Ga0315280_10005730_pt1 | contig 17558 bp, 21 predicted proteins | sample YL17G06_40_MG_FD_203697 | JGI IMG/M metagenome (GOLD analysis project Ga0315280, IMG submission 203697) | Sediment microbial communities from Yellowstone Lake, YNP, Wyoming, USA - YL17G06_40 | ecosystem: Environmental > Aquatic > Freshwater > Lake > Sediment | place: USA: Wyoming | collected...
CTGGCGGACGTGATTCCCCATGACGAGACGGATCATCTGCTCGTGCTGAACTTCCGCCGTCCCTTCATCCAGGGCGTGGATGACGCGGTGACGATGGTGCGGGAGATTGAGGCGGCGGCGCGGCTGCCGGTGACCGGCATCGTCTCGAACACGCACCTGATGGACGAAACGACCCCCGACATCGTGACCGACGGGTTTCGCCGGGCCGAACGGACGGCGACCGAGCTTCGGGTCCCCGTCGTCGCCGTCGCGGTGGACGAGGCCACGGCCAGAATGCTGGACGGCCGTGCCTTCCCGTGTCCGGTCCTGACGCTGATGCGACTCATCAGGCCCCCGTTCCAACGCAAGATCGCGGTGCGCAAGAGCGGGCCGCTTTTTTCGTTGACGTGAAGGATACAGCGCGTGCTCCGCGCCCCCTGCGCTGAATGACAAGGAGCCGCCCCGTGGCGCACATCCTAATCGACCGCGACGCGTGCAAAGGCTGCGAGCTGTGCGTGAACGCCTGCCCCCAGAAGATCCTGGCGATGGGCCGGGAGCTGAACGCGAAGGGGTACTTCTTCGCGCATGTGGCCGAGCAGAAACGCTGCATCGGCTGCCGGCTCTGCTGTATCACGTGCCCGGATGTCGCCATCCAGATGCGCGTCTCGGGGACGATGTATCACTATTTCGCGTACTAGGCGGGGCTGAAGCCCCGCCTCTACGAGGGAAGGGCCCGCCTCTACGAGGGAAGGCCCGCCTCTACGAGGGAAGGCCCGCCTCTACGAGGGAAGGCCCGGCCGCTACAAGGGAAGGGACTGAACAGGCCACAGAGACAGAGAGGCACCGAGGAATCTCGGCCCGTCGTTCGGGAGTCCGGTGGCAAGCAGACAACCGTTGCCTTCCGTGACTCTGTGCCTCGGTGGCTGATCGGATGGGTCGCACATGGCGAAGAAGTTGATGAAGGGATGTGAGGCGATCGGGGAAGCGGCCGTCCAGGCCGGTTGCAAGCTGTTTTTCGGCTACCCGATCACGCCGCAGAACGAGATCCCCGAATACATGTCGCACCGGCTGCCGCAGGTGGGCGGCCAGTTCGTGCAGGCCGAGAGCGAGGTGGCGGCCTCGAACATGCTCTACGGCGCCGCCGGCAGCGGCGCGCGCGTCTTCACCTCGTCGTCCTCGCCAGGAATCTCGCTGATGATGGAAGGGATGTCGTACCTCGCGGGCAGCGAGCTGCCGGCCGTGATCGTCAACATCATGCGCGCCGGTCCCGGCCTCGGCGGCATCCTGCCGAGCCAGAGCGACTACCTCCAGGCGACCAAGGGCGGAGGACACGGCGACTACCGGGTTCTCGTGCTCGCGCCCTGGTCGGTCCAGGAAGCCGCCGACCTCGTGCAGGACGCGTTCGACCTGGCCGACTACTACCGCAACCCCGTGATGATCCTGGGCGACGGGCTGATCGGCCAGATGATGGAGCCGGTCGAGTTCCGGACGGACCGCAAGCCGTGCAAGACGCTGGCCCCGAAGACGTGGGCGGCCACCGGCTGCGACGGGTCGCGCCCCACCAACATCATCAACTCGCTGTACCTCGATCCCGAGGTGCTCGAGCGGCACAACCTGAAGTTGAAGGCGAAGTACGACGCCATGCGCCGCGACGAGGTGCGGGTGGCCACCTACGGCACCGACAGGCCGTACGACGTCCTCGTGGTCGCGTACGGGACCGTCGCGCGCGTCTGCAGCACGGCCCTGGACGAGCTCGGCGAAGCGGGCCTCGGCGTCGCGTTCATACGTCCGATTACCCTCTTCCCGTTCCCCGAGCAAGAGGTCCGCGCGGCGGCCGAGAAGGCCAAGGCGGTGCTGGTGGCCGAGCTGTCCACTGGCCAGATGCTCGAAGACGTCCGCCTGGCGCTCGAGGGCACGCGGCCGCTGCACTTCTACGGCCGGGCGGGCGGCGTGCTGATCGCGCCCGAGGACATCGTCTCGAAGGTGCGTGAGATCCTGGCTGCGCCGCAGCCGGAGGTGGTTCATGTCTGAAGCCGTGGTGTTCAGCCGGCCGCATTCGCTCTCGGCCGCGACCACGAACTACTGTCCCGGGTGCACGCACGGCGTCATCCACCGGCTGGTCGCCGAGGTGCTGGACGAGCTGGGAGTGCACGACCGGACCGTGGGCATCGCGCCGGTCGGCTGCTCGGTGTTCGCGTACAACTACTTCACGGTCGACTTCCAGGAAGCCTCGCACGGGCGCGCGCCGGCGGTCGCCACGGGGATCAAGCGATCGCGGCCCGACCTGATCGTCTTTGCGTACCAAGGCGACGGCGATTTGGCGTCCATCGGGATGGCCGAGATCATCCACTGCGCGAACCGCGGTGAGAAGATCACGGTCGTCTTCGTGAACAACGCGATCTATGGCATGACGGGCGGCCAGATGGCGCCCACGACGATGCCGGGGCAGGTGGCGACGACGTGCCCGCTGGGGCGGGACGTGAACCTGGCCGGTTATCCGCTGCGCATCGCCGAGCTGCTCTCGACGCTCCGCACGCCCGCGTTCATCGCCCGCGCCTCGGTTCACACGCCCCTGCATTCGGTGCGGGCCAAGGACATGCTGCGCCGCGCGTTCCAGTACCAGGTGGCGAACACCTGCTTCTCGCTCGTCGAGGTGCTCTCCACCTGCCCGACCAACTGGGGGATGACGCCCGTCGAGTCGACCAGGTGGCTCGAGGAGAAGATGATGCCGTACTACCGGCTCGGCGTCTTCAAGGCACCGGATGGCACCGATCGTGCGCCACTGGCGATCGCTGAGCAGCGGGCGGGGGAGAGCGAGCGGTGAAGGACGGGCAACGAGGAACGAGTCGGTTCCTGGCCGACTGTCGACTGATGACAGGCGACTCGCGACGACTGATGACTGGCGCCTGACGACTGACGACTAAGTCATGAACGGGTCGGTGACGCGGAGACAGTCGGATGCAGAACGATGTCATCGTGGCGGGGTTCGGCGGGCAGGGCGTGCTGCTCGTCGGCAAGGTGCTGGCCTATGCCGGGATGGCCGACGGCAAGGAAGTGTCATGGATCCCGTCCTACGGCCCCGAGATGCGCGGCGGCACGGCGAACTGCACCGTGGTGATCTCCGACCGCCCGGTCGGCTCGCCCATCGTCAACCGGCCGCGCGCCGTGATTGTGATGAACCTGCCCTCGCTCGACAAGTTCGAGCCGATGGTACGGCCTGGCGGGCTGGTGGTCATCAACAGCTCGCTGATTCGCCGCGAGGCCGCCCGCGCGGACGTGACCGTCATCAAGGTGCCCGCCAACGAGATCGCGCTCGAGCTGAACAACCCGCGCGGCGCGAACATGGTGGCGCTTGGCGCCTACCTGGGCGCCACGCGCGCCGTCTCGCTGGACGCCGTCGGCGAGATCGTGCGCGACACCTTCGCCAACAAGCCGAAGCTCGTCGACATGAACCTGGAATCGTTGCGGCGGGGGTACGCGGTCGGCGAAGCGGCCGCCGGCTCGCCGGCGGCCGCCAGCGCGGCAGCCGCCCGTCGGGAGGGACGATGAACGTGCAGCCGTGTGTCGAGACGGGCGCGCTGACGGAGATCCTCGTCCGGTATCCCGCCGAGGAGCCCTCGCTCATCCAGGTGCTGCAGGACGTCCACCGCGCCTACCACTACCTGCCGTGCGACGTGCTGCTGAAGGTGTCCGAAGCGCTGTCGGTGCCGCCGGCCAAGGTGTTCTCGGTCGCCACCTTCTACAGGGCGTTTTCGCTGACGCCGCAGGGCCGCACCGTCGTCCGCGTCTGCACGGGCACCGCCTGCCACATCCGCGGATCGAGCCAGCTCATCGACGAGCTGCAGCGACGGCTCCAGGTGGGCCCGGGCGGGACGACCGCGGACATGGCCTTCACGATCAAGACCGTCAACTGCGTGGGTGCCTGCGCGATGGCGCCGGTGCTCATCGTGGGCGAGCAGTACAACGGCAAGGCGAAGCCGGCGAAGGTGGCGAAGTACCTCGGGCTGGGCGAGGGGGAGCGGCGCGATGAGGATTAGCACGAGGCCCCAGTTCGAGGAGCACCGCCGGCAGGCCGCCGCGCGGAACGCGGGGCACCGGAAGGAAGTGCTGGTCTGTTGCGGCACCGGCTGTCTCGCCAACGGATCGCGGGCCGTCGCCGAGGCGTTCGCCACCGAGTTCGCGCGCCAGGGACTCGCCGCCGACGTCACGCTGTTCACGAAGAAGACCGGCTGCCATGGTTTCTGCGAGCGCGGCCCGCTCGTCGTCGTCCAGCCGCGGGGCATCCTGTACATCCAGGTGAAGCCGCGAGACGTCGCCGAGATCGTCGAGCGGACGGTCGGGAAAGACGAGGTCGTGACGCGGCTGCTCTACAAGAACCCGGCCGACAAGCAGAAGGTCCAGCACTACGGCGAGGTGCCCTTCTACAAGAACCAGACGCGCGTCGCGATGCGCAACATCGGCAAGCTCGATCCGACCGACATCGACGACGCGATCGCGCACGGCGCCTACGACGGCCTGGTCAAGGCGCTCTTCGAGATGACGCCGGAGCAGGTGATCGCCGAGGTCGAGGCCTCCGGGCTGCGGGGCCGCGGCGGGGCGGGGTTTCCGACGGGGCGCAAGTGGCGGGCCTGCCGCGAGGCCAAGGGCGACCGGCGATTCGTCATCTGCAACGGTGACGAGGGCGACCCGGGCGCGTTCAAGGACCGCTCGATCATGGAAGGCGATCCGCATTCGGTCCTCGAGGGGATCGTCATCGGCGCCTACGGGGTCGGCGCACACGAAGGCTTCATCTACGTCCGGGACGAGTACCCGCTGGCCGTCGTCAACCTCACGATTGCCATCGGGCAGGCGCGTCAGCTCGGGCTCCTGGGTGAGAACATCCTTGGTACCGGGTTCTCCTTCGACCTCCGGATCTCGCGCGGCGGCGGCGCGTTCGTCTGCGGCGAGTCGTCCGCGCTGATGCGATCGCTCGAAGGGAAGGTGGGCGAGCCGCGCGCCAAGTACGTGCACGCGACTGAGCGCGGGCTCTTCGACTGCCCCACCGTGCTGAACAACGTCGAGACCTGGTCCGACGTCGGCGCGATCCTGCAGCACGGCGCCGCGTGGTTCGCCCTCGTGGGCACCGATCGCTCGAAGGGCACCAAGGCGTTCTCGCTCGTCGGCAAGGTGAAGAACACCGGCCTCATCGAGCTGCCGATGGGGACCACGCTCCGCCGCATCATCTACGACATCGGCGGCGGGATGCTGGAAGACCGGCCGTTCAAGGCGGTGCAGACGGGCGGCCCGTCGGGCGGCTGCGTGCCCGAGTCGCTGCTCGATCTGCCGGTCGACTACGAGAAGCTGACCCAGGCCGGCTCGATGATGGGCTCCGGCGGCATGATCGTGATGGACGACCGCACCTGCATGGTGGACGTCGCCCGCTATTTCCTGCAGTTCCTCACCGAGGAGTCGTGCGGGAAGTGCACGCCGTGCCGCGAAGGGCTCAAGCAGATGCTGGCCATGTACGAGAACCTGGTGGCGGGACGCGGCAAGCCGGGCGACATCGAGCGGATCGAAGCGCTGTCGGAGGGGATGCAGCTCGGCAGCCTGTGCGAGCTGGGCAAATCGGCGCCGAACCCGGTGCTGTCGACGCTCCGCTACTTCCGGGACGAGTACGTGGCGCACGTCGAGGACAAGAGATGTCCGGCCGGCATGTGCCGCGATCTGACGGGCTACGAGATCGTCGCGGAGCTGTGCAACGGGTGCCACGCGTGCACCCTGGCGTGCCCGACCGACGCGGTGACGGGTGACCGCAAGAAGCTGCACACGATCCGCCAGGAGGCCTGCATCTCGTGCGGCGCCTGCTTCGATGCATGCCCGACCGAGGCGATCCGGTTCTTCGCCAAGGCCGAGCGCGCCCCGGCGGTCGCGGGTGCCGGAGCCTGACCGGCGGGACGGGCCACGCAGACACGGAGACCGTCATCGGGAGGGCGTGCCTTGAGGCCGGCCTGCCGGGGCGGGACATCACGAGCGACGAGTCATAGGACGTAACGAGTAAGTCCTTTGTCCGTGGTCCTTGGTCCGTAGTCCGTCGCCCCCGGCCTCTGGCCCCTGGTCGTTGAAAGGATGGCTTTGTAGATGCCGACGCTGACGATTGACGGCAAGACCGTGCAGGCGCGCGAAGGCGCGTTCGTGCTCGAGGCCGCCCGGGCAGCCGGGGTGCACATCCCGACGCTGTGCCATCACGAGGCGCTCGAGCCGTGGGGCGGGTGCCGCCTGTGCCTGGTCGACGTCACGAAGAAGAGCTGGGATGGCTGGGCCAGGATGGTCGTCTCCTGCCTGTATCCGGTCGAGGACGGTTTGATCGTGCTCACCAGCACGCCGCGCGTCCAGGCCACCCGAAAGGTGGTGCTCGACCTCCTGCTGGCCCGCTGCCCCGAGACGCCGCTCGTGCGGAAGCTCGCGCGCGAGCACGGAATCGAGCAGACGACCTACCAGGTGAACCCGGAGCCGACCGACTGCATCCTGTGCGGCCTCTGCACCCGGGTGTGTGACTACATCGGCGTGTCGGCGATCTCGGCAGTGAACCGGGGTGCTGGCCGCGAGATCGCGCCGCCGTTCCACCAGGCGCCGCCCGACTGCATCGGGTGCCTCGCCTGCGCGGAGGTCTGCCCGACCGACTACATTCCCTACCAGACGTCGGATCGCGGCCGGACGATCTGGAACAAGACGTTCGAGATGGTGCGCTGCCCCGAGTGCGGCCGCGCGCACATCACCAGGGCGCAAGCAGCGTTCTACGGCGGGAAGAACGGCGTACCGGCCGGCTACTTCGAGACGTGTGACGCGTGCAAGCGGCGGCACCAGGCCGCGACCTTCGCGTCGTTGCAGGCACGCGCGTAATGCCATTTCGCGCAGAGCACGCGGAGTGCGCAGAGGAAGGTCATTCGACGGCGGTGAGTGATGATCGGGTGACAGGGGAAGATTTGCCTCTGCGCCTTCTAGCGGGCCGGGCTCAAGCCCGGCCCCTGCGGACGCCATAGGACGATCATGGACATGATCTACCGGGTCACGGTCGAGCGGTGCATCGCCTGCGGCAAGTGCGAGCTGGCGTGCGCGTTTGCGCACGGCAACGAGGGCAGGCCGGCCAAGACGCGCATCAACATCTTCCGTCGGGGTCCCGAGCTGGGGACGCCCGTGACCTGTTTCCAGTGCTACGACGCCGCCTGCGTGGCGGTCTGCCCGACCGCCGCGCTCGCCCGGAATGAGGGAACCGGCGCGATCGACATGGTGCGGGAGCGCTGCATCAGATGCCGCCTGTGCGTGGCCGCCTGCCCGTTCGGCAACATGCTGTGGGACGAAACGTACCACTGCGTGCAGAAGTGCGACCTGTGCGGGGGCGATCCGCGGTGCGTGCCGTTCTGCCCGACGCACGCGCTCGAGTACCTGCCCGCCGACGAGGCGGCCAAACGGCCCGAGCCGGCCGTCGTTCGGGCGCCCTCTGCCGGCTAGTGACGACTGGCTACCGGCTACTCCGTTGAGGTTCCCAATGACCACCGCCCGCGACAACATCCTCGGCATCCTGAAGAAGGCCTACCAGATCGAGGTGGATGGCTACACCTTCTACTCGATGACCGCCGACCGCGCCGACAAGCCCGCCGTGCAGGAGCTGTTCGGCAAGCTGGCCAGTGACGAGCTGCAGCACAAGGCGTTCCTGCGCGAGATCATCGGCAACTACGACGAAAGGGGCGTGGCCGCCTTCGCGCTGCGGCTGCGCGAGCCAGACCTGCGCAGCTTCTCCGAGCAGGTCTTCACGGCACGCTTCCGCGAGCAGGCCGAGGGGGCGACCTTCGAGGCGGGTGTGCTGTCGGTCGGCCTGACGCTCGAGTCGAACGCGATCAGCCACTTCTCCGTCGCCGCCTCGCGGGCGACCGAGAAAGAGGTGCGCCAGTTCTACCAGTTCCTGGCCGACTGGGAACAGCAGCACTTCGATGCACTCAAAGCGATCTTCGAGGCCGTCAAGGCCGACTTCTGGGCCGAGAGCGGCTTCGCGCCGTTCTGAGTCGGCGCCAACAAGCGCGGAGGACGCAGAGGCCGCAGAGGGTCTCCTGAATCCTGGCTTCCGACTTGTGGTTCTCTGCGCTCTCGGCGTCCTCTGGGCTGATCCGGGTATGACCTACAACTTCGATCCCGAACGGTGGTACGAGATGCAGCGGGAGCTGCTCGAAGCGCGCCGCGCATCGGGTGAGATCGACGAGCCGATGTTCGCGAAGCTGCTCGAGGAGTTGAACCAGCGCTACGACGAGATGGTGGCCCGCCTCGACGGCACCTTCCAGATCCCTGAACGGAACAGTAGCCAGTAGTCAGTAGCCAGTGGCCGGTAGAACGGCTTCGCCGTGTGCAACTTCGCAACGACTATAATCAGCGCGGCCAACCGGTGGCTGCCACTCCATGCCGCTCACCATCGTTCCGATCCGGACACGAAGAGACGTGCGCCGGTTCCTCATGCTGCCGCGGTCGATCTACCGCGGCGATCCCAACTGGGTTTCCCCGCTGCTCCGCGACATCCGTGCCTCGCTCGACGTGCCGTCGCTCGGAAGATCCAACACGCAAGAGGCGTTTCTCGCGCTCGCCGGCACCCGCCCGGTCGGCCGGGTCCTGGCAGGGATCGACCCCGTCCTCAACGCGCGCAAAGGCGAACAGGCCGGACACCTGTCGCTCTTCGAGTGCATCGATGACGACGAGGTGGCGGGCGCGCTGTTCGAGGCGGCGTGCTCCTGGCTCCGGGCAAAGAACATCGTCCTCGTGCGCGGCCCGGTCTCCCCATCCGGCCCTGCGATGGACGAGTATAAGGGGCTGCTCATCAACGGCTTCGAGCGTCCGCCGGTCGTGCTGACGTCCTACAACCCGCCGTACTACCAGCGCCTGTTCGAGCAGCATGGGTTTGCCAAGGATCTCGACGTCTTCGCGTACTACCTGGATGCCGATCGCCTGTTTGCCCGTAACCCGGACAGGGCCCTCGAGTACGCGGCGCGAAAGCATCGCTGGCGTCTCGAGATGATGAACCCGAAGAACCCCGAGCGCGACATCCGGGCGATCAAGCAGGTGCTCGACGTCGCGGTTCCCGCCGAGTGGCCCGACATGATCCCGCCCTCCCTGGACGAGGTGCGGCTGATGGCCGCTCGCCTGATGCCGCTGTGCGACCCCGAGCTCCTCATCATGGCGTGGTCGGGCGATGATCCCATCGGCTTCGGGATCGCGGTGCCCGACTACAACCAGGTCTTGAAGCACCTGCACGGCCGGATCACCCCGGTCGGCGCGCTGAAGGCGCTCTGGTACCGGAGGCGGATTCGGGCAATCCGCTTCTTCATCCTGTTCGTGGTTCCCGCCTTCCGTAGCAAGGGCGTGTCGCACGCCATCTACCGGCGCACGTTTGTACGCGGAATCGCGAAGGGTTACCGGTGGGGCGAGGGATCGACGATCGGCGAGACCAACCTGCCGATGCGCCACGACATCGAGGGAATCGGCGCCGAGCGGTACAAGACGTACCGCGTCTATCGGAAGGCGGTCACCTGAGCGTCCTTGGTCCTCGGTCCTTCGTCCCTGGTCCGCCGTCAGTTCCGGACCGTCCGCGTCACGCTCTTGATCCGCCCGTTGCGCTCGAGCTCGTAGGTGATGCCACGCCACGTCACGCGCCGCAGGCCGAACGACGCCAGCAGCGAGACGGTCCCCACCAGGTCGAACAGGGGTGCCATCAAGACATCGATCGCCAGGATGCGGTTGCCGGTCAGGACCCGCTGCACGAGGCCGTGGATCGACCGGACGCCGAGAAAGGCGGCCGCGGTGGCGGCCAGCCTCATGTCACGTGCGGCCAGGCCGACGGCGCCCAGCAGCCAGTACCAGCAGAGCATGAGCAGGATCGCCGGCATTTCCAGGGAGATGTGGTGCGTGATACCGATCGCGAGGCGCCGCGCGTAGTTGATCGACCGCTCGAGCGGAAGCCGATCGACGTGGCACTCGACGAACGGTCCCAGCACCAGCCGGTACCCCCGCGCGACCAGCATGTTGCCGAGAAACATGTCCTCGAGCAGGCTGTCTCCCAGCCGTGCCAGGCCGCCGACCTCCTCGATGACCGCGCGGCGCATGCCGAACACCGCCCCGGTGAGCCCCACGTCAACACCGAGCCTCGTCAGGAACGCCCAGTTGAAGATCGTTTCGCAGTTCTGCATGAAGGTGAAGAAGCGCGTCGGGAAGTCGCGGCCGCCAACGTTCATCTGACCGCAGGTCGTCGCCCCGACCTTCGCCTCCCGGAGCGGCCGCACCATCTTCACCAGGAAGTCCGGTCTGACCCTGATGTCGCTGTCGGTGAACACCACGTAGTCGCTGGCCGCAGCCGCCAGCCCGTGCGCCATGTTCGAGCTCTTGCCGGTCACTCCCGGCGCGAGCGGGTTGACGATGATGCGGACCGCCTGCTCGGGGTGGCGCGCAACCGCTTGCCGGACGACGGCGATGGCTGGATCGTCCGGATCCTGGAAGCTGAAGATGTGCTCGACCCGGCCGCGGTAGTCCTGGGCGAACCAGCCTTCCAGGTTCTCCTCTAGCCCGTAGTCGACGTCCTTGATCGGGTGGACCACGCTGACCGGCGCCCCAGCGTCGCTGGCATCCGAGGACAGACGGGCGAAGCTCCAGCGCCGGTGGCGGCGGACGAACTCGAGCTGCGCCACCCAGTAGGCGCTAAAGACAATGCCGAGCGCGAGGGCCAGATAGACCATAGAGGCGGCACGACAGGCGGAAGCCCCGGCGACAGTATATGCCGGTGCCGGGGCGCGTTTCACGATCTAGCTGGGTGGCTGGTGGCTCGGCCCGGGGAAACAGACGTTGATCGCCTGGGAGACTGGTGATAACATGGTGTATAAGATGATGTAATACACGCAGACCGTAGAGAATGTTATGCTTCGGACACAGATTCAGTTAACCAAGGAACAGGTCGGGCGGCTTCGACAGATCGCGTCGCGTGAAAAGACGTCGGTGGCGGAGATCATCCGGAGGGCCGTTGACCGGCTGACCGGGAAACAGCCGCACCCGTCCGATGACGAGGTGCGGCGGCGCGCGATTGCCGCCTCGGGTCGTTTCTCATCCGGCCAGCACGACATCTCCCGTGACCACGACCGGCATCTGGCGGATATCTTCGGGTCATGAGCGTGTTTGTCGATACGTCGGCACTCTACGCCATGCTCGACGCAGACGACGCCGATCACCAAGCGGCGGCAGACGTGTGGACACAGCTGCTCGAGGCCGACGAGCCTCTGGTATCGAGCAACTACATCCTTGTCGAGACGACGGCGCTCGCCCAACACCGGCTAGGCGCGGCGGCGGCCAGAACGTTGCTCGACGACGTAGTGCCCGCGTTGACGATCGAATGGGTGACGCCGGAGGATCATCGGGCGGCGGCCTCGGCGCTTCTGGCCGCCGGCCGACGAGACTTGAGCCTGGTCGATTGCGTCAGTTTCGAGGTGATGCGACGCCTCGGCATCCGCCGCGCGTTCTCGTTCGACCGACACTTCGGGGACGTTGGCTTCGAGCTGGTGCCGTAGAGAGCCCAGCTGTGTACCGTAGTCCAGCGCAAAGCTGACATCGCACGAGCGATTCTCACCCTGGTCGCCTTGTCTTGAGGGACCCGGCGGAGAAGTCGCGCATCTCTTCGGCGGGGATGTTCACCCCTTGGTCCCAGTGCGTGTAGGGCTCGACGGATGTGGGGCCCTGCCGTTTGCGCGTGAACTTTGCCATCGTCAGTCGATGCTCTCGGGAGGCAGCGGGGGCATGACAGCCTCGAGCAAAGGAATAAGCGCCGCAACTTGGACTGTCGCGACCGTCCAGAGACGCTCGTGTTTGAGATCGCCGTACTCATGCACGAGGACATTCCTCTGCGACACAATCTGCGGCCAGGGTATTTCGGGGTGATCTGCCTTGAAAGAGCTGGACACCCGCCGCGCAGCCTCACCAATGATTTGCACGGTTCGCTCGACGGCGAAGCGTGTCTTCCTGTCACAGAGATACTGCTCGTAGCTCATGTCGCGCACGAACGATTCGGTCGCCCGTGCATTGTCAAGCATGTCCCACAGGTACGCCGGATCGCGAGGCTCAAGCGGCATAGACCACCCGACGCGTGGACAGAATGGCGTGCCGGCGGAAGGGATTGCGAAGCGCGTCGGCTTCCACCAGTTCCACCCGGCGACCGAAGACCGCCTCGAGCTCGTTCTGCATGGCGGCCAGATCCAGGAGACTCCAGGGCGCTCCCGCCTCGAACCGGACCAGGACGTCCACGTCGCTGTCCGGTCTGAAGTCGTCGCGGAGCACCGAGCCGAAGAGTGAAAACTCGGTGATCTTCCACTTCCGGCAGAACTCGGCAATCTTCGCGCGCGGGATCTCAACGCGCGGCGGCCGTTCCGCCGGTGCCGTCGCCAGCCCCCTGGCCGGCTCCGGCGTTTCGAGCCCGTGCCGTTCGTCGCGCATCTGCCTGATCATCGCCGTCGCCTCGTCCGGCGTCTGGATGCCGAGCGACTGCACGTAGTCGTACAGGTCCGTGACCGTGAAGGTGCGTCCTTCCCGCTTCAACCGGGCGCGAATCTCCCCCTCGGACGGAGGCGCGTCGGCCTGTCGCCACGCAGGGGCCGTTTCCCGCACCTGCGCCGCGAACGGAGGCCGTCGCAGCGCCTCTTCCACGATCGCCATCAGCTCCCCCTGCACCGAGCGATGGCTCCGCTTGGCCCGCTCACGCAGAGCTTCCGCCAGCTCGTCAGGGACGTTCTTGATGGACAGGCTCACAGGCATCGTTGGTTCCTCACTGAAGCCATCTTAGCATCAAATCGGCCCCATTACGACGCCTTCGCTGTGCAAGGGCCACGGACATGGCCGGTTGTGGCCCGTTATGGCCCGTGCCTGGGGAGCGTCACGTCCGTGCTATCCTCACTGGCCGGCCGTTCGGCCGCTGACAACCCAGGAAGGACATCATGGCTGACCGCCCTATGGGCCTGCAGACGCTCGCGATTCACGCGGGCGAATCCCCCGATCCGTCCACCGGCGCGCTGGTGCCGCCGATCTACCTCGCCAGCGCCTACCATCTCGGCACCGCCGAGAACAGCGCCGCGATCTTCGCCGGCGAGAAGGAAGCCTACGTCTACTCGCGCTGGGGCAACCCGACCGTTGCGACCCTCCAGCGCCGCATCGCCGCGCTCGAGCGTGCCGAGGCGGCGCTCGCCACCTCCAGTGGCATGGCGGCGATCGCCACCTCCGTGCTGAACGTCGTGAAGGCCGGCGATCACATCGTGAGCGCGAGGGCCATCTACCCGAGCACCTATCACTTCTTCGTCCACCAGCTCGCGGACCTCGGCATCGAGACGACCTTCGTGGACGCGACCGACCCGGGAAACGTTGGGCCGGCGCTCAAGCCGAACACGCGGCTGGTCTACTTGGAGACCCCCGGCAACCCGATCCTCGCCCTTTGCGATCTCGTCGCAATTGGGGCCATTGCCCGGCGTGCGGGCGCCTTCACGATCTGCGACAACACCTTCGCGACCCCCGTCAACCAGCGCCCGATCGAGTTCGGCATCGACGCGGTGATCCACAGCGCGACCAAGTATTTCTGCGGCCACGGCGACGCGGTCGGCGGCGTGATCGCCGGAAGCCGGGGCTTCATCAACCGCTGCCTGACCGAGCCGCTCCGGTACTTTGGCGGCGTCCTCAGCCCGCTGACCGCGTACCTGATTCTCCGCGGCGTGCAGACGCTACCGCTGCGCATGGAGCGCCACAACGCCAACGCGCTCGCCGTCGCGCGCTTCCTCGAGCGGCACCCGAAGGTCGGCTGGGTCTCCTACCCGGGCCTGCCGTCGCACCCGCAGCATGCCCTGGCCACGCGCCAGATGCGGGGCTTCGGCGGCATGGTTTGCTTCGACCTGAAGGGCGGGGTCGAGACGGGCGCGCGCCTGATGAACCGGGTGAAGGTCTGCTCGCTGGCCGTCAGCCTCGGCGACACGCGGTCCCTCATCACCCATCCGGCCTCGACGACCCACAGCGTCGTCTCGCGCCAGGAGCGGCTCTCCCAGGGGGTGACGGACGGTCTCGTGCGGCTGTCGGTCGGGCTCGAGGACGTCGAGGATCTCGTCGCCGACCTCGACCAGGGGCTCGAGTAACGAGTCACGAGTCACGACTCGGAAACGCGCCGGCCGCCGGAAGAAGGAACGGACGTGAGCGCGGATACCTTCGGGTTGAATCAGATCGGGCAGATACTGGTGGCGGTCAAAGACATCGACCGGGCGGTGGGCTTCTACCGGGATGTCCTCGGCATGAAGTTCCTCTTTCAGTTTCCGGGCATGGCGTTCTTCGATTGTGGCGGGATCCGGCTCTATCTCGGCGTGGCGGAGAAACCCGAGTTCGACCGCACGTCGATCATCTACTACCGCGTGCCGTCGATGGCGGACGCTGTGGAGGTCCTCAAGGGCCGAGGTGTCGAGTTCGTCGGCGAGCCCCACAAGACGCACGAGGACGCGCGCCACGAGCTGTGGCTGGCGGCCTTCCGCGATCCCGACGGCAACTACCTCGAGCTGATGAGCGAGGGGCCCAAGGCAGTAGCCAGTAGTCAGTAGACGAAGCGTGGCGCGGCTTCCCTCTTGTCAAATCCCGCCGTAAAGCGTACAAGGCCCTGTCGCGGTTGGGTGCTTACCCATCTCAATGGATGCTGACGATGCTGCTCTGGGACATCTTCGTGCTGTTCACGCGCGTGGCCATCTTCTCGTGGGGCGGCGGGCCGGCCTCGCTCGCCCTGATGCAGCGCGAGACGACCGCGGCCGGGTGGCTCGACTCGGCCGAGTTCGCCGACGCCGTCGCGTGGGGCAACGCCCTGCCGGGGCCCATTGCGCCGCAGGTCTCCGCCTACGTCGGCTACAAGCTCGCCGGTGTGCCCGGTGCGATCGCCGCGGCCGCCGGCACCGTCCTCCCGACGACGATCCTCATGCTCGCCGTCGTGGCGTACTTCTTCTCCGTCAAGGACAGCCCGGTCGTCAGGTCGATGCTCAAGGCGGTGCGCCCGGTCGTCGTCGGCCTGCTCATCTGGACGGCGTACGACATGGGGAACATCGTGTTCGGCGCGAAGAAGCTGGGATGGGGAGCGGCGCTGCTGCAGGAGTGGGACAAGGGGTTGATCGCGATCGCGGCGTTCCTGCTGCTCACGCTGACCACGATCAACCCGGCGTTCGTGATTCTCGGGGCAGCGATATTCGGGTTCGTCGTCTATCGGTAAACGCGCCCAGGAGATCGTCGGCCTTGGTTCCTGGTTCTTCGTTCCTGGCGCGGTCCTGGTCCTCCGTCCTTGGTGCGAGGGGTCAGATGCCGGCGCCGCCCGGCATCTTCTCTTCGCCGCCCTGCTTCTTCGGGGGCCGACGCGGCGCGGCTGGTGCCGCGTGTCCTGCTGCCGGCCGCTGGCGTTCGGCGCTCGGCGGCCGCACCCCGGAGGGCGCCGGCGCAGTTGCGCGCGGCTTCACCTCATCGCGCGGCCTGACCGCCTCTCGCGCCGTGCTCGGCTCGCTCCGCGGTGCCGGACCGACCTCGGCCGCAGGTTGCGACTCCGTTGAGGGCCGCGACGGTGGCGTCGCCTGCCATGCCGGCCGCCCGGCGGGGCGATTGCTCGTCTCGGATGGCGGTGACCACCCCGGAACCGCTCGCGGCTGGACCGCCGGACCCGGCTGATCCTCGTTCCGCCCGCGATCGGTCACACCCGGCTGATCGGTGCCCACCTGCCCGCGCGGCGAGACCACCACTCGGCCTGCCGGACGGTCGTTCGCGTTGCCGGACGGAGGCTCGGCCGGCCGCCAGGTCCCGGTCGACGGTGAGGTCGCCTGGCCGGAACGATCGGCCGGCGACGCCGCCTGCCCGGGCCGGTCGCTGCCTGGCGCCTCGCGCGGCCGGGCAACCGAACCCAGCGGGCGCTCGGAGCTCGACGGCGCGGCACTGCCCTCGGCCGGCCCCAGATCCGACCGCGGCAAGTTCGCGGGCCGCGCGAGCGGCGCCGTCTGCCGGGCGACCGCCGCACTTCCCCGCGTGCCGACCGGTGCCGTCCCGCCGAGCGACTGGCCGGGCTGCGCTGCCAGCGCCCGCTCGCGCGCCGCAAACGGCGCCGGTTGCGGTGGCGGGGTGCTGCGCACGGCGACCACTCGGTTCTGCACCGTCGCGGACGGCCTCGGGACGGCCACCGCGGTCCGCGGCAGGACGCTCTCCGCCCCCGGAGCCACCGGGGCGGTCGCACCGACCACAGCCGACTGCAACGCCACGCGCGGCGACACAACCGCGCTGACCCATGCGGCGCCGCGCGCCGTCACGAACGCATCACGAGGTACCGCGGTCACGGCGCCCGTCACCGCCCGGTTCGCGTAGCTCACGTTCCGGACGTTGACGCTCGCGACGTTGATGCTGGTGATGTTCACGTTGGTCACGTTCACGTTGCGGAGGTAGCCGGGCGTGACGTGATAGGCCGGCACGTAGATCTCGCCAGGCGCCAGCGGGAACCAGGCGACGGCCGGCCGCACGCCGAACGCGAACGAGAAGCTCCAGTCGTGGCCGCCGACGAACGCCACCAGCGCCGGGGCATACACCGGCCGGGCGATGCCGCGCCCGGGGACCCACACCCAGATGCCGGTCACGTATGCCCACCGGCCATAGTGGAACGGCGCGAAGCCCCACGGTGCAGCGTCAATCCACGTCCAGCCCCATGGCTCGACCCATGCCCAGTGGCCGTGGCGGTACGGCGCCCAGCCGGCGCGAACCACAGTCGGCTGCCAGACGTCGCCATACTCGGGCACCGAGCGCCAGGTGCCGTAGTCGTCCAGGTCCTCGTAGCCAATGTAGTCGCGCGAGACATAGCGGAGCGAGAGGCTGCGGTCCTCGCGCACGTCACGGTCGCGGCACCACCGCTCCCACCCGTCGAGCGGGCCCGCACGATCGATGTCGTAGGCCAGGTAGTCGGTGCCCGACAGCGACGCCACCTGCCCGGCGTAGACCGTGAACACCGTCCCCGACCCCGCCACTTCGGCCTGCCCGTCGCGCACGGTCACGCGTGCCTCGCGTCCGTCCGGCTGCACGTCCACCCGGTACACGCCCGGCCGTAGCAGCGACACCGCGGCACCCGGCGTGTCGATCTCGAACGCCTCGTCGTCGCCGAGATCGCGGACGTGCACGTCGAGTGATCCTTCGGCCAGCCGCACCTGGACGGTGCGATCGTCGAGGTTGAGGAACGAGAATGCCGTCTCCGGCGCGAGACGAATCACCGAGGCGCCGACGTGCAGCTCGGCCTGCGCGCCCTCGTCGGTCCAGAGATGATCACCGGTGGTGAGCGGGTAGTTCAGCGTGACCGGTCCCCAATCGTCCAGGGTTGCGGGACGGAACGAGACCGACCCGGTCAGGTAGCTGAGCCGCGCGACGCGCGACGGCGGATCGGCCGCCGCCGCCGACGCAACGCCGAACGCGACGACCAGCGCCGAGAACGTGACAGGCCAGCGGATCTGGGACGTCATAAGCCTGCTCCCTGAGGGTCACGCCCTGAAGGCGTCACCCTG